>ERZ773213.149-NODE-149-length-43666-cov-7.780147_pt1 | contig 43666 bp, 53 predicted proteins | sample MGYA00580996_ERZ773213 | MGnify/ENA primary metagenome ERZ773213 (study PRJEB29015, sample SAMEA2738152) | human oral metagenome | biome: human oral; feature: human-associated habitat; material: saliva | place: China | collected 2197 ...
TTGAACATCTTTACAAATCACTTGTTACTAAAGAAAAATGGGATTTAATCTTATTCGTTCAACCAACTGGAGAATATGTTGATGATGGGTTCCGAGATATGACAATGGCTGATGAACAAATCAGACAAGCCTTTACCGATTATCTATTAAAAATTACTAAAGAAAACCATGCTAATACAAATCTTATCTTCCTTGATGAAGATTATCTAGGAAATTACAATAAAGCTATTAAAGAAATTGAAGCTTTTTATAAGGAGTACTAATACTATGAAAAATTTACAATCAAACATTGCAGAAATCCCTCAAAATATTGGCCTTATTACAGGTAAAGCAAAAGAACTAGGATTTAAGAAAGTCCTAAAAGGAATCTTTGATGATTTCTTCGGTAATCGAAGTCTTGGAGCCTGGTTATACTTACTAATTCTTGCTTCTGTTCCAATCATCTTGGAATTTACAAGTGGAAATGAGCATGACTATTTAGGTCTTACATCAAGTTTAACTGGTATCTTATGTGTTATTCTTGTAGCAGAAGGTCGTGCAAGTAACTATCTATTCGGTTTGATTTCTAACATCATTTACTTCTACTTAGCATTGTCTAATTTATTCTATGGGGAAGTTATGATTGCAGTATTTTATGTGATTATGCAGCCAATCGGTATTTATGCTTGGTTAACTGCTCGTATTAAAAATACTGAAACTTCTGAATTTGTTGCTCGTAAAGAAAGTATTATGGATTATGTGAAATACTTCGTGTTTGTATTCATTGCTTGGTTAGGTATGGGATTTGCTTTCCAAAGTATTGGTTCTGCTCGTCCATTTAGAGATGCTATCACAAACGGTTTAAGTGTCGGTGCTCAAATCGGTCAAACTCAACGTTTCGCTAACTTGTCTTGGCTATTATGGGTTTTAACTAACGTATTCTCAATTTATCTATGGTGGGGAACTAACATTCACATTCAAGGTATGTACTGGGTTTACCTATTGAATAGTATTGTCGGTTGGTACAATTGGGTTAAAAGTACTAAATAAAGATTGATTTATTTCTCAAATAGGTTTATAATTAAAGAAAGGAGAATAAACATCATGACAGACAAAACAACACAACAAAAAAAGATAATGTACACACCCCTTTACGATAGCACAACCGAAGAAATCATTGCACAAATCGAAGCATTAAAGCAAGAAGAAAAAACTTATTATGAACAAGTTGCTACTGAAGAAGAGTTCTTAGAATGGTACAAGAAACAAGATTTACCAACTTATGAACAACCTTCTGTTACTACAGACATGACTGCATTTACATTTATTGACAATGAACTTAAATTGCTTATGATTCAACGTAAAGCTCACCCGTATCGCTTGAAATATGCGTTACCGGGTGGATTCGTTGGTTCTCATGAAAGTGCTGAACAAGCAGTACTTCGTGAAGTTAAAGAAGAAACAAACATTACTATTAACTTAGAACAGATTGAACAATTAAAAACTGTATCAACACCGGGTCGTGACCCACGAACTTGGATTATTACAATTGGTTATATTGTTTATCTTCCATATGAACAAGTTTTAGAAATGCAAGCTCAAGATGATGCTCTTGAAGTTAAACTTATTACAATCAATGTTAAAGATAATGCTTTCTATGATGGTGATAAATTACTAACTAAAGATGATTTTGCTTTTGACCACTATGATTTAATTCAAGAAGCGATTTCTCGTATGCAGGGGCACGACTCATGGAAACCGAATTTCTTTCAAATGCTCGGCTATGAATTTACTGTTACAGAAATTCTAAATCTTGTTAAAACTATTTTGCCAGATAAAAATTTGATTCGTCAAAACGTACTTCGAGAGTATAAGAATTTCATTATTGAAGTTGGAGTAAGGCGAAAAGAAGGAGTCAAATCTCAAAAGACTTACAAATATAAAAAATAAAAGAAAAGAGAATATTATGAGTGGAAAAATATTAAATGACTTCATTAAAGATGATAATATTGAATTAAGTAAAGAATTTATTCAAAAAACAAATCATTTTATAAACACATATAAAAGCAAGAATGTACACTTAAAAAGTTTGCTTAATCATATAGTCAAAAAAGGACTAAATTATTCATTCAATAAAGATGATAAAGAAATTAAAGTTTGTGCTGTTAAATTTACTTTGCCCTCATATGAGCAACGAGATGGTGTGATGATTTCAATAACAGAGTGCAACACTCAAAATCCTCAAAAATATTTCCTTATGAAAAGTTGTTTTGTTTCGACTGAACCAGACACATTTACTTTTTCTGATAATTTTTCAAAGGTTACAAAAGAAATGAACATAATTGAGTTTAAAAAATTGCTTGAGCAAATCTTCTTTGTTTGGTAAAAATAAAAACTATAAAAAGAGAGCAATCTTATATTGCTCTCTTTTATTTTTGTGGTTGTTATATCGTCATATTTTCAACGCTAAAACAGTTAAAACTGATTTTCGATAAATGTATCGACTTTGCAGTAAAACAGCTTAGAGTTGCTTATTTTGCAGTTGAGTTATGGTGAAAAATTTTAAACATATAATAAAATTGCTTCAGGCGAACCACCGCCATTACCTGGTTCATGAACGTGAATTTTGTTTATTTTTTTTGATAATATTTCATCTGTAAAAGGAGCAGCTTTTAGGCCAGTCTCTGCTAATCTTTCTCCTTTGTTGTTAATTACTATATAGCGTCTGTCTGGTGCAATTCCCTCAATCGCTTCTACAACAGACTCCCCGTGGAATTTGTCTATATCATTGAAGATAAATTTATCAGAATCAAAAGCAGCTTTTATGATTACATCTTTATTTTTCTCTAATCTTTTCTTAACTCTATTCTTTATATTTTTATAAGTTTTCTCTTCCTCTGGAGTTAATTCTTCATCATATTTACCTACCCAAGGAAAAACGTGCTTTTCTACTTCTATTTTCATATTCTCTGGGTTATCTATATCCATTCTAATATTTATGTCAGTTGATTCTACTACTTTACGATGGCCATATTGTGCTATTAAAACTGGGTTACTCTTTTGAAGAAACAGTTCTCCATTATCTATAACAACCTTTACATGAGACCCATAAGTCTCAACTACCTCTGGTATATCTGCACATAGACGTGTTATAGTTCTTTGAACTATCCAGCTTCTATTGGAAACAAACAATCGTGCTAACTTATTTCTTTTTTCTATTCTCTCATGTAATTTATCGGCATAATTTTGAGCCTCTTCCTTAGTTGGAAAATGCTCTGATTCATTTCCAAAAGGACATTTTCCATCTTTAGCTCTACAAATACCAGGCGTTCCGTCTTTCTTTATATGATACTTAGCCATATTGCCACCTCTATTGTTTTAGTTTCTAGTCATATCAAACATACTTTTAAAATTTTTTAACGAATGATTGACAACTTTTTATCTAAGTTATATAATATAACTATAATATAAATAAAGAGGTAAAATTATGGCTATTATTGAAGATTACCACAAAGAACAACAAGAACTTCAAAAACAAACAGATTTCATACTTAATTTTAATAACTATTTAAATACTCTCGAAAAAGACAAAGTTCGACTCAAGGATTTGTTACAATTCATTGTTGATAAAAACAAACAATATAAATTTGATAATTTTAATGGTTTTAATTTAAAAGTGAAGCATGAAGAAGAAGAATATGAAACTATTACTAGCCGATACAATATACGACACAATGTGGTTATTTATATTGAAAATAATGAGTTGCGGAATAAAGTTTCTATAGCCGTAGTGCCTCATCCTCGTTATGATTCGCCTTTCTCATTAGGATTAAATGAAGATAACTCTAATTTTGATTTTAAATTTTTTGCTGATAACATTTACAAAATTATTGAATTTGTATTTTATGGAATAGAAAGCTAATTTATGACTTTTACTATGGATAAGAAAATCATCTTTTCTAATATTGATGAATGGGAAGAGTTTTGCAAATATGCCAACGCTAATTTGGAATGGTCCAATCCATTGCTCAAAAAAGAAACTTTTGAAGCTTATCACTTCAATAAATATAGAAAAACTGTTCGTTGGATTACAGAATATCTAACCGAAACTTATTTCAATAAGTATCTGTTTGTAGGAATTAAAGGAAAAGAAGTTTATATCTTTGTTAATCGAACTCCTACTGATGAAGAACTTGAAGAATTAAGTTTCAAAATTGAAGATTTTATTTAAAAAGAAAAAGCACAACAATAAAGTTGTGCTTTTTTAAATATATAAGTAAATCATTTCTTCTTCGCTACCTGGCTCTTTAACTTCTATATTGTTAATAGGTTTTGATAGAAGTGAATCATCAAAATCACCATCATTTACTCTACCTTCCCCTAAGTTATTGTTATCTTTGTCTTTAATAACATAGTATCTTTCTGAGTCTAACCCATCAATAGTATCTGAAACAGATTTACCTTTATATTGGTCTAAATCATTGAAAACAAAATTATCTGACTCTAAACAAGCTTCTAAAATTTGTTCTTTATTTTTAGCAACTTTGTTCTTTACTTTATTTTCCACTTTTTGTAAGATTTCTGTTTCTTCAGCAGTCATATGGCGTAAACCACCAAGAGGAGTTGATACAGCATTTTTCCATGTGCTATCTTCTCTTTCTACTTTTACATTCATCTTACTTGGATTGTCTGGGTCTATTCTAATATTTATATTAGTATTGTTGTAAATTTTATCATGCTTGTTTGTGGAAACATTTACATTGATTGCTTTTTGAATCAATATTTGACCATTATCCATTAGAACTTTTACATCTGAGTCAAAGTCTTTTACTTTATCTATATTTTCGTATGTTGGATAAAGTGCTCTCTCAATTTCTAAGCTTCTATTCCTAATGAATTGTACAGCCAATTTATTTCTTTGCTCTATTGCTTCATGTCTTTTGTCAGCATAATTTTGAGCTTCTTCCCTAGTTGGGAAATGCTCTGATTCACCACCAAAAGGACAATTACCATTCTGAGCTCTGCAAACACCAGGTGTTCCGTCTTTCTTTATATGATATTTAGCCATTTTTCACCTCTATTAAATTGTTGCTTACACCTGTAACTTATTGTAATAATCAATAAGCGAGTTGTAAGGTAATACCTCATGTAGAGGACGAACTCCTAATTCAACTTGAATCGTTGAATCAAGTACATTCGTTAGAAATGACACAATTTGACCATTTCCTTTTAATCTATTTACTTTTTCCTTTATTTCTTTTTTGTTTGATTTAGATTTAACTCTTTTAGTCTTTACCTTTTTAGGCAAAGATTTTTTAAGTTTAATGTTAGTAGAACGAATAGCAATATTAAGAGCTGCTAATAAATCTCTATCAATTTTTCCAGTCGTAAATTCAACTATTCTATTATTAACTATTCCAATTTCTTTCGTAATTGGGTGCTCTTTACTAGTATTAAATGCTGAAACCTTTTCCACCTCAATTCCATACATAGCAGATTTTTCAATAATCTTAGAATGAATTTGAGAGTGATTCCATTTACCACCTTGAGAATTTAACCAAGAAAGATTTTCTATATGAATAGTATTGCACTTCTGTTCTAATGCTAATTTTACAATTTCACTAGATAAGAGTTTTGCTTGATAATCTTTAGTGTTAGTGATTTTGTTAGAGATACTTGAATAAAGGTTTTGCCAAATTTCATATTTGGGTTGGTTTGTTAATCTTAAATCTTCATAAGATTTAATTTTATCATATAAAATTTGTTTATTTTCATAAAGTCTATTGATTTTATATTCTGTTTCTTGACTTCTTTTAGTATTGATAAATTCATTACTGAAATCACCATCTCTATCAACTACAACAGAACTAAATAATTTAATCTTGCCAATGTCAATACCTAAGATTTTATCTTCTAATTCATAATCTCCAATTTCATACTGATAAGCACAAACACCTATATATTGATTATCTCTTTTGCGCTTGATAAATCTAGGCTTTGCAATTTTACCTGTAAATCTTTCATCTATGCTACTTGGAAAGACTATTTCATACTCAATCCAATCTTTCTTACCAACCTTTATTTCACAAATATTTCCTTGCTTCATTCTAAAGAATTGTTTTGATGAAATAGTATAATCAAGATTGAATACAGCATTTCTTGCTAATTCGGGTATGGAATTACTTCTTTTAATATTTGCAATTCTACTTCTTGTTGGATAAAGATTTAATTTATGTAATGAATTAAATAACTCTTCATTTATGTTAAAATCGTTTTTAACTAATTCATTCCAAATGATGATTGCTTCTTGTTTTGACTTTATTTCTCGTCTAATATTTTCAAATAAGATATAGGAATGCCATGTTTTGTTATGTAATGGCCATTCATTTATCCTAAATTTAAGATTATCTCTTAAATCTCGCCAAACATCACCCCTAAGTTTAGATAAATCTATCTTATCTAAGATAGCCCTTGTTTCATCATTTGAAAGAATAAAGTTCAATTCACTTTGTAGAAAATCATAAATAGGCTTTAATTCATCTGGCATATTTATATTAAAACTTTTCCACTGAACTTGTTTCTTTTTCATTTTGCTCCTTTTATGGTGTTTATTGTTACTATTATAACAAATTATTAACTCATTATCAATTAAAGTTAATCAAAAAGTTATTATATCTTACAAGAAATATCTACAAAAAGTATCTGCTTCTATTATTTGTTAAATATATCAACTAGCTATTCAAAAACTTTTTTAAAAGTTGTTGACAGATTTTTAGCTAAATTGTATAATATAATTATAATATGAAAAGAGGCTTAATTATGACTATTGTTATGGATAAGAAAATTATTTTTTCTAATATTGATGAATGGGAAGAATTTTGTAAATTCGCCAATGCTAATTTAGAATGGTCTAATCCATTGCTCAAAAAAGAAGCTTTCGAAGTTTATCACTTTAATAAATATAGAAAAAATGTTCGTTGGGTTACAGAACATCTAACAGAAATTTATTTCAATAAGTATCTCTTTGTTGGGATTAAAGGAAAAGAAGTTTATATCTTTATGAATAGAACTCCTACTGATAAAGAACTTGAAGAATTAACTTTTAATATTAAAGATTTTATTTAAATAAAAAAGAAGCGAGGATTTAACCTATGACTACATTTACTTTTGGACTTTGTGCTGGCCGTCATGATTTGCCAGTTTCTGATTTTATCTTTTCTGACGGGGATATTACATTCCCTATCAACCCAACAGCACTTCTTGACATTGTTGCTACCAAACTTAATTTTGTTAATTTCGGGGATAAACTCGATGTCTATGTTACTGGATTAACTCCAGCAACTGTTGCTGTTATCAAATTCTGCTCTATTAAAGGAATTAAACTTACACTCAAGCATTTTGACCGTGACTCTAACAGCTTTATTGATGATGTTGTCTTTGATAAATCATTCTAAGAAAGAAAAAAGAAAGATTTTTAAAAATTTTTCTTTTTTTTGAATTTTATTGTTGACAAAATGGAATTTCTATTGTATAATATAACTATAATAAAACAACAAATGAAATAAAGAGGAAATAACAATGGAAACAACAATCGCAATTCGAGTAAAATACTTAGGAGTAACTAAACCAACTGTTTACGCTGGAACATTATCAGAATGGTCTGAATACTTTGACCGAGAAATTCTTACTGAAGAATCTCTTGTAAGTGCGGCTTATTCTCATTTCGGTCGTGTTCAAACCATTGCAATCGCTAAACGATATAGCCAAGCTGTCCTTATCCAAGATAAACTTGAAGAAATTGCTCAACAAGAAGCAGAAGCCAAACGTATTGCGGTCATCCGAAAAGAACAACGCCGTATTGCTCGTACAGAAGCTTTCTTTGATTCACTTCTTCATCAAGATAATGTGAAAGTTTCTCTTGGAACTTCTACTCTAATCAATGATGTTCGTCTTTTCCAAGTTGTTTATGACTTAACAAGCACTCGTTGTTCTTTTGATGATTTAATTCAATTAAAAGAAGATACAGGTTTAACTGTAAAATTTGAAGTTACTCGTGTTCAACATGAAATTGATACTGTTGAAACTAACTATTCTCGTGGTTATGACTCTTATGAAACTTCTGATACTGTCATTTCTTCTATTGACTCAGAAATTATCATTGATACTTATTACTATTAAGAAAGGCAAAAACAATGACTCCAAAAGAAATTAAAGAACTACTAAATTCTCAACAATATGTTAAAGTTGGAAGTGATAGCTTTTTCCGAATTGCTCAAGCAAATGAAAAAACAATTGCTAGCAAGGCATTGTTGGAACAATTGAAAGCAGAGGGTAAATATAATTATTGGTTTACTGCTTATGACTTCAAATCAAAAACACCTGATGAACCTATTCTTAGTGAAGTGTTGCCTGTTTTTGGAGACCCGAACAAATACGTTACTAAATGGTTCTACTATGACAAAGAACAAGCTATGCGTGAAGCTGTTAGACGATTGAAAAAATTGCTATCAAAAAAGTAATCCTTGATTGGATTACTTTTTTGTTTTTATTCAAATAAATTTTTTCTCTTAGCTTTCTTTTTATATTCCTCTGGAATATATTTATGGTCGATACCAATAGAAGCTAAATATTTTAAAATTCGGAACTTGTTGGTGTATAACTCACATGGTTGGTAATCTCTGTATTTCTCATTAGTTAATCTCTTTTCTGTAAATGGGAAATGTTCTGAGCCCCAATCAACAGCTTCTTCAATTTCCTTAGCTATGCTTTTATAATCTATTCCACCTTTTGCTGTTCTCTCTGGCAATCTTAACATACCTAAATTGTTAATTATGGGCGTTACTTTTCCTTTAACCCAATAATCATAACAAGTTAATTTATCTTCATAAAATGAATGATTGATAAATTGAAAATCTGGGTCCAACACGACAAAACATGAGCCACTCAAGCTTCCGAAATAAGTTATTTCTTCTGTTAGGCATTTTTGGAAAAGAAAATTACTTCCACCTGCTCTTTGGCCAATTGCTGGAACTAAATCCAAGTCTAATGTATTTAATACTTCAATGTATCTATCTTGCCAATCTTTAATATTAGTTACTTTGGCTCTATTTCCATATTTTGTACCGTCATTAGTCCAAATCAAAAATGAAGTTGTATCATCATCTAAAATACAGTTAATATTATTTTCAAAATTACATAGTTTAACTATTCCATTTCTAATGATACCAATATTTTTTGTTTGTTGCTCTGGTAGAATATGAGCCATTCCTTTATACTTAGAATTATAAGCTTCATATTCATCATCTCGTACCATAATATTTATATTTTCTTTCGGTACTCCTACTGATAACAAATAATCTACAGTTTTAATGTTTTCAGCTCTACCAGCAGAGGGAATCCAATACTTCCATTCCTTTTCTTCTAGTTTTTTCATTTATAGCATTCAACCTTTTTTATTTTTAAATATCGGTCAAAGCTTCAATGATAGAACTAACTTTATGAATATCTACATCTAATCCTCTTAATTCAAAATTATATAATACTGGGAAACCAAATTCTTGGGAATATTGCTTAGCCGTAAGGCAATATTGATTATTGAAGTTCTTATTACCTGAGCCAACAATTCCTAAACATTTTTTGTAATTTTCTTTATAACGTATATACTCTCTTAATGGAGTAGTTAAAATCTCTTTATCACCATTATCAATACCATTTCCGCCTTCTAGGTATGTTGGTAAAAATGCTACAAAATTATTACTTACTTCATTGAATGGAATATTATTCTTTACTAACTCTTTTACATTTAGCAAATTTACTTCTTTAAGCTTAGTATTTAATAAAAGATAGTCTCTTAATCTCTTAACGAAGCTATCTGTATTTCCACTTAAGCTAATGTAAATTAAATCTATTTTATCTTTCATTTTTTATTTTCCTTTGTTTTCTATTTATTTTTATTATTCCAAAAAGAAAGAAAACGAACTAAATAGCTCGTTTTACTCTTTTTTAAAAAAGAATTTGAATAGAGTTACTAATCCTAGAATAAAGATGAATAAGATTAACCAGATTAAAAATTTAAAGAATAGAACTGTAAAAGTTATTGCTAGTGGTAGGAATATGAACAATCCTAAAAAGATAGCCATAGCAAGGAACATTGAAAATACAATTAAATCTCTCATAACTTTACTCCTTTTTATTTTTATATCAAAAAATTGTTGACAAAGTTTTAAAGATATTGTATAATATAACTATAAAGAAATGAAAGAGGTAAAAATAATGAATAAACTAACAAAAGGAATTATTATCTTAGCAGGAGTATTTGCTTTAACAGGTTGTGGTCAAATCCACCCAACTGGTTATCAACAATTACCAACAATCAAGAATGAAGTTAAGAAACATACTGATAAAGCAGTTGAAAAAGGAAAAGAAGCTGTTGATAAATACGGCCCTACTGTAAAAGAAAAAGCTAAGGAATATTATGAAAAAGGGAAAAATAAACTTAAAGAAGTTGAAAACAAATCATCAGAAAGCTACTCTTATGAAGAAAGTGATTATGATGAAGCAAAATTCCCTAATATGTATCAAGTATTAGGTAAAGCAGAAATTGATGAAAGTAAATTCTCTACTAATTATCATTATTCAGAATTAGATTCATTGGGCCGTAGCGGTCAAGCGTATGGTTTAATTAACTACAAAGCTGTAATGGATTCTGCTGGTTGGAGAGCTGATTTTGAACCAAATTCTGACCCAAGTGGTTGGAATCAATCAAACGGCAGTTCTAACAACAAGAAAATTACTATTACTCTTCCTAATGGAAAAACTTATACTTCTTATAGTTTTTATAATCGTTCACATTTGATTGCAGACTCTCTTGGTGGCCGTTCATACAAAAACAATTTAATCACTGGAACTCGTCAACAAAACGTGGGTAGCCACATGGGCGAAAAGGGGGGCATGCAATATATTGAAGAAAAAGTTAAAAATTATGTTAAAAACACAAAAAACAATGTTTATTATGAAGTAACCCCTGTATATAATGGTAATGAACTTCTTCCACGTTATGTTATTGTTAATGCTAAATCAGAAGATGGTGTAATCAACGAAAAAGTTAAAGTGTTTAATAACGCTTCCGGTTACGAAATCAATTATTCTGACGGAAGTTTTGCTAAAAAATAAAAAGAGCAATCTAATATTGCTCTTTTTTAAAGCTCATTGTAATGAGTTATATAAAATTCAATTCCTTTTTTAATTCCATAAGCTTTAATTCTTCTTGCTCTTATTTCTTTCCATGTTAAATTGGGATTAGCTAATTTAGTAATAGAGATTCCACTTCGTAGAGCTTTCCTAATCTCTCTCATTTGTTGGAAATTGAAATCTAAGTTATCAATAATTTTAGGGTCAAAACCATCGTTGATGAATTTATTTATCTGGTGAAGTTCTATTAGTTTGAATCCTCGTTTATAGAAATAAAGCAATTCTTGAGTATTTTTTGAAAAATAAAACAAATCCATAATTCTATAATTCATATTTGGCTCAGCCCAGCTTTTCCATTCTTTACCTCGATAGATACAGTAGAAAAGAACTTGAATCTGCTTATCATTGTACTCATCAAAAGGAAAATCATCTAAGTTATTTTCTTCCTCTAGTAAAGCTATCAAATACTTAATAGTCCAAATAGAAAATTTAGGGTTAAGGTATTTCTCTATTGGTAATCCTTTATCAATAGCTTTCTGAATAATATTATTTGCATAACTTGAGCGCTCATCTAAATTCATTTTTGTTACCTCAATTTCTTTATATAAATATATTCTATCAAAACTTCTATAAGTTCGCAATTTTTTGTTGACTTTTTTGTTTTTATATAATACAATAGAACTACAAAATAAAGAAAGAAGAAATTTAACTATGGAAAAATGGCATGAATTTAAGATTAACTATCCTAATGGATTCTATCTAAAGAATTATAAAGATTATAATTATATAGTATTTCAACATCCTAACAGCGGTAGTTTGTGTGGGTTTATTCAACTAAAATCTATTGATGAAGTTACTTTGGAAAGTAATCCCATCAATAAGCTTGATTGTCATGGTGGAATTACTTATAAAGGGAACTTGAAGCTCTTGTTTAATAATTCAAAAGACAATTATATTGGATTTGATTGTAGCCATGTAGGTGACAAAAACCCATTTATTGATGCTATGTTACCAGATTGGGTTGTCAATGAAGATGAAGTATGGCGTGATGAAGCTTATGTTGAAGAAAATTGCCAACACCTCATTGACCAATTGATTGAATTGAAGAAAGGATAAAAACAAATGAAAAAATCACTTGCTCAAATTACTTCGTTAGTAATTTCCTTAATCGTTTCTGTTATTTATTGGTATGTTACCTTACCCGCTTTTAACTTAGCAGATTTTTACTTCCTTGGTGGAGTAATTCTTTTTGCTTTTGTCTATTATGTCGCTCTTGTATTGCTTACTGAAGATACTGACTCAGTAAAATCAATTCCTAATATTATTGTGATTTCACTCATTTCAATCTGGGTTGTTGGAGCTATTGTACTATCAATCTTTTCTACTCCATTATTCCAAGCTAAGAATTACTCAAATCTAATCCAAGTAGAAAATAAAGAGTTTAACACAGATTTCCAAAATACTGATGTAAATAAACTTGCTTTGCTTGATAAAGATTCTGCTGTTAAGATTGGTAATTCTTTAATGGGTACGATTGATAAAGAGTCACAATTTGAAATTTCAAAAGAATACCGACAAATCACAATCAAAGATGAGCCTTATCGAGTATCACCCCTTGGCTATGCAAGCTTTATCCGCTGGTTGAATAATCGAAAAGACGGAATCCAATACTATATTAAAATCAATCAAACAACAGGTAAAGGTGAACTTGTTAAAATTGAAAAAGGAATGAAATATACTGCTTCATCTTATTTTGCTGATGATGTAAGTGTGAAACTTCGTATGTCTTATCCTACAACAATGTTCGGTGACCCATCTTTTGAAGTTGATGATGAAGGTAATCCATACTACGTAGCTACTACTTATGCTCGTAAATTTATCTTGGGGCCTCTTGAACCAAATGGAGTAATCCTATTAAATGCTGTTACTGGTGAAACTCAAGAATATTCATTGAATGATGTACCTGAATGGGTTGACCGTGTGTATTCTGCTACTAATGTTATCCAACGTGTAAATCAACACTACGCTTATAAAAATGGTTTTTGGAACTCTATCTTTTCTAAAGAGGGTGTTCGTCAAACAACTGATGAGTACAACTACATTACAATCGGCTCTGACATCTATCTTTATACTGGTTTAACTTCTGTTAATGCTGACAACTCTAACTTAGGGTTTGTTCTCGTTAATATGCGAACTCGTGAAACAAGCTTCTACCGTTTACCATCAGTTACTGAAACTTCTGCTATGAAATCTGCTGAGGGAGCAGTACAAGAAAAAGGCTACAACTCTACAGCTCCTATTCTTACAAAATTAAATGGTCAAGCATATTACTTAGTTTCTCTTAAAGACAAAGGAAGTCTTATCAAAGCTTATGCTCTTGTTAATGCAGAAGATTTCCAAAAAGTTACTGTCAATACTAATATTAACGAATTGATTAAGAGTGTTACCGGAGAAGAAATCAATAATATTGATGAAGCTGTTACTGGAGAAAAAACTAAACCAAAAGAAAAAGTTAATGGAGTTATTACTTCAATTAAAACTCAAGTTGTGAATGGTACTACTGTTTATTACTTGAAAATCAATGATAAGATTTACAAAATTGAAGCCAATAAAAATACTCTTGATAAACTCCCATTCCTAGAAGTTAATCAAACAATTTCTGCTGAAACAGATGAAAACAATTTCTTGTCAAATATTACTTTTGAATAAGAGCAATGAAGATTACTCAGAAATGAGTAATCTTTTATTAGCTGCAGTTTAAGCAATGCTACTAAAATCATGAATAATTTATCGATTTTGCCTATAAAATCAAGCTATGGACGAGTTGCAGTCTTTGAGCAATATTTAAGTCATTCTTCCTATCCCTTATTTTTATACAGTCTTTGTTGTTTACAAATCAAAAGAAAAGTTATATAATATAACTATAAATAAATGAAAAGAGGCTGTAAAATGAAAGTAGAAAATATTACTATTAAAAATATTACTACAAATGAACTTCTTGTTGGAACTCAATTGGAATGGAATATTTGGTTAAGTCCTGGTTATATTTTAGATTCACCAGAATTGATTCTAGCAGAGCTTAAAAAGCAATATCCTGAGTCTGAATTTAAAATTTCTGATGTGAAAGTAAAATCTGTTCGAGCAATTTTTAACTCAGCTATTGAATAACTATTCTTAAAAGGATTACTTATATTAGTAATCCTTTTTCTTTATCTTAGTTTATAGTGATTTATAGTAGTTTATAGTAATAATATTTTGAGTCTTTGGTTATTCTGTAGCGATGGCTAAATATAATTACTGGAAGAGTAATAGCATTAAATTGGAATTATTAGGCTTTAAAATCATAAAATCAATTATATAGCTTGAAAGTGAAAATCTAGTCACTTAAGTTATAGTAATAGTATTAGTTTTTAATTAGAAATTGTTGAGTAGTTCTTAGTTCTAGCTATTCTTATAAAAATAATATTTTATACAGTTGGTTATTCTGTAGCGATAGCAATTACTATTATGTTAAGGCATAATGTAATCATTTCTAATTCATTTAGAGCAACTCCTCTTAAAATTAACTAAAATTAGAGTATTTTTACTCTAATTCTTCCATTCCTTACTAAAACTGACACTACGAAAGTAACCTGACTTTTAATGTAAAAAGCAAGTTGTGCTATATTTAGAATAAGTCAAGCTGAGTTTAAGCTTATTTTATTATGCAGCTAATAGATTAGTAGTTATTGAGAATTTATTAAGGTTCATCTCAATAATTCTATTTAGCTTTTCTGTAATGTTGTAACTATTTCTTGGTAGAGTAGTACTTAAATCAGAGTAATCCATTTCAAAAATAAGATTATCTGTAAGTTCATTTAATAAAGGGTTTAAAACACTTCTGATAAATGATTCTACTTCTACTGCTGAAGCAATAGTCTTTTTACCGTAAGTTTCATTTGTTAATTTTGCTGTTTCTTTATCTAGTTTATAAATAGTTGTATAATGACCATTTCTACTATTAAATCTTAAATCTTTAATAATAGAGCTCAATTCATATGCAAGATTAACTCTAGCAATAGTTTGATTTTTTCCATTATCTTCTAAGTCATGTAGAAGAAGATATGTTTGAACTACATCATTACTATTTATATAAACTGCTCTTTGATTTCTTTTAAATCTATGTAATAAAGTGTTAATTGAATAGTTATTGTATTTACTCTTTGTAAATACTTTGTTAGTAGCTAAGTTTGAAACTGTTTTAATAAATTGCTCTGTTCTTTTATCTTTTCTATACTTGTTGAAATTAGTTAAGATACTTTGAGCAAATTCATCAGAACCAGTATAGCTACCTTTTTTAACGAGTGCTTTTCTTTGGATTAAAACAACATTATATCTATCATAAAGAGCAAATGCTCCTTGAATAATTGCTTCTAAAGAAACTTCTAATTCATTTGATAGGAAAGCGGTTTTAACTGAATTGTTAATAGCTCTAAATCTTTGGAAGAATTTAGCTACTTTTTGGAGTTGTCTTTCTTTAGCAACAGTCCAATGATTAGCATTTTCTAAAGTAGCTATAATGTTAGTAGCTTCTTCTAATCTTTGAGCTTGTTGGATAGCTCTTTCTGTATCAGTTAATTTTTTATATTCTTGTTTTTCTTCTTGTGGAGCAATGTCAGAAATAAATTGATTAACGAAGTTTAAAGGTCTTTGTATTAAGTCATTACCACTTCTCAAGCGGTTAAAATTATACATATAGTTATTATGAGCTTGAGTAGAAAAGAACTTCGTTACTTTATTACGAGCTTCAGCATATTGTTTTTCTCCAACAATACCTCTCAAACGAAGCTCTTTTGCCAATTCTTCTTGATTAGCTAAGTAGTAATCGGGATTTTCCGAGTAGACAGCTGCGACAGAATTAGTAGGATTTACATAAGTTCCGTAGCCATGACCATAATTCAATCCACATTCAACGTAATATGCTTCTTCAGCAGCTTTATGCAAGCTATTGATATATTTATTACGTTTAATATAATAGAATCCATGGTCTCTCTTAAATGTAAGATGGTTATATGCTACATTACCTTTTAATTTACGGATTTCGGAAATAATTTGTTTTACTTCCTTTTTATCCAACGGTTCATTTAATTGTTTATTAAATGCTTTAAGATTACTTGTAAGATTACGAGTAAAACCTAAAATTGTAAGCATTTTCCCTCTACCTTTAAGAGCCTTGGCTCTATAACCTCTAACAATCTCATTTTTTCTTTCATCCTGTTGAAGTAACAATCTTTTAACTTCTGAAACATTTTTCAGAATAGATTTTTTACTGCTTGATAAAAGTCTATGAGGGGTTAAAGATAAACGGAGTAATTTATCGAAATCGTCTAAAACTAAATCTGTGTGAGATAATTGATTTTGAGTAGCAATCAACTCATCGAAAACTGCAACATTTTCGATTACAGGTTTAATTTTATTGTACAATTCGTCTGGCACATCGCCACGGAACAAATTAACAAAATTACTAATTGAGATTAAAAAATCTTGATAAGTAATTTTGTTTTTTTTAGCCCTAAACGCTTGTACAACTGCTTGATTTCGAGTTGTATAAAATTTAGTTTTACAACCAGGCACGCTCATTTTTTGCATAATGCTCTGTGTTGTATTAGCTATTTTTACTTTTTTGCCTTTTTTCTTTTTATTTTTTTGTATTTGATACTCTTCATATTCTGCTAATGTATGAGTAGTTAATCCTAGCAAATAAGAGAAAATAAAGCTAAGTGTATTTTTAATATATTTTAAATAGTATTTATTTAATTGTGTTAGTTTAACTGGTTTATCAAAGTTAAAATACACATGAAGTCCATTACCAGAATTTACAATCATATTAAAAGGTAAGATTTTATAGTAATGTTCCATATAGTGCTCTAAATTTTGGATTGTTTCAAGATTAGTAGGGTCTACATCTAAAGCAATGCTATGTAGATAATCTAATTCTTTATTTTTAGCACTAGTACCTGGTGCAAAATAAACTCTTACGTTGTTAATATTAAGTCTAGTTAAATCTAATTCATCATCACCATTAAGGAAACGACCTGAAATTTTCCAAATGTCTTTATTTCTCAAATCTCTATCTGAAACATAGAATGGAACTGATTGAGTAGATTTAGCTCTAGCTTTCACCTCTGGAAATTTAGAAGAAATACAAGCAACATCATCTTGGTCTTGTATTTCATCTAAAATAAAAATTTGACGAGTAGCTTCTTCTTTACTAATTGGGTCAAAGTAATTACTAAGGAACTCATTTTTCAAGTTGAACTCTTCAAATTTCGATAAGTTACTCATATTTTGCTCTCCTTTTTTATTTTTTAGTTTTTTATATCGTTTTCTTTTGCTGATGATTCAATTTCCAAAATAAAGTCTTGGAATTGTTTATTTTCAGTAAAAATAGTGGCTTTTGAAAAAAGCTTTTTATTTTTATATTATTCGATTTCATGAGTAGAGCTAATAAAAACAAGCAATAAAATGCATTGCTTGTTATAGTTAATTTTTGATTTTTAGTTGTTATTAAGACTGATTTTTAGGGTTGTTATATCGTCATAGTTTTAATGCTAAAACAGTCAAAACTGATTTTCGATAAATGTATCGACTTTACAGTAAAACAGCTTAGAGTTGCTTATTTTCAGTTTGAACAAAACAAAAAAGAGAATGAAAAAATTCATTCTCTTTTAAGTAGTTATTGTGATAGTAGTACCATCTTTTAGTTTAATCCATTCTTTCTTACTACCTTTTTCAATTAAAGCTAAAAGATTTGAAATATATCCTTTTTCTTTTGGTGTAATATATGAAGTAGGAATGTAAGAAGTAATCTCACCTTTATAGATGATAATACCATTTATTTTAACAGTAACTTTCATGATTTTTACCTTTCTTAGTGTAGCGGTAAAAATTTATCACGAAAATCTAAATTTATTTAGGACGGTGCCGACCCGCCATTTAGGCAAGTTTTTACTTTCAATTCTTTCAAATTGTACGGTTTGAATGAATTTGATTTCAGCCATTGCCCGGTTCGTGAGCCTTTCCCCGGGTTAGAACTCTAAACCTTCCTCTATCGGTAATTAACCTACTAAATAAATGGGGTAAGGGGGATTTGAACCCTAAGTTTTTATCAAACCTTCTCCAAGTAACAAGTTTATCCGGATTATTAAGTGTTACAACTATTTTACCAATAGCCGAGCCTCGCCTATAGCCCTTGTTACCCCATATAAATCAATTATAGTTATATTATAACAAATTGATTTTCAAAAGTCAAATATTAAGCATATTGTAGTTCAGCCATAGAAAGATTAGCCATTCTATTAGCGAATTGTTGAACTTCATCTACAACTTGCATTTGAGATTGGTAATCTTTGCCTTTAGAGTATAGAAATTCATCACGAATTACTCTAGCATAAGATTGCCCAATATTTTCATAAAGACCATGTTCTTTAGCGTCTTTAATCAATTGTTTTTCAGCACGGTTAATAGCTGTTTCAACTTTTTTACAATTTAGCACTTCAAATTTAATAGCATCTCTGGTTCATAAAATTACGAAATAAATATAAATCTATATAAATTAAGTAAAATTATGAGATTTCGCACTTATTTATATATAGAGAATATAAAGTAAAGCCTTGGACTGCCCAGTATCACTTTTTATGTAAAATAAGAAATGATTTCCGCAGACCGTTTTTATAAGTTTAATTTAATAAAATAAACGTTAATGGAAGTGCTCACACATTTCGAGCTGAAAAGTTAGATTTTAAAATTATTACTAATATTAAAATCGCTTTTATCGTCCATTTTATATTTAGTTCAAAAACTAAACAGGTAGGTTTTCATAATATTTCTTAACTTCTTTATATGGTGTGTCAATATCTATTTCTTTAATAAATTTTCTTTTCTTAGTATTGATAGAAGCATTGAAATCTGCATCTATACTTAAGTTACAATTTGAGCATTTAAATTCTTTCCCTTTTCTATCTCCTAAGTGATTGCATTTGCAACAAACTTGTGAAGTATAAGCTGGATTAACTATTGTTTCTGTTATTCCATTTTCAGTTAATTTCACTGACAATCTTTCAAGTAGAGTTCCTTTTGCCCATGTGGAGAATCTGTTTTGTTGTTTTTTACTTACATTCCTTTTATTCCTTTTCTTACTAATCCAATTCAAATCTTCCCTTACTACTTCTTTTACATCTTCCTCTTTTACCATTTTGTTTAGTTCACAATTTATATGACTAACTATTCTTGATTTATATTTACTAATTTTAGAAATTCTCTTTTTAGAGCCTAAATTATTATCTTCCAATTTTTTTAGTTTTTGTTCTAATATAGATTTTTTAGATTGGTCTTGTTCGGTTGAAATTCTTTCCTCTAGTTTTTGTTTATAAGAAAATAACCGTGACCTATTTTTATTAACTAAATTATCAGATAGAGTATAAAATAATTCAGCAGAATTAGCTCCATATACAGAACCATTACTTAATGTTATTAAATCAGTTATTCCTACATCTAAGCCAAGTATTTCAGATTCATCTGTCATATTCTTTTTTATGATAATTCTATCTAATGGTACATGAAGATAATATTGATTAGTTTTTTGATTTTTTACTAGTTCTAAAGTTCCCTTTAATTTTGGTATATTACCAATTAAAGAGATTTCTATTCGGGAATGCTTTTTCTTACCTGTAAACGCAAAATTTTTATTGTTTAAGTCGAATTTGTAAAGACTTGAAGTTAGTACAATATTTGTTTTATTTGTATGAGATTTAGTTTTGTATCTCCGAACATATCTTCGTAATAGATTATTCAACCTATGAACATCAATCTTTAAATCTTTTAAATAATCAGTTTGATAATCAACTTTTTTATAATTTAAAATATTATATAAAGTTGGTGTATGTTTTAAGCATAAATACAAATAGTGCTTATCATCTTTAGTTAGATTTTCATTTTGTGCTATTGCTTTTTTGACTTTCTTTTTTGTTGTAGTCCAATTAGACTTAATTATTGAAGCAGATTGTTCTACTGCTACTTTTGAAAGAGTTTTAGTGATTTTGTTTGATAATAAGTTCTTTTGTATTAGCTCATCTCTAATAGTCCAGCCACTTTGTTTAAGCAAAGAACCAATTCCACTATATCTTGACCAGACATAATTTTTAATATTCCTTTGAATTGTGCCTATCAATAATATTTCATCTTCGTTATTCGAGCAATTTGCTTTTATTTTTACTGTTCGTTTCATTTAAATTTTGCTCCAATTGTTTTTTGTAAGTTCTTAATAGTTATATTGTACAATAAAAAATATTACTTGTCAACAAAATAAATTAAAAATTTAAAAAGAAATTTCGAAGCCTAAAAAATGCTATTTAGCTCTTTATTGAAACTGAATTTAGGGGTTGTTATATCGAAGCGTAAGTAACGCTATTTCTGTAAAAACTGATTTTCGATAAATGTATCGACTTTAGAGTAAATCAGCTTAGAACCGCTTATTTTTTGATTTGATATGTAGTCTATGAAAACATTTACAAAATGAAAATTTAGATAAATTTACAGTTATTGCTTAAACTTAATAAAAATAAAGCATAGATTTATTTTCTATGCTTTTTTAATTTTAATAGTGACTTATCACCAGAAATCATTTTCTTGTTTTAATTTTCTGCTAAACTTGAACAACACATTTAGCACAATTGTGTCAAAGCGGCCTAAATAACCAAATTTATACTTATATTTATATTTATCTTCAAAGTGATAGTAAATCATATCCCAGTTTATATACGGATTATCTAAATTATCTTCCATAAGTTTAGTGAGTTCTTCTTTGGTGACATTTTCATCTAGCTCATATTTTTCATCATAATTTGCTAGAAATTGAATCATAATATATAAGTCACTGTAATAGACATATAAATATTCCCAATGTGTGTCTTTAGATTTTTTAAGAACATCTGATAGCTTTCTATAACCATCTATTTCAAAGGTGTTCCATCTATCTCTACCGACATTTGCAAAATTGGTTAATCCACGATAAGCATTTTCAATAAACTCAGGATATGTTTTTCTCATTTGTTTTTCCTCTTATTTTTCTTTATAGTTATATTGTACAACAAGAAATCTAGTTTGTCAACAAAAGAATAAAAATTTTTATATTTCTAAGTTGTAAAGTTTGAGAGCTAAAAATTGCTATTTTGCTTATCTGTAAAACTGATTTTGAGGGTTGTTATATCGAAATATAAGCAACGCTAAAACTGAAAAATCGTAATTTCGATAAATGTATCGACCTTACAGTAAGTCAGCTCAGAATTGCTTATTTTCGCTTGAATAACAATTTCTAATCTTCTTCAACTTCAATAAATTTATCTAAGAATGATTGTAAAGATTCAAAATCTGACTCGTAATTGTTTAAGTTGATAATTTCGTCTTTTGAAATTACTGTATAATAATCTTTTTTATTAAGATTTTCAATAATTAGTAAATCTTCAAAAGTGTAAGTTTTATAAGCTAAGCCGAATTTATTACCCATTTTTGAAGTACATTTAATCTTTTCATTTTCAATCAATTCAAGAACGTATTCAACATTTTTAACTAAATAAGATTGGGTATATTCACCTTCATTCAAAACTTCTAAACAAAGTCCTTTTTCTTTTGCGCTTTTCAAAATTAGTTCTTTTGTAAAATCTTGAGTTTTCTTGATGATTTTCTTGACTTCCAAAGCAATATCTTTATTAAAATTCAAAATGTCTTTATTCATAACAATCACCTCAGTTTCTTTTTTATCACGAATTATTACCAGAAATCATTTTCTTGTTTTAACTTTTTGCTAAACTTGAATAGCACATTCAATACAATTTTTTCGTGGGCATCTAAATAGTCCATTTTATATTTGTATTCGTCACCGAAGTAATAATAAATTCTACTCCAATTTATATATGGATTATCAAGATTTTCTTCCATAAGTTTGATAAGCTCTTCTTTATTGAGATTTTCAGCTAGCTCATATTTTTCATCATAATATGATAGAAATTGAAGCATAATATATAAATCAGTGGTATAAACATATAAACGTTCCCAAGATGTTTCTTTAGATTTTTTAAGAACATCTGATAACTTTCGATAGCCATCAATCTCAAAGGTGTCCCATCTATCTCTAGCAACATGACCAAAATTAGATGCACTACCAACATGATTATAAGCTTTATCTACAAAATCTGGGTATGTTTTTCTCATTTTTATTTCCTCTTATCTTTCTTTATATTTTAATTGTATAATAATATTTAAATTTTGTCAATAAAGAAAAGATAAAAATTTTAAAATATTGCTCTTCTATCTAATAGATATTTCAAAATAAAATAGGAGCTCTATAAATGAATAAAATAAAAAGACATTATGATTTGAGCAGATTTAACTTACCAGAATCATTTAATCAATCAGACGTAATGATTGAAGTGCCTTTTGAGTATGGAATAATAAATGTTTTCCCTTACTATAACAGCATAGAAATCATTGAATATAATAGCACTGGAATGCCATCATTGTTTGTTACATTCAAGGGTGGAATTGAAGAATTAGGATTTAAGACTCTAGATTCATTAACAAGGGAAGATTTACTTAATTATGCTTTCCGAAAAAGCGAAGTAATACCTTATTGTCAGGCTATTAAATATGAATTTAAAGATTTATCTTATAACTTACTAAAATTAACGATTTCTAATTTTAGCAAGTTGAAGATTGATAAAGAACATTGGTGCTATGTAATGAAAGAAAAAGAATATATTGAAATTCACTTTCAAGCAAGTAAATTCTTTGTAAGATTAAGAGAAAATGAAAATGGGAATCTTAATTTACATTACTATAAGGCAACTGGAGATGTAACTCACAAAGATATAGAAGAGTTTAAAAATAAAGTTAAGTTAAATATTACTAATATAGAAGTAATACCAAATTAGGACTGTAATTTATAAAAATATAAGAAAAAGAGCTTATATAATATAAGCTCTTTTCTTTAGTTTAAACAATCGTTCTACGAGAGTATTTGGTCAAATCTAAGCTATAGTGATTGTCAATGTTCTTATTATCCCAAACAGTAATAATTTCATTACTCATCAATGAATAAACTAAAACCAAATCATATTCAGAATCATTTTTCATATTCTTTCTAAGTACTACTCTCTTATCAGATAAAACATTGTTTGTATAATGCTTTTTGTACTCAATGAAATCACCAGTTAATAAAGTATCAATTATATCTTCTTTCGTTAATGGAACTGGAAACTTCTTTTTAAATCTTTGTAAGGAATGATTACTTAATTTTGGTAAATCTTCATTACAATCTTTAATAATTATAGGTCGGATTACATTATTTAAATAATCTCTTTCTTTTCTATTCATTTGTTTAATGTGTCGTTTTTCAACTATTGTATATGTTTTCATTCTTTCTTACCTTTGCTTTTATCTTTCATATAAATTATATCTTTTATTTTCAAAATAGTCAAAAATTTTTATAAATTCCTAAAATTGAATGGCTAATGATAATTTTTATTATTCGTAAACTAGGCTACATTAACGGCTAGAATTGGTTTTTAATGTTCGTGAATCGTGCTACATTCTTGGCTAAACAGCGGCTAAATTGTTCGTGTTTTTATTTTCTGTTTTTTGTTTACTTTTTGGTTGACAAAAGTAAAAATTTTTTATACAATACTATTAGAAAGTGAGGAAATAAAAATGACATATGTAAAAATTAACGGGGCCTGGTACAAGGAACTTCAATTCAAGGAAGAATATACTGCACAAGAAAAGTTCTATCTTTGGTACATTGATTTGGTTCATAAGAAAAACTTAATGACTCGTCTTGCTAATAACATTGATTTGTTGGAACGAATGCTAAGCAAATTACCAAAAATGGAAGATGAACTACGAACTCACAAAACTCTATATGTCAATAAAGTTGGTGGTTTTTTCATTAAAGCGAATGAGGATGAAATTGAAGATTGGGACTATTCAGACACACGACCATTTGTAGAGAATGAAGGTTTGTGTGGTTGGTTGAGCGAAGATGGTAAATTCTATGAAACTGTTTATGGCGCTCATTCAGAAATTTTGAGCATTTATGAAGATGAAATTAAAAATGCTATTTATTTCAGTTATGGAAAAGATGTTTATAATGAATTGTTTGAAATGGTTGTCAAAAATACAGATTCATTAAGTAAAGAGCAAGAAGCATGGATTAACAATAACTATTTTGCTCTTTCTGAGAAGCAACAAGAAATTGTAAAAGGATTTTAAAGGGAAAAGGAAATGTTTAGTTTATCTGCTATTAAAAATCTATTTAAAGATGATAAATTGTTTGTTGATTTAACCACGAATGGAATGCTAAATCAGCAACAATTAGATGTTATGGCTGAGTTATTAAAAAATAACCCAGAACAAATCAAATTATTTCAAAATATTTATGAAGAATACGAAAAGACTGATGAAAGTAAAAATCTTTTCCAACAAGATGCTGCAAAAACTATTGAAAACCAAGAAAAGTTCTTAGAAGTATCAAAAGAGCTCGATGTTATTATTGAAACTATCGTTGAGGAATTGCTTTCTCAATCTCAAGTTTGGGATTCTGAAAAAGAAACAATGCTACAACTTCCAGCTCCAGTGCAATACTATGATACTAACAATTCTAAAGATTTGTTGAAATTGGGAGATTTCCAATTTACTGGTTATTTATATAAGGTGGACATTAAAGAACCATCAAGCAAAATTCTATTAGACATTTATAAAGAGTATTTGGAAACGGGAGATATGAGTTATTATCATAGATTCCGACAAGGATTAGACATTCTTGATTTAGACGAAATGACTTATGAACTATTAAGCTACGACCCTAATGCGATGTCTAAATGGCTGCCACCAATTGCTGAGCAAGTGAAAGAATATAACTTCTTTAAGATTCCTAAAACGAAAATCTTAAAAGTTCCTATGACATTACTTCAAAGCACACGAACAGCAACATATAATGAGTTGTCACCTATTAGCATTGAAATTATAAACAGGTATATTTATCGTGTATTTGGCCTAGATGATAAAAAAGATTACTTTATTAAGACGGGTACATTTTCATCTAAATTTGATTTCAGAAATGCTAAAGTAACTGCTGGGCAAGAAGTTAAAGAATTGGGCTCGTATCTTTGGTATATTCAACACCAAGCATCACAAATGGCTTCTATGTTGAATAATGTTTGTTTGTATGGGGTTTCTACTAATAATGAATGGATAGTACGTGAGTTTATTGATGATGCAGAAGATAATCCAACAATTTACAATGGCTTGCCATTACATACAGAATACCGTGTTTTCGTTGATTTCGATACTAAAGAAGTTATTGGAATTAACCCGTATTGGGACCCAGAGGTCATGAAAAAGAATTTCCTAGAAGTTGGTTCTTCTGCTCAATCACAAAAACAACATGACTATGTGATTTATTCTGCTCATGAAGCAACACTTATGAGTCGTTATAATGAGAATAAAGACAAAATTGTAGAAGAAGTTAGTAAATTACTATCAAATTGCGCTCTTAAAGGCCAATGGTCTATTGACATTATGCAAAATGGTAATGATTTCTGGCTTATCGACATGGCTCGTGCTTCTGAATCTGCTTTGTCAGAATGTGTGCCAAAAGAGAAATTAAGAAAAGAATCATTGCCATTCTTATCACAATTGAAAGAACTTAAATAGAGATAAGTAAAGACAGTAATTGTTGCTGTCTTTCTTTTTATTTTAATTGACAAAAGTGAAATATTATTATATAATACATTTAGAAAGAATAAAAACAATAAATTGAAAGGAAGTTTGATTAAAATGACATATCCAAAAGTTATTAACTGGATTTATAAACAAGATAAAAAGTCAGAGCATATTGAGGTCTACTATGCTGAAGATGAAGCTACTGAAAATGAAATTAAAAAATTAGGCTATATTCCTTATGCTTACTCAAGTAAAATTCCGGGGATTATAAAGAAAATAGCTTTTCTTAATTCTAGTGACAAAAACTCTGGAAAATTATACACTGAATGGAAAGCAAATCACCCAGAAACTGAAAATAAATATTCACAAATTACGCTGAAAGATGGATTTAACTTTAATGGTTTTATTTATTTTGATGTAACATGGTTTGATAATAATGAAACTATTGAAAAGAAATTAAATAGCTGTAAAACACCTTACAATTTCGACCAATACTCATTTATTAAAGAGGAACTATTTTTTGATAAAGAATTTGTAAATACTCTTTTGACATGCCAACCAAGAGATAAATCAGGTTATGTAATCAAGGAATGGCAATCAAGTATTTTACCATCTCTTTTAGAAGGTTTGAAAATTCGAAGCAAATCTATTTATAAAGAACTTTTGAAATATGATAGAGTTAAAAAGCTTGATTTGGAATTAGCTTGTCAAGAAGCAAGAGTGACAGTTAAACTTCTAAATAAAGGCTATGTCAAGTTAAATACTCAATTCTTTTGTGGAGCGAAATATACTTCTTATTGGGATGGTGAATATATTAAAGTCGTGTTTACAGATTTTAAACTATACGACCATATGCTTATTAAACCAACTGATGATGTGTATGTTACTGTTGTTGATGAAAACACTCTGAAATTTGATTAAATGTGAAAGGAAAACAAATGGTTAAAGAAGTTACTGCTTATAAAGACGAAATTACTGGAAAGATTTTCAAAACTTTTGAAGAAGCTCAAAAATCAGAAGAAAAAGCAAAGCGATTGACAGAAGAAAAAGAAATCCAAAACTTTGCTAATGATTTAGCTAAACGCTATGGTTATTCAAGTTGGACTGGTTTAATTTTCTATCTCAATAACAATATTGATAAAATTAAAAACCCTGGAGTAAAAATTCGAGTAATTGAACTTCAAAAACGACTTACAAGTTTCCCACTTAAAGAAGTACAAAATCATTTGGATTCCATTGTTACCAAAGCATTTGCTGACATTAAAGATGAAAAAGTAACTGTAAGAGTTATTCTTGATAAGAAAGAAATCAAATCATATGAAATCAAAGACTATGAATTTGATGAAACTAAAGTAACATTTGATAGCTTCAATCCAAAAATTCATTATTTTGGTTTGACTTCAAAATCTAATAATGAATATTTTGTTTATTTCCATTCTTATCCTACTCATGAAGCAGACTTTATGAAAACACTAGAATTGCTTGATAAGTACAACATTAAAGATTGCTATGAATATATGAGTAATATTAAAGCCGATTATGTTGATGGTTTGACTAAAGCAGACATTTATAGAAATTTGAGCAACGGCGGTGTAGATAATTGGGGTGGGTATAGTTATGCTATGGAATTAGCAGAAGAAGATGAAAAAGAATGGCACCTATTAACACCAGAAGAAAAATTAAACTATTTAGAAAATGCTGGAGTTGATAACTGGGCTTATTACTACGAATCAAAATCAAGTGGATTTGATTATGACAACTTAAATGAAGAACTCCAATACGAATATTTCAAAGATAATGAAGATTTATTGGCTAAAAAATGGGAAAACTATACTAAGTTCAAGAAAGAACTTTACGGCATAAAATAAGAAAGGTATTAAAAATGGAATCTAATGAAAAGCTAGAGTATTTAAACAGAAAGTGGAAAAATACTCTTTCTAATGAGTATTGGAAAGAAGTGGAACGATTAGCAAAGTTAAAAAGTATTACTTATAAGAATAAGAGATTATCTAATGGTAATATTAGTATCTCATTTGGAACAGAAGGTAAATATACTTTTTTGGTCTATACAGAGGGTGCTAGAGAATTTCCTTTTTTGGATAGATATGGCATTCATAAATATATGAAACCAAAAGAATTGATTAAGTTATTCCTTAAATTTGAAAAGAATTACAAAGAGAGAGAAACTCTCGAGCTTGAATTTTTAAATTTATTAAAATAAAAAAGAGGCTATATTAAATAGCCTCTTTATTTTTCGTCTGTATCTACAGCTCTAAACATCTGATTATATCTTTCTTCATCTTCTTGGTTATCTCTTACTACTTTAGCTAAAGTAAATGAACTTGAAATCAATCCAACAGAACCCATCAAGTAATAACCCTTAACCATCAATGGCTCTTTAAGTGTGTACAATCCAATTGCCATTAAGATAACGAAGAAAGCAAATGAACCCCATGCCATAAAAATGAATGATGAAGTATTTCTATAAGTTTTCTTTTTTAAGTTGTTCATAAGTTTAAAAACTTCCTTTTTTATTTTATCATATCAGTACTTATTTATTTTTTATTAAAATTGTTGACAAAACAAGCTTTTTATTGTACAATAGATATACAAAAAGAAATTAACTTCAAATAGTACAATTAGATTTTGTAAAATGAAAGGTCACTAAGATGAAAATAAATGAAATGAAACTTGATGATTTGCTGTACATGAATCTACATATTCTTTCAAAGAAGCTTTTTAATACTATTGATTATAAGATTGCTGAAAAATCAGAATTTTATAGATGTAAAAAAGTTAAAGTAGGTTATGAAAGAAAAGGTGTGGGAGTAATATCTGTTTATGAAGTACAATATAATAAAATTTCTAAAGCTGAATATTATAAATTAAAAAAGACTGACGCTCATGTAAAAGTTATTGTTACTGAAAACATTAGAACTTATAAAGATGAATATAACTACATTTTAAATTCAAAAATTAAAGATAAAGAAAAAGCATTGAAGAATCTTTATAATGATTTTTACAATCTTGTTGATGAATATATTACAGAATTAGAAAAATATAAATCATTCTTGAGTGAAGATTACCTAAATAGAGTTAAGAGCAATTTAAAACCTACAATGGAGCATTACATCACTAAAATCTTAAATGCTAAAAACGTTGACAAGTGATAATTATTGTTATACAATAAATACATAAAGAAATAAAGGAGAGAAAAACAATGAAAGAAATTTTTATGGAAGAAGCTTTAAAGAATATTGCTAAGGATTGGGATATTTCTGGTGAAAGTTATGAATTTACATCAGTTATGAATGAATATGACAAATACTTTACTTTTACAAAGGTAGAAACAGAAGAAGATAAGAAACGTGCTTACCAAATCATTGACCGTTTGTTCGTTTATCTTTACCCATATCTTGGTGGTTCTCGCTCAGATTATATGACTTCTGCTATTGCGAAAGCTGCTAAAGAAACTGGTGCATTACTATCTATTGCTGAAGAAGGTTACCCAGAAATCCGTAAAAAGATTAAAAAGAATGCTCTTAATTCTGAACGAGCTTTTAATGAATTAAAAGAAGTAGGAATTGACTTAGGAGCGTAGAAAGGAATAATTAAAATGGATATTGCAAAATTTTAATACTTACTAACATTACCACTTGAGATTAAGAAAATTCGTGAATATGGCTCATGGCGAGGCATTTATGCTGAACCAGCTCTATTCTTTGATAACAAAGATGAGTACATTCCAATTTCTGAACTTAATGAAGCATTTGACGATTTAACATCAGGCAAAGAGTTTTATGGTTATAAAGGTGGAGAATACAGTTTTGAATGTGCTGATGAAATCCATTTCGAGTATGATTACAGTCAATGCTCAGATTTATCAATCTTAGAATTGCTTTCACCTGATTCTGTTGAATATTTACAAAAAAACAACATTAACATTCGATAAGTTGCTTAAAAAAGGAATTTACTAAATGAAGAAAATATTTGGATTTTTAATTGTTTTTCTTGCTTTGTTGTCAATCAGTACAGCATTAGCCAATGAAGAGCAATCCTTGGTTGACTCTAACTCAGAAATTACTACAACCTCATCAAATAGTCCTTGTACAGAAACATCATATGATACTGATGGTGAATGGGTGCCTTTGCCAATTACAATGTATATGCCTGATGGCAAAGGAGGCTTTTATCCAACAATAATTTATCAACCTACATATATACGACACCAGAAAAATCATGATAATAATTCAGAAAGAGGTTGTACTCAAAAAGAATCTTCTTCCATTGCTTCTGTAGTAATACCAATCTTAATCGTACTCATCTTAGTGCTTGTGGTGATTTATTCATGATAAAAATACAAATAACTAAAATCTTTTGAAAAGGAATTATACTAAATGAAAAAAATCAAAATGTTAGGAACTCTGATTGCTCTACTTATGTTGTTATCGCCAGGCACGGCACTTGCTCGTGGAGGCCATAGTGGTGGACATTCATCTCACTCATCTCATAGTTCAAGTAGAAGTTCTAGCCATAGCTCTTCACGAAGTTCTAGTTCATCAAAGAGCTCAAGTTCGTCAAAAAGTTCTAGCTCTTCAAAAAGCTCGAGCAAAAGTTCAAGCAGTAACTCTAATAAGAGTTCCAATAAATCAAACTCAAACAAGTCAAATAAATCAAGTAGTACTCCAAAATCAAGTACTAAACCAAAACAGTCTAATGCAATCTATGACCCAAGTGTAAATTCTCGTCCAGCAGATACACAACCGAAGTCAAATGATTCACAATCAAACTCAAATGCTTCTAAAGCTAAACAACCTAATGCTATTTATGACCCTAGTAAAAATGCTAGACAATCAAGCTCTTCTCAAAATAATTCCAATGTACAGAATCCAAGTTTGGCCCCGCCAACACTTCCTATTGAATCATGGAACTCTTATTCAAGTAGGAGTTATTACCCACCTGTTGAGAATAACTTCGCTTATCCAACATTGACTCAGCAATTATTGTTTATGAATTTGTTGAATAACCGTAACCATGATAATTATTATTATAATGATTATTACTATTATGATGATGATTATACTGCTTCAGAAAATGAAGCTGAAGAAAGTGAGAATGCTGAAGAACAAAAACCTTATATGATTTTTGTATTTATTTTACTCTTAGTTGTAGGTGTTGGTTTCTTTCTTATTCTATTGAGCTAAAAATATGATTGAAAGGTGTTAACTATGAACAAACCAAAATTAGTAAATTCTCAAACAACAACTATTTATAGATATGGAGCAATCTATGAAGAAAATCATTTTATTTTACTTAATCCTACAAGTAACTTCAAAATTGTTTCAATCAAGAAAGATAGATATTGTGAAGAATGCTCTAAACTGATTAAAGCTAAATCAAGATGCTACACAATCAATCCTAAAGACAAAGGCCGTTGTTGGGTTTGTTTTGACTGCATGCCAGAGCATGGAACAAAAGAAGAATATAAAATTGGCGAGCGAGTTGGTGATGAAAACATTTTATATTCTGATGAAAAAGACGCTTGGGGTCGTCATAAATCTTATAGCAAATGTACTGAAGATGAAAAAGAATTTTATGCAGATGAACTAGATGAAGCAATTCATTGGGATGCTTTAGCGGCTGCATATGATGATTTTTAAAAGGAGCTTATATAGCTCTTTTTATTTTTATAAAATTGTTGACAAAAGATATTTCTTGTTGTATAATGAATATAGAAATAAGGATTGAGGTAAAAAACAATGACAATTATTAAGAATTTACTACTAATGTTTATCATCGTATTTGGATGGGTAATCTTTCCATTTCTTGCTCACTTCGTTGTTGAAGATTGGATTTTAGCTATCTTTTGGGGAGAACTTGCTTATGCTGTTTTCTTCCTAGTACAAACTGCACTTGTAGGTAATCAAGAATACCGAATTTATAAATAGAATAAATAAAAGGAGTAAATAAAAATGAAATATATTTTGGCAATAAGCAATAAGATTAACGGGATTGTACTAGAACTTTTTAATAGCAAAGAAGAGTTGCTTAAATATCTGAACGAAAATGAATGGTACCTTCTTAATTCAGTAGATTGGGATAATTTGGAAAAATATACTAATGTTGAAGCAGAATATATTGCCCAGAAGCCTGAGTTCTTTGGCCCAAACAGTGAAGCTCATTTACGAGTAATGAAAGGATAAGACAATGAAATTCATTTTAGCAACATTTGACAATCAAAGAAAATTCCGTTTAGATTTGTTTAATTCTAAACAAGAAGTTTTAAAGTTCCTTAAAAAAGAAAATTGGAAACTTTATGAATCTCCAACTATTGAAGAATGGGAAACCTGTACCGAAGTTACACTCATTGGTTATAAAGGTATCTTATGTGAAGCTTATATTCAAGCTGTAAAAACTAATTAAATAAAGGATATAAGAAAGGAGTCTGAATAAGACTCTTTTTTATTTGACTTAATTTTGGCAATTTGATAAAATTAAAAGAAAAAGGAGCTGAACCAATTGAATATTTATATAGGCATAGATGAAATCCAAAATGAAATTGACCTAATCAATAAAGAAATCTACCCTACAAATCTACATATTACAGGTTTCCAAAATCTAAAGAATAACTTCAATTATAAATGTGGCCCGCATAGTGTAGTAATTAAATATTTGGTAGATAGTAACAAATTTGTTCTGACGAAAAAGAAAAAATTTGAAAAAGATGAGTATGTTATTTATGTAGATGAAGTAAAAGATTTAAAAGAATCTTTAATGGCTATAGTCCTTAATTCGATTGAGAATAGCATAGTACAAGAAGCCAGAAGAAGTTTAATGTGGTCTAAAGCTAATGAATATGAAGAAGTCTTAACAGTTCTTAATAGAATGACAGAAAATAGCTCAATCCAAGAGTATCAAAATTTACTTATTACTCCATGGCTTATGAATAAAGACAAATCTATTCAAGAACGAATCAATATTGAAGTTACTAAATTTGAAATTATTACAGAAACTTGTGAGTATTTACAAGACCGAATTAGAGAAGAATTACTAATTAAATGCGGTAAAATTAAAAAAGAAGCAGAAGAAAAACTTAATATTCATGAGCTCTTTGAAAATGCTAATAGAGCTATTTCTCCTTTCTTGAAGATTGGATTAAATACTACTTTCTATTTTGAAGTGAAGAAGAAATCTCTTGAACCTGAATTTGCTAATTTCTTTTTCAATATGCTTCTTAATAACAAAGTAAGTACTATGCAAGATTTTGTTAAATATATTGAAGTAAATCTTGAAAGCTTATATATTTCTGCTATTAGAGAATATTTCTATCAATTACTTATTTTAAATTATTCATTCCCTACTAGTTGGAATACTAATAGAATGATTTATAGATGTAAGGAAGAATTTAAATTTAGCATTACTATTATTAACGGAGCTGACAATTTTAAAGTAGGGATTTCTGATAACTTTGATAGATTCCTTGTTTCAGAACAAGACAATTATGAAATTATGTTAGAGGGGTGCTACAAAGGTTATAAGGGCTCAATTAAACCACAATTCAGTCATAAAATTATGAATCGTTATTTCAGCTTAGAAGATGTTAATAAGATTAAAAGCTTATATGATTATATGGATTCAACTCTAAATAGATTAAAAAATGCTTTATAAAAATTACGAAAAGAAAGGAAATAAAAATGAACGCACTAGAAATTGATAATTTTTTTAATGGGGTTAATAGAATGACTAATTTACAAATCAAATTTGACAAACCCTCATTTCAGTCCTATTTTAAGCCTTATGACTTTCAATCAAACGAAGTTGCTAAAAGAGTTCTAAAAGAAGCAAAGGTTTGGTTAAACTTATACGCAGCGAGTGGTTCAAGCCCTGGTGAGAGAGGAGTAAAAATTTCTATGACCAAAATCGGTGACCGCTATCATGTGCTTGAATTTCATTTCAACAGCCCAAATAAATCAGAGCATAATACTGATGATAATAAAATTTTTTCAGATGGGGTTATTTATAACAGTTACGCCAGCAAAATGGCAGCTGTAGAAGCGATTTACAAATCAGTAATACAGCATAAAGATGAATTTAGTCTTAGCAAATATTTAGAATTTACGAATGACTAATAAAAGAGCATAGTTATGCTCTTTTTTATTTTTTCTTTGACAAAATAGAAATTTTGTTGTATAATATAATTAAAGATAAAATAACTTGTGAAAAGAAAGAAGAACTAACATGATGAAAGAAATTCAAGAAAATCTAAATGAAAATATTACACCATTTTGGGAGTATTATATTTCTTATGCAAAAGAAGTTTCCGAACAAAGCAATGAAGCTAAAGAGCTCATTGTTAAATTTGTTAACCGTTATAACAAGCAATTCATTCCTCTAAAATTCCAACTCAAAGAAAATATTGAAAATTGTTATGTATGGAGTTATGAAACAGACTCAATTGAGTTGAAAGTAACAATTCTAAACGTTGCTAAAGCTGCTGTCATTTTAAAATGTGAACATAATGGAAATAGTAAAGAGCTTGAAATTATAGAGTCTCCATACATGGACATCTACCAGACTGTTTATCACTTCCTTTCTGAAGCAGTATTAAATGCTGAAGAATCAGAAAAAGAAGCTAACATAGAAAATTAGAAAGGAATTAAAAGCAATGAAGAAGAAACAACCTAATTTGAATTTAAGAAAAGAATTACTAAAGTCATACCTTCTCAAATTAACTAACAATAAAGTAGCGTTAATTGAAAATGATGTTATTCGAGCAGAAAATCTTACTTATTCTATTTGTCAAAATCGAACAGAAGTAGATTTAGGTGAAGTTAAATTAACAGTAAGTCCTTTCTGACTATTTCCAATTGATAATGAATCAAAGATTTGTTATAATAGTAACAATAACTACTAAGAAATATATAACTAAAAATACTTAGATATTTGTTAGGAATATTAAAAAATAGAATAAAAGGTAATAAATATGAAAACAAAAATTATATTGACAGTGGGCTGTGTAGGTAAAACATATGTAGATTCAAATTACATTAACATATATGACTTTGATAAACATACTTTAGACTATAAATATGATAAGACAGGATTCGAGCACCTTTCTAATGAAGAATTTAAAAGTATTCCGGGAAGAAAAATTAAAGAGAATTGGTTTGAATTGTATATGGCTGACTGGTGCAAAATTATAGATTCCAATAAATATGATGTGGTAACTGGATGGCTACAAGATGATGCTATTGAATACTTATTAAACAAAGGTTATGAATTGGAACTCATTCTTGTTGATGTTAAAGATTATGAAAGTGTTTACAAAGAGAGGTCTGTTCAAAGAGGGAATAATGAAAATTACTGGAACAATTTAAAATCTTATTATAACTCAACACTAGATAAATATAAAGATAGAAAAGATATGAAAATTACAATATTTACTAAACCTTTTTATTTGAGTGAATATTTATTGTTCTCTGGAACAATATTAAAAAGAACTAACAGATTTGGCCATTCATATATAACTAAAACAAAAGAATTAGTAGAAAAAGAATTTAAGACTCAAAATGAATATTTACTCCCAATATTCACTTCTTTTTACTCTCAATTAGTTTTAACTTCACTTGCTTCTAATCAAGAAATAACTAAAGAAATGGTTCATGAAGCATGGTCAATCGCTATAGATAATGATAACCCAGATAAAATCCATTCTTCTTTAATTCCTTTTGAATACTTATCTGACTACATACAAGACTTAGACCAATATTATGTTGAAAAACTGACAAATGTTTTAGAATATTTAAAAGAGTTAAAATTAGTAGTAAATCAAACAAGGAAATAAACATATGAAAACAAAAACAAGAATAATTTCAGCTTTTCCCTGCTTAGGAAAAACATCTTTAACTCAAAAATATAAGAATATATATTTTGATTTTGAAATATATGAAAGTAGAGCAACTAAAGGAATGACTCAACTCCAAAAATTTGAATTTTTCAAAAATTGCGCTAGAAATATTCAAATTCTTTATGAGACTGGATTTTATGAAGTAATCTTTATTACTGATGATGAAAGATTACTTAAAGAATTAAGAAAATTGAACTTAGAAATAATCCATGTCTTGCCAAACATAAACAATAAAGATGATTTGCTTGAATATAAAGAAAGAGTTATTAAACGCTCAGGAATAGAATGGCTCAATAATATTTTACTACAAGATATAAATGAGTTACCTAATAAATTACTAGATATAAAAAGACTCAAAGAGAAAATATATTTTGTTGAACAAGGAAAATATATTGAAGATTTAGTTCCAAATATAAGGAGACTCCATGATGAAGAATAAATCATGGTCTAGGAAAAAACTAACTCAAATGCTTTATCATGGCTTTATTGGTACAATAGCAGACAATTCTGTTGAAATCGGATGGATTTTATGTTTTAGTTTATTGGCCGATAAATCTTTAGTTGAAAGAATAACAATACTATTTGGAGTAAATGATGCTTTTTGGGTTATATTATCTTCTACTTACTATACTGCAAGAACTTCTTTAACTGCTATATTGCCAAAACTAATAGAGGAAAAAGGAGAAGCTATTGAAAGTAAAATTGTTAAGAATCATATATACTTATTTTACTTAATGTTACTACCTTCTGCTATTGCTTCTTTTATATTCTTACCTAAATTACTAATGCTATTAGGAGTATCTTCAAATGATTTTCCACTTTACATCCCTTATTTTCAACTATCAATATTGTCAATACTAATTGCTGCTCCATGGTCAATATTTATACCTGCATACCTCAGAACAAGAGGAATAAGTAAAGAAGCTGTAATTTTAGACCATTCAATTGCTTGGAGCATGATTGCTGGAATATTTATTACAACTCACATTTCTCATCTAGGAGTTAATACAGCACTAATAGTAAATATTATAACAAATGCTATCCCTTTATATTGGTTCTTATTTAATAAACCTATCCCAAACTTCTTTAAGAAAGGCTTTGAATTTGACTTTAAAGAAATTAAACGCTCTTGGACAATTGTAAAATGGGAATTAGTAAGAAGAATGGCACCAAGAGTATCAGCTATTATTGGAGTTGCTTTAATGATTACTATAAACCCAATTTATGCTGGAGTTAAATATTGGATTAGTAACTTATTTACTTTTGTTGAGGGTTGGATTGATGCTATGGCTGGACTATTAAATAGCCATGTTTCTCGAAATGTTGGATTAAAAGTAAAAGTTCCACAAAAAGATAATGAATATATTTTTATAAAAGCAACTATTGGAACTATCTTAACTATTATATTTATATATTTTTGCTCTAAATATTTACTATGGTTCCTACCAGAATCCATTTATAATGAAGTATTAAATCCTTTAATCTACATATTTGCTTTGTTTGAATACTTAACAAAACTAAGATACTATATGTGGCTATCTATTAGTAGGTCTTATAAAATAGAATTAAATGGTAAAGCTCAATTATTCTATGCTCTACCAACAGCATTTTTAACACCTGTATTGTTATGGCTGTTCTTACATAAATTAAACTTAGGTATAGAATATATATTTTTAACAAGTGCTATTATTGGAATAGTTCAATGGCTGCTAACTGAAATATATTTTAGAAAGAATTTAAATAAGCCCACCACAACCAATTTATCGAACTAATACTAACTAAAATTAAATAAATATAAAATTAAGAAAAATCATCTACTAACACTAGATGATTTTTTATTTGCACTACTACAACTCACTCATGAAACAATACTTAAATCATAAATGCTATTACTAGAGTAAAACCTTAAAGTAAAATGCTATTACTAGAAGTGAAAATAAATCATCTTTACTTTGCTCCATAAAATTACTCCATTAGTATCCCCAATCTAATACTCAAAAGTAAAAACTAAAAACAAAATAACTACTACAAAAGACTTACTTATTTTATTTACTCTACTAGTATCACTTGTTCCAAAAATTCTATTACTAGAATAATAACTAATAGCAAAAATGCTAAACTCAAAATCACTTGCTAGATATTATCCTTAATTACCTATAATACATATGTTAATATATAAATTATTATCTATATATACAAACATACAACCTACTAACTATGATAAATTCATTAAATGTAAATATTCCAAATATGCTAAAACAAAATACTAAACTTAAAAGTAAATATTAAAACTTAGAGCAAAAAAGCTGTAACTTGAAGCAGTAATACAAATGCTCAATATTACTTCATAAAATCACTCTATTAGTATTTACTAACACGAAACTAAAAAGTAAAATGCTATAACTCAAAGCTAAATTCCATTGTCTAACATTACTGTATATACTCACTATATAAGCAATTTATTGTACATACATTACTCATTATAATTACTCTATTAGCACTAATACTTATTCATAGACTAAATAATATATTACTTGTTTTTATTACTCTATTAGTTTTGCTTAAAATCAAAATACTACTACTTAAATCCAAAATCAAAAAAAGAAAATTACTAGCTATAGCTAACTCGCTAAATTCGTTACCTTCATCAATGCACATATACTCAAAATCAAAATGCTAAACTTATAAGCTATAACTCTATTATAAAATTATACTCGTTATATTTGCTTCTTTAGTATCTTTCAATCCAATACTCAAAAGCAAAAATCGAAATGCTATTACTAGAGCATAAATCCATATTACAATACTATTCATTCTTGCTCCCCATAATTACTTTATCTACATTTCTTAATTTAATACTTAAAAGTAAAATGCTACCACTCAAGTAAATCAAAAAAGAAAATTACTAGCTATAGCTAACTCGCTTCAAAAAAAAGAAAAAACTACTATACATAGCTAAACAAAAAAACAAAAAAAGAAAGAACCACCACTCTCGCTACCGGCGACCACCAACCACCACTCACTCCCCCACCACTGCTACCGCTACCGCTCACCCACTCAGCTGCACCGACCACTGCGCCACCATGGATATACTAGTATTCATTGAAGTAACATTCCACCATCATTCATTTATCCATTTAGCTATATTACTTCCTCAGTCACATATTTATCCAGTTGCACATATTTTATCTGCGTATCCTATTGAAGTCAATACATCTAATTTTTATACGGCTGGCTATTCGTTTATCACATCGCTAATTTTCTATTACACACTAATTTAAGTTACATTTACTCATTACTATTTTATAGCCATTACTATTATTATTTACTATTATTTATTATAGCTATTACTCACTAACGTAACACATTACTCATCATTGATTTATCATTTATTCTTTTAGTTAGCGATACCAACCGAGTTGCTATCGCCTCAGTACACCGTGACATTCCATTCCATTAGTTATGCTATTCTAGTTACACGGTGTACCAGCTCTCTCATATACATAATTTGCATTTCATCATTAAGTGTAACGTTACATTCGTAGTTATTACTTAATGTGATTTGTTCGCCTATGTATATGCGTGATAGTAACACGGTGTTGCCGTGTTGCTAGCACTGAGAGAGCTAGAGCGTTGAGTGAATTAGTTAATGATAGCGGTAGCTATGATTAACTAATGTCTAAATTATTAGTAACAGGAGTTACTAATAAATTAGTGCTCACTCAACGCTCGGCTAGCATAGTAATTAGTAACGGTGTTACTAATTAGTTCCACTTATAACTTATTCAAGTGAATAAGTTTATAGTGGCTATGCTAGCAAGCTGCACTGCAAGATTATTATAGTTTTAACTATAATAACTTACGGAGTAAGGCGAGGTTACTTATGACTAGGCCGAGGTGAGGGCACCGAAACGAGTTGGTTAGAAGTTAAGCTTGGCTTATGTAGTGCCCTTTAGGGAGCAGTGCAGGGCGTAAAATACACATTAGTGGTATTTTCTCAAGTGCTCTGGCAGTTGATTTTGCGTAAAATGGAAATATATTAAACGATATAATACATATAATATATATAACGAAAAATACTGCAATAAGTTAAATGATATTACTAAATCAAAGACATAAAATTTTCATATATTTCGTGATAACGGGATATAACGATTTTACTGAATTGTCAAAATATAATATAACATACGAGTTAGAGTGTTTTCAAAAAATTTTCAAAGGAGAGTAAAATGGCAAACAAAGCAATCAAGTGGGCCTGGGACGATGATGAAGATGAAGTTGATTTATTGTCAACAGGTGAAGTTCCAAAAGGGTTACAGAAGATAGCACCCGAAGAAAAAGTTGAAGGCTTAAGTAATAATGAGATTAAAGAGCAATTATTAAGTGGTGATTTAAAGTTACCTAAGGAGTTTCGTTCTACATTAGATTTGGATTTAAGTGAATCCGAAGAAGGCGAAATAAGAGCTAAGCATAGGAAGTATGAAGATTGGGCTTATGAGAGTGAGCGAGATTATATAGATACAAATGATAGCAATAAGTCAATCCATAGTATAGTTGAGAATGACTCAGAAGTTAGTGAAAGTGACATAGAAGAAGCTAATAATCTATTACAGAAGCGAATAGACAGATTAAAATTAAAGCAAGTTACTAATGAAGTTACAGATGAAGTTATTATTAGTAGTAGCGGAATGAGTTTAAGTGATTATTTAAATAAGACTTATTTAAGAGGGAACAAAGGAAGAAAAAGGAAAAGGGAGTTCAATCGTAGGGAAGAAGATATAGCTCGGTTAGAGAGTCGAAAGAATGACCCATTATATGCTAAGGGAGTAGTTAAACATTTAGAACAAGTAGAAAGGCGAAAATTAGCTAAGGCAAAACAAACTCAGGCAATAAGGAAAGCATATAATAAGGATAGATATACGAAGATGAGTCCGAATGAGAAGCAATTGTTGAAGTCATTAGGAATGACGGAGCAAGAGTTAATAAGTAGAGTAGGATATAACAGTATATTAGATGAAAAAGAGAAAGCGAAGTTATTAAGTGAAGGTTATTTTGGAACAAAGACTATTGATGGTATAGGAGTCAAACAACGTTATACAACATTAGGTGACATACAGATTTTAGAGTTCTTATATAGATTTCAAGTAGCTACGATTAACATATTATCAATTGCTTTAGACAAAGGGCGTAGTGCTATAACTGGGCAATTAAACAAAATGTATAATATGGGATTAGTTGAGAAGCTCCCGTTAGAGGGTAATTTATATATTTGGGGCTTAACTAAATTAGGGCAAAGTATTATTACAGATGATGATAGACCACCGAAGCGACCAAAGATTAAGGGTGTGAGTCAATTATTAACAATCAATTATGTAGTAGCATGTTTATATAGTAATAAGGTAAATGCTTTGAATTTAGAAGATTATCCGTATTATGGTAGAGAGTTTCAAGGTAAGGTTGTTAAGGGTGAGGACATTATTCCAGAGCGGTTTTTCAGAAGTGCTCTATATAAAGAATCATTTAATTTAACAGGCAAGTATCATATGAAGTCAAGTGTAAATACACAAGTATTAGACAAGGGTGAAGTATTGTGGCGAGAATGGGAGATAAATGGAAAGAAAGGAATTTCACCGGAGTTAGTACCTGGGCAAGAATTTCTTTATCTATTATATAGCTCAGAAGCATTTGACAATAGTTATGTAATACCCGACTTAGTAGTACGTAGACCAAGATTGAATGATGGCACACCTCAAAACATTGCTATTGAAGTAGAGAGAGCAAGCAAAAGTGTAAATGAATATAGAAAGAAATTGATTGCATATAAGCAAGATAAGAGAGTATATAGTAAAGTTGTATATATAACAAGTAATAAGAGTACAGTAGAGAAGATAGTAAAAGCTGCTGAGTCTATTGGATTTGAAGATTACGATATAGTTCCATTCTTAGATGTGAATGGCAAGAAGATAAGAGTAGATGACCCATGGGCATTATAAAAGGAGATAGAAAATGGCATTACCAAAATTAGATAGTATATATAATTCTAATTCTAATAAGAGATTGTTACCGAATACTATAGAGACTGATTTCCCACCTAGTCCAAGTGCTAATGAATTTGGAAATCAGATAAACGACTGGGCTAATACCGGTTGGATAGGAATGTTCCATTTAGACATGGTATTAAGTTATGCTATTGAAGCGGGAGCTTCGGATATTCATTTGAATGCTGATAAACCTGTTGCATTTACGGTATTAGGTAATATAGTTAAACAGCATGAGTTTCCAATACCAGATAATATTTTAATGGAAGATTTAGTTAAAGGAATTTTAAGTCACCAAGCAATGGGCGTATTTGTTCGTGACTTAGATTATGATGCTTCATATGTTATCAAGAGAGGTCGTTATAAAGGTCGTAGGTTCCGTGTTTCAGTATATAAAAATTACGGTTCTGATGGTATTGTATTCCGTACAATCACAGATGAAATTCCAACACCTGACCAATTAAACATTGAAGAAGAAGTTAAGAGTTGGTTTTATCAATCATCTGGTGCAATATTAGTATGTGGCCCAACAGGTAGTGGGAAAGCATTACATATAGATACATTGATTCCAACACCAACAGGTATGAAAAGAGTTGGTGAAATCAAGATTGGGGATAAGATTTACGATAAGGACAAAAACTTAACAGAAGTATTAGACATTCATCAAGCTTCTAAGAAAGATAAATTATATAAGATAACTTTAGAGAATGGTGAAGTGTTTAAAGCAAGCGGTCCTCATGAATGGGTAGTACATAACAATAAAGGTTTATTATCATCAGTAACAACAGATGAAATATTTAATAAATTTGAATATGAGTATTTCATTCCTAAGTTAAATTTCCCAGTTAGATTATATAATGGATATACAGTAGAAGAAAGAAAAGAATTATTATATAGCATGACTGGTAATTCAGAGTTAGAAATCATTAAATTAGATGAATACACAGACGAAATTGTAGAGTTAGCAAATAGTTTAGGTTATTACACATATTATGAAAATGAAAAATTAGTAATCAATAAAACTAAAAGTAAGAGATTAACAAGAATAGTTAAAGTAGAAAAGATTAAAGACAATTATAAGGATTATTTCTGTTTTGAAGTAGATAGTGAAAGTCATACTTATTTAATAGGGAATACATTTACGATTACTCATAACAGTACAACAATGGCTTCGATTTTAAGAGAAATTCAATTAACTCAAGAAAAGAAAATAATTACGATTGAAAAGCCAATTGAAGCAATTTTCCCTGATGATGGTAAAGCATTAGTAGTACAGAGAGCAATACCAGAGGATTGTGTAGATTTTGAGTTTGGGTTAACTGGAGCTATGCGTCAAAATCCCGATTATATTTTAATTGGAGAAGTTCGTAATCAGACAGAAGTAAGTGAATTTCTAAGAGCTGCTGAGACTGGACATTTGGCAATGAGTACAATCCATACGGTGAACAATGTAACAACATTAAACCGTATTCGTTCGTTATTTAGTGGAGAGGAACAACGTAGAATCCTAGCAACATTAGGAGATGTATTGCGTGGAATAGTAAATCAGCAATTAGTAATGAGAAAAGATGGTACTGGACGATTTGCAGTCAGAGAAGCATTAACAATTGATTACAAGATTAGACGATTGATAGCTGAGGATAATTTCCAAGCGATTAGAGATTTTCAAGAAGCAAATGGAAAGACAATGGAGCAACAATTAGCAAAAGCTGTATTAGCAGATAAATGCACTCTTGAAGAAGCAAGAAGTAAAGCTCCCGACCAAATTTATTTTGACCATGTTTTTGAAGAATATAGC
>ERZ773213.154-NODE-154-length-43008-cov-33.381300_pt1 | contig 43008 bp, 33 predicted proteins | sample MGYA00580996_ERZ773213 | MGnify/ENA primary metagenome ERZ773213 (study PRJEB29015, sample SAMEA2738152) | human oral metagenome | biome: human oral; feature: human-associated habitat; material: saliva | place: China | collected 2197 ...
CTATCTAGTAGCGCGGCCACCTTCGAAGACCACATATTGACTACGTGTCCGCTCAATTCGATGCGCTCGTCAATCCCATACCAGATGACGGCCGGTTTATAAAGGTTCGGTAACAAATCGAACAAACGTTCAAATGACAAGCATTTAGAGACCATGGCAAAATTAGACCAGATTCCCCCCTTCCCCCACACGCGGATCACGTCAATGATGCGTAGGTATCTAGTCCCAGCTAGACCTATGTATCCTTAGCTGACCCCAACTATGCTCATCATTACAAAACGTTAGGGCGTGTTATGTACGAGATCTTCTCGAATGGACCTATTACCAGCAGTGGCCTCAGTGGTGAGGACGCCGCTGACAATGGTGTCGGGGTCCAGTCAACTGATGACTCCTCAAACTCTTCGCGCAAGCCAGCCATCGTATTCACCTCCATTTTCAAAAAGGGTGATATAAGCTGGCAGGCAGGCGCACCTTGCGAGGGTATGCCCGGAGATATTTTCTTCCCCGAAAAAGGCGGCTCCACTCGCGACGCTAAGAGCGTATGCAAGACCTGCAAGGTGCGACGCGAATGTTTAGAATATGCACTCGCGTATGATGAACGCTTCGGTATCTGGGGTGGCTTGTCTGAGCGCGAAAGGCGTGATATTAAGCAGAATCGATGAGTGTGCTAACGACTAAAAGCCTGACCCAAACCATTGCCATCCTGGTTACGTCGGGTGTTAGCCCGTATTTGAACCAGGCTTTAACTGCGCTGGCGCTACAAACCCGCGCCCCGCAGCTAACCCTGGTAGTTAATGTTGAGGCCACCAGTGCCTCCACCGAAGATTTACAGGCACTGGTGCAAGCCTCCGGTTTAACCGCGCTAAGCCACACAGAGCTGATAAACGCCCCCGAAGCCATGAATTTTGGCCAGGCGGTAGCGCGCGCCGTCGAATTAATTGAAAGCGGACACTACCGCAGCCACGTCAACACCAATACGCCGCTTTGGCTGTGGCTGCTCCACGATGACAGTGCCCCACAGGTTGACTGCCTAGAGAATCTACAAAGCGCCACCGCCAATGCCCGCTCGGTAGCTATGGCCGGGCCTAAACAGGTGGACTGGGACAACCCCGGCAAACTTTTAGAGGTGGGTCTGCGCGTTACCGCCAGTGCTCGCCGCGCCAATGAGATCGTGCCCGGCGAGATCGACCAGGGCCAATATGATGACCGTGTTGACGTGCTGGCAGTCGGTAGCGCTGGCGTTCTGGTGGATTACCACCCCTTCATTAAACTTGGTGGCTTTAGCGAGCACTTTGGCCCCTTCGGTGACGGCCTAGAGCTATCTAAAGTAATGCGCCTGGCTGGTTACCGCGTAATTGTTGTGCCCGAGGCCGTGATCCGCCACCGGCAAGCCAGCTACTTGGGCTTGCGTGGGGTTGGCTCCAACGACGACGCCGCTGCAGATGCGTCAGAAGCTGACAGCGGCGCTAAGCTCGCCACAGACGCTGAGAGCGCAGGCAGCCCCGGCGACGTCGACGACGCGCAGGTGGCAGAAACTGCGCCTGACGCAACGGGCGCAGCAGATACCGCTGAGGCGGGCGACGTCGAAACTACTGAGCGCGCCAAGGCGACAACCACCCCCAACCCGGAACTTTCCTTCCGTCAGCGCCGCATCGCCCAGCTGCTGAACTGGCTGCAGGTAAGCGCAGTGCCCGCACCGATTTTGGTGTGGCTGTGGATTCTTCCCCTAGGTCTAGGCCGTGGCCTGGCTCGCGCCCTGGCTGGCCAGGGACAACTGGCACGAGACGAAATCGCCTCAGCCTACTGGCTGCTAAGCCACCCGCGTGTAGTGCACGGGCTGCGCACCCGGCTTATGCGCAACGCTCGCCTGCCCAGGCGCGCCCTAAACGAGCTGTACCTGCCTGCCAGTGAAATTCGCCAGGTCAATCGCGACCAGGTGCGTCAGCTGCGCCAACAGCGCGAACGTGAACAGGCCCCCAGTGAGCTCGAAAGTCGCGAACTAGCCTTCATTGCCCGCCGTCGTCTACAAGTCTTTAGCCTGCTGCTAGTGCTTACGCTAGGAGTGGGCGGCTGGTTGCTGCGCTCAGTGGCGTTAGCAGGCGCAGTTTCTGGCCACTTCACCTTTGGTTACGACTACTCCGTGCGCGAAGGCTGGCAGTTAGTCACCAGTAACTGGTTGCCCAGCGGCGACGGCGTGGCCACCTGGCCGGTAAGTACCTTCATTCCTTTTGCGCTACTGCGCACAATCACCGCGCCCCTGGCCCTAACCAGTGCAAACCTGAACTATGTGCTGCTGGTGGCTTTCTTACCGCTGAGCCTGCTAGGCGCCTGGGTAGCAGCCGGGGCGCTAACTCGGCGTATCGCGCTGCGCGCCTGGGCGGCGGCTGCCTGGGTGATTAACCCGCTGAGCCTGACCTACCTGATGCAGGGGCGTATTAACTCGGCGCTAGTGCACCTACTGCTTCCCTTCGCCCTGGCTACCACACTGCGCGGCCTGGGCTGGGCGCGCCGGGAAGCGGTGGCTCCCGGAACCGTGGGCTCACGTGAACACGATGAGGACGCCACTGAAGCTGAAGCCCCCGAAACAGCCCTGCCCCTGGCCCTGGCCCGCCCGCTCAAGCGCTGGGACGTTAACTACCACGCTCTGGCCAGCGCCGCCCTAGCCTGGGCGCTAATTACCTGCCTGGCCCCGCTAGTGGGCCCGGTGGTAGTGCTAATGACCCTGCTATATGGGCTGTGGCATCACAAAGAGTGGGTGCGTTTAGGGGTTCTGGCCGCTCCCACCCTGGTGGTGTTAATCCCCACCATTGGTGCCAGCTTGTCCTTGCTGCGCAGCGGTATGCGCGGCAGTGCCCTGGCGCTTACCTGGGGACAAGCCGGGGAGCTGAACAGCCCGCCTCGCAGCCTCTACCAACTGCTGGTGGGTACTGATCTGAGCCCAGCTGGCTGGGTGCTGGCTGCCTTTACCGTGCTGTTGGCGCTGGCTTTGATGGTTATCGGGGCGCTTAGTGGAATGCGGGCGCTGGCCTTAGCGCGACTGGTCCTGACTGGTTGGGTGCTCGCCCTGGCGTTGGTGGTGTTCGCCCATCGCTTCGGGCAGACCCCCTTTGGCCTGGTCAGTTTCGCCTTCGCGCTGAGCCTGGCAGGGGCCCTGGTAAGCGCCGACGTGTTTAGCCGCGCTAAGCGTTTCACCCTGGCGCGACCCGGCCGCACCATCACCGCCTTTAGCGCCTTAGCGATTTTGGTTGCCGGCGTGGGTGGCGTGCTAAGTGCACCCCAGCTGGAGGTTAGCCAAAGCTCCACGCAGCTAAACGCGATTGGTCTAGAGTCCCAGCGTTCAACCACTAAGCAGCGGGTTTTGTACCTTTCCAGCCAGGCAGATCAGCTGCGGGTACAGTTGTGGCGTGGCGACGGCGTCCAGCTGGCTGATGTAGCTCCGGCCAGTGTCATTAACGCGGCCCGTAGCTACGACGAAGCTAACCTGGCTTTGCTCAACAGTGTTGGCGCGCTGCTTAAAGGCCAGCAGTCAGGGGCTGTTGATAGCTTAGCTACCCACGGCGTCAGCCTGATTTTGCTGCAAAAAGGCCAGTCCACCGCGATCGCGGCAGATACCGCCAGCGCCCTGGATGCTACCCCGGGCCTGGAGCGTCTAGCTGACACCCCCACCGCCATGGTTTGGCGCGTTAACCCCTCCCATGCGGACCTGTCGGCGCGGGTACATGCGCAGGGCGCAGATAATACGGTCAAAGCAGTTTCTGCCTCCATACTCACTTCTGGAGCTCAGCTGCCAGCCAGCTCCGCTAGCCGCACCCTGATTCTTAACGAACGTGCCTCTAGCCATTGGAAAGCTAGCTTCAACGGTCAGGCTTTAACCCCCACCAAGGTGGATAAGTGGCGTCAAGCCTATGTTTTGCCCTCTCAAACTGGACGCGTTGAAATTAAATACGGCACTAGCGCCCCGCTGGGCCTGGCCCTGATGGTTTTTGCCGGGCTCTATGTGTTGGCAGCCGTGCCGTTTAGGAAGCAGTCATGAAGCAGCTCAAAATATTTACCCGCCCTGAGCGTCTGACCTGGAAAGGTGCCCTAGCTAGCGTGGGGGCCCTAGCCTTGACCTGCAGTGGGGGAGCGCTGGCCTGGCAAGCTAATGGCTGGTCGGTATATAAATACGCGCCTGGTATTGAGCAAACAGTTACGGTTACTAGTGCCAGTGATGATCTGATTTGCCCTGCTAGCGCCGAAAATAACCTACAGGCCCCGGCTTACACCCAGCCGGTGGGCTACACCCTAAGCGTTGGCGACATTAAACGTGCCGGCGGTAGCCAGGCCTCCATTAAAGACGGAGTAGTCTCTAGCTACGACATTTCAGGCGCCACCATTAAGCTGGATCAATCCGCCTCCCGCACTAAAGCGGGTGGGGCCATGGTGGCTTACTCCGATAGTGGAGACCTGCGTTCTTTAACTGCCGGCGGCTGCGTTCAAAGCTCAGTGACCAGCTGGATTGTTGGTGGAGCCACTATTGTGGGTAGCTCCTCGACGCTGTATGTGGCCAACCCGGGTAACACCACTGTTAACGTTAAGGTCACCGCCTGGGGTGCTAGCGGCGAGATTTCCTTGCCTAGCGACGGCCAGCTGTCTATTGCTCCCGGTAAAGCCACCCAGTTGGCTTTGGAGAACTCTGCCGACGCCGACCCTCAGCTAGCTTTACGGGTACAGGCTGAAGGTGGTCGCGTGGCCGCCTGGGTAGCCTCACAAAAGCTCGACGGCGAATCTGCGGCAGGCAGTGACATTATTACTTCTACGGCTTCGGCGGGCACTTCACTGACCATTGGGGCGCTAAGTATTGATAAGGCTGCCTCGCAAATCACCCCCCAGGCAGATGCTGCTGATGCCGCTGCGACGCCGTCGCCCAGCGCAGCTGCCAGCGCCACAGCTACCCCCAGCGCTAAAGCCAGCACCAAGGCGAGTGCAAAAGCTAGCAGCGCTGCTAAAGCAAGTGCCACCCCCAGCGCTAAAGCAAGCGCCAAAGCTACCCCTAGCGCTACCGCTAAGCCCAGCGCCACTGCGACCCCCAGCGCTACTGCGACTACAGCCGCAGCGACGCCATCGCCCAGCGCAAGCGCAGACAGCCTGGACCTAAGCGGGGCCCTTAACGAGCCGCGCCTGCGGGTGCTTAACCCCGGGGACAAAACCGCGCATGTGAAAGTAACCCTGCTGGGTAAAAGCGGGCCGGTACAGTTCGCGCCCGCCAGTGGCCTAAACGTTAAGGCTGGCCAAGTGGCTGACCTGCCGCTAGGCGGGCTAGCTCAGGGTACTTACGGCGTCAAAATTGACTCTGACCAGCCGGTAAGCGCCGCCGCGCTGTCTACCTCGCAGGGTAGTGAATACCCGGAGCTGTCAGGCCAGCACATCCACGATTTCACCTGGTCGCAGGCCCAAACTGGGCAGGGTGGGGTGGCTATGCTGCCGCGCCAAGACGTAACTAGCCAGCTGCTGCTAACTAACCCCTCAGCCCAGCCCAAGCAGGTCACGCTTAGCGCGATCGGCTCTAACTGGACCAGCACGCTGACCTTGCCGGCGCTGTCAACCCAGGTGGCGCAGGTTCCTGAAAGTGTGCAGGCGGTTAGTGTTAGCGGCGCAGTTCCAGCCACCTTGGTTAGCCGCGAAACCTCTGGTGATCAGGCGGGCACACTGATCTCGGTGATTGACCGCATTGAAGTAACTGAAGCCACCGCCCAGCGGCGTATTCGGCTGTAGTGCTCGCTTAGTAATCAGGGTCCAGGTCTTGGGGTAAAACCCCAAGGGCCTGGGCACACTGCTCTAACAGCACGATATAAAGCACCTCTTGCAGCTGCTCAGGGCTAATGCACTGGGAGCGGATAGGGCGCTGGTAGAGCACAATTCGGGCGTGCAAACCTGCTTTATGTTCAGCCGGGAAGAATCGGGCCAGGCAGGTGGCATCCTCCCAGGGGGCCGGATCTGAAGCCGGCACTGCCTCCACTGCCAGCTCAACTTGGCCAAGCTTAGGGTGATGCTGGGATAGCTCCCTAAAAATCTCCACTGCGACCTGATCAAACTGGGCTGAGCGAGTATTCCAGCCCGGGTGGTTGGGGCGCAGTAGGGGTAGACCCAGGTTTCGTCCGTGGCGCGCGCGTCTACGTGCGCGTTTAGCACGAGCCGCCCCACTGAAACCAGGTGAGGCGGCTACGCGTACATATAGATTACGGCGAGCAATCTGAGGGTCTTTCACGCCCTCAGTTTACTCAGCTCAGGCGCTACGGCGAGAACGCAAAACCAGCGCGCCCGTACCAGTAGCCAACAGAGCCAGGGCAAATAGGCCAGCGGTGGCATCCAAACCGGTGATAGCCAGCTTAGAAGAACGCACAGCACCAGTCTTAACCTTGGCGTTAGCGCTAGGCAGCTTGTCAGTTACCAACACGCCAGCGTCAACCGGGGCAGGTAGCGGTGAAGGCTTAGCGGGCACAACCGGCAGCGGCGCAAGCGGGGTCCTAGGCTCCTGCGGGATAGCGATAGCCGTGGGCTCCTGGGTGGGGGCCGCAGTAGGCTCCCGGGTAGGTTCCGCAGTGGGCTCCTGGGTGGGGGCGGCTGGCGCTGTCTGGGTGGGGGCAGGCGTGGGGGTTGCTGCCGGGCCTAAATACACAGCCTGAATATAGGCGTTGGGGCCAAAATCAGCGGCGCTAGCAGGCGTTTGCTTGGTGGCATTGTCAGCGCCAGCTACCAAAATAGGGGTTTCGGTAGGCCACGCGCCAGAGAAGGCCACAGAAATACCAAAGCGAGTACCTGGCTGCTTAGCCTTAATGGTGGTCACCTGGTCACCCAAACCACTGATTGGGTGAGAACCGGCGGTAAAAGCAGTGGCCGGGAAGTAGTAGACCTCGCCGTCGCCTGCATAGGGGGCACCTACAGCCACCAAATTAGGCTTACCCTCACGGGCATAAGAAGCCACTGACCAGCCAGAGCCGGCGCCGGTAAGCACCGCAACATTGGGGTCAGTCTGGTTAGCACTGTTAATCGTGTAGGTCCTGGGCAAAATGCCATCGCCATAAAGCAGCGCCACACCGCCATTAAAACCAATCAGGGTGTCCTCGTAGCCATCGCCGTTAACGTCTCCGGCGTTAGCAGCTGTAGTGGCCTTACCCAGGTAGGTGTTCTCTTCCAGATTGATTTCAGCGATCTCACGGAAGTCGCTGTCTAGGTTAATATGGCTTCTAATCTCTGTTACTAACCAAGCCTTACCGTGCTTGCCGTTAGCATCAGAGGCGGTAAACACGTAGTCGGTATAGCCACTACGGTCAACATTGCCGACCGGTTGAACGGAATCAAAGAACATGCCTTCAGGGCTGTACAACTTCTGGTTGGTCGTATAGTGTTCGGGCTTGTTTAAATCTATATCGCCCCGCCTCTCAGCAGGCAGAAGATAAGCCACTGAGTGGTTGCCCTCAGGGTTAAGCACGACGATGTCACTACTGTACTCGCCCTCGTATTTACCCGCGAAGACGGCTGAGAAGTGGGTGGTACCCGGGGTGCCGGTGATGGTGAAGCCCTGGCCTTTTTCTGAGAGCTTGGTGTAGTCAACGTCAGAAAAGTCAGTCCTGCCGTAAATTAGCCAAGCTTTACCGGCAGTTGATGAGGAAACCAATATCTCATCTTTGCCATCATGGTCAACGTCAAGTACGCAGGATACAGAAACATCAGGTGAAGCAGGAATCTTGAAGCTGCTTGTGCCCGCCACCGGCATTTTGCCGCCGGGGTTGCCGCCCGGAATGACGGTAACCAGGCCGGAAGGGGAGGCTGTAACGATGTCTTGCTTACCAGGGATGGTATGGCCATAGTTTCTGCTATCGCCATTGACATCGCAGAACCGATCCTTGGCGATGGTAGAGCCGATCTGCGTACCTACCCAGGTACGCTCGTTTTCGACAGATTGCTCAGGGGCTGCATTAGCTAGCGTGGGGAGCGCTAGAGCTGCAATGCAAAGCCCAGCTAGCGCACTGCTGCGACGCCGGTTTGCGGCGAGTAACCACGACGGGACCATGGCTTCCTCTCTTAGGGGGAGTAATTAACCTGTGTGTATCCTAGCAAAGCTGATAAAAGGCTGTTAGCGATTAGGTCCTAAAGAGACCGTGTTGTAATACAAATCAACCTCAGAGGATTTGCATACCCTTACTTTGTTACACGCCGGTGGCGCAAAAAGCGTTCAGATAGTGATATCGGCGGTATGGTTTTAGCGGCACTTTGTTAGTAATGGAACGGCATTTGCCCTAAGGTTAGGAAATTATAATTGAGCAAACGTGAAGCCTATCGCCGTGGCCCAGTGCTGCTGCGTGGTAGCCAGATCCCGCGAGACACCTCCGACGCTCGCCTGCTAGCTAGTTCCGACGACGCCGCCTGGCTGCATGAGGACCCCTGGCGGGTGTTGCGTATCCAGTCTGAGTTTGTAGAAGGTTTTGGGGCGCTTACTGGCATTGGCCCGGCTATCAGCGTCTTTGGTTCAGCCCGCACTCCTAAAGACGCGGCCGCCTATGAGCAAGCTCGCGCTGTGGGGGCCGGTTTAGCTAATGCCGGTTATGCGGTTATCACTGGTGGTGGTCCGGGCATGATGGAAGCGGCTAACCGTGGGGCTCATGAGGCAGGCGGTTTAAGTGTTGGCTTAGGAATTGAGTTGCCGCACGAACAAGGCCTAAACGAATATGTTGATTTAGGCGTTAACTTCCGCTATTTCTTCGCACGCAAAACTATGTTCATTAAGTATTCGGATGGTTTCGTGGTTATGCCAGGGGGATTTGGCACCATGGACGAATTGTTTGAAGCTACTACCTTAGTGCAAACTCAAAAGGCCCGCTCTTTCCCAATTGTGTTAGTGGGAGAAGATTATTGGGGGCCATTGTTAGATTGGATGTCTACCACAATGGTTGCGGAAGGCATGATTAGTGCTGATGACATGAATTTATTGCAGCTAGCTGATAATGCTGAGCAGGCGGTTGACCTGGTGGTTTCTGGCGCTAGCGCCAGGATTGCCGCTAAAGCCGCAGAAAACCGCGCTCATCGCCGTGCTGAGCAGTGCTGATAGCGTTAAATAGCAGCCATGAAATTTGGTGTTTTTGCGCACCTAGCGATCACATTTAAAGGTTTACAAGACTATACTGGCAGTAGTTGAGTGTGCGTTTTGGGATCCATACTCGTGATTAGCGAAAGGTGATGCCATGGCAGCCATGAAACCTCGGACTGGCGACGGTCCGCTTGAGGTAGTCAAGGAAGGTCGTTCCATCATTATGCGTATGCCTCTAGAAGGCGGCGGCCGACTGGTGCTTGAAATTAGCCCCGAAGAGGTCAAAGACCTCGCCGCAGCGTTAGAGGCCATCTAAGTCTCAGCGCTAACATACATAAAGGGTCACTCTTTGTGAGTGACCCTTTTGCTTTATAAATAGCGGTTTTAAGCCAATTTTGCGTAAGTTTAAAGCTCGACGCCGGCTGCGGCCGGGGCGGGGCGCTTGGCCGCGTTAGCGGCCCGCAAAATATCGCGCGGGCTTAGCTCCACCTGGCTGCGTAGCTGCGCTAGCAGAGCCGCATCAGCATCGCTTAGGGGAGCCAGCGCAATATTGGCTGCGGCAGCGTCTACAGCCGCCGTAGTGGGGGCGGTGTCCGCTGGAGCCTCAGCATTGGTTGCAGCGTCACTGTCAGCGTTGCTGGGCTCAGCGTCAAGACTTTGGTCATCTAGGGTCGGGCTGACCAAGCTAGCGGAGTTGTCGGTGTCTACTTGGGCACTAGTGACCGAGTCGGGCGGGTTTATGTAGGCAGTGTCATCAAAATTGCCGCTCTCGGCGGCCTCGGGGGCGTCAGTAACGGCAGGGGCAAAATCAGTCTCAGTGCTGGCTGCGTCACTGTCAGTAGCCTGTGCGCTAGCGCCGGTGCTGGCCTGTTCAGCGTCAGTGTCAGCCGCGCTGGCCTGTTCAGCGGTAACCCCGGCGGTGTCATTAGTATCAGTGGGCTCAGCCAGGGGAGCTTGCCCAGGCTGGGACTGCAGGGCATCGCGGCCGCTAGTGGCGACGTCGTCGGCTACAGAAACCGTGTCGGTGACAGTCTCTTTAAGGGCCTCAAGTGGATTGCTCAGATCACGCTTAATAGCCTCAAGATCCTCACCCATAACGTCACGCACAATTTTGCGCGGGTCGTAATTGCGTGGGTCAAAATCAGCCAGCTTCAGATCTGACAACTCTGGGCCTAGCTCTTCGCGTACCGAAGCCTTAGCGCCTTCCAAGCTCACGCGGGCTTTACGCACAAACTGGGCGAAAGTACGCGTGTATTCAGGCAGCCGGGAGGGGCCGATCACCACCATGATCACCAGCAGGATTACTAGGAACTCGCCACCGCTAATACCAAACACGTCTCCTAGTATAAATTCCCCTATGCAGCTGCGGCGCCTAACCGGGGCCAATTTATGCCCTAGGAATGATGGCCTTGCCCACCTGGTGAGCTAGTTGGCCATATTTTCTTCCTTAAGGCGATACTATGTAAGCGCTGTTCCCACCCGTCATATGCCAGGAGTGTCTGTTGCGTGCTGATAAAAACCTCACCTGGGTCTATACCGAGGAGCAGGCTTTCGAAGACGAGGTGCTGACGCTGGCCCGTCTGCGCGGCACTGAACTGGGGGCCACCCCGGTCTCCAGCGGTACAGGTGCAGCGCTGCGTATGCTGGCAGCCGCATCGCGAGCCAAGGCTGTAGCTGAGGTTGGTACCGGGGTTGGAGTCTCAGGCTTGTGGTTGCTTTCAGGCATGGGTTCCGACGGCGTACTAACCACCATTGATCTGGAGGCTGAACTACATCGCCAAGCTAGGCGCATGTTTATGAATGCCGGTTACCAAGCTTCGCGTTTCCGCATGATTAACGGACGCGCCAGCGACGTGATGCCACGTATGGCAGCCAACTCTTACGACATGGTGGTACTCGATTGCGGCCCCAGCGAAAGCGCCAACCTAGTCAACATGGCGCTACGTATGCTGCGCGTAGGCGGCATCCTAGCCATCACGCGCGCGCTATGGAACGACAATGTGGCTGACCCGGCCCGTCGCGATCCGCAAACCGTAATCATGCGTCAACTGGGGCGTGAACTTATCGCTCACGAGCAGCTGCTGACCAATATCTTGCCAGTGGGCGACGGCTTGCTAGTTAGCGTCAAACTCAGCTAGATAGCCAAACCCGGCTAGAGACCCAAACTGATTAGGCTCAAAACCTAATTAGAGCCAAACCAATTAGAGCCAAACCAATTAGGGCCAAAACTGGTTAGGGCCAAAACCGAATTGGACGTGGGGGGCCCGCTTGCAATGCAAGCGGGCCCCCCACAGCTTGGTTTGGTGAATGTTTGGTTTGCTAAAGGAGCATTTGTAAAAGTGCAGCTTAAGGCGCGGTGCCTTTAAACCGGGCTGACGCCTAGGCTACGGCCAGCCAGGCCGCGTGCACGGTGGCCCAGCTTGCGTGCCACCCCAGCTAGACCCTGGGCGGCGCTAGAACCAGCGGCGGGGCGGCCGTCGTCGGCAATAGAAGCCGGCACCCCACAGTCAGAGCCCTCACGCACATTAATGTCCAGCGGCAGCTGCGCTAGCACCGGTACCTCATAACCCAGCTCACGGCTCAGGTTAGCGGCCACCTGGGCGCCCCCACCGGAACCGAAAATCTCTAAGGTGGTGCCGTCGGGCTGCTCAATGTAGGACATGTTCTCGATTACCCCAACCACCTTCTGTTTGGTTTGGCTGGCAATCAGGCCGGTACGCTCAGCCACCTCAGCGGCAGCTGCCTGCGGGGTGGTTACTACCAAAATCTCGGCGTTGGGCAGCAGCTGGGCCACCGAAATGGTTACGTCACCGGTTCCCGGAGGTAGGTCTAGCAGTAGCACGTCTAGATCACCCCAGAACACGTCGGTGAGGAACTGCTGCACGGCGCGGTGCAGCATCGGGCCACGCCACACCACTGGCTGGTGTTCGCCCACAAACATGCCGATAGAAATAACCTTCACCCCATGGGAAACCGGGGGCACAATCATGCCGTCAAGCTGAGTGGGCACGTGGTCCACGCCCAGCATGCGGGGGATAGAGAAACCGTAAATATCGGCGTCAACCACGCCAACGTTGAGTCCCTGGGCGGCCATGGCGGCAGCCAAGTTAGCGGTTACCGAAGATTTACCAACGCCGCCCTTACCGGAGGTGACCGCATAGACGCGGGTCAGGTTGCCGGGCTTGGTGAAAGGAATTTCCGGCTCGGCCACGCCACCGCGCAGCTTTGTGCGTAGGGCGGCACGCTCCTCGTCGTTCATAACCCCCAGCTCCACCTTGACGCTGGTTACGCCAGCGACGGCGCCAACCTCGCGTTGGGTGTCAGCGGTTAGGGTGTCTTTAAGCGGGCAACCTGCCACGGTGAGGTTCAAACCGATAGTAACTGCGCCGTCGTCGGCAATATCAATAGAACGCACCATGCCCAGCTGCGTAACTGGGCGGCGAATTTCAGGATCGATGACGCGCTCTAGAGCGGCCTCAATAGCCTCTTGGGTGGGTAGTGTCATGAGCTAATACTAAAGCCCAGCTAACACTTCTATTGAACCGGTGTGGTCATAGATCACATTTGAGATATCTAGCAGCGAAAAAGCTGCCGCTCCCAAAAGGGTGTTAGCTGGGCCGATAGACGGCGTCTAGTCGTGGTTGGGGTTATTGAGCTGTTGCTGCGCATCTAGCTGAGCTTGACGCTGAGCAAACTCGGCTTGCTGCTGGGCGGCGGCCTGGATCAGGTTACGTTCCTCAGCCACAATCTCCATCAGCAAGTCACGCATCTCTGAACGCACAAAGTCACGGGTGGCCACATCGTTCATAGCTAGACGCAGCGCCGCAATTTCACGGGTCAGAAACTCAGTGTCAGCCAGGTTGCGCTCAGCACGCTGACGATCCTGCTCAGCAGTTACGCGGTCACGGTCATCTTGGCGGTTCTGCGCCAACATAATCAGCGGCGCTGAATATGAAGCCTGAGTAGAAAAAGCCAGGTTAAGCAGGATGAATGGGTACTCATCCCAGGCATAACCCACGCTAGCTAGGGCCACATTCGCAACGATCCAGGCGGTTACGAAAATGGTCATATACAGCACGAATGAGGGTGAACCCATAAAGCGAGCGGTGGCCTCAGCAAAACGGCCAAAACCGTCCTTATCGCCGCCGCCGCGCCGCCACGGCTTCCAGCCGCGCTGTGAAGGGTCTAGGGGAGTGTCTAGAGAGTCAGCCATTTGCACTCTTTTCGATGGCCTCATCGGTTACGTCATCGTCAGCGTCACGCCAGTCATCGGGCATGAGGTGGTCCAAAACGTCATCGACGCTGACGGCTCCCACCAGGCGGTCTGCATCATCTACTACAGCCAAGGCGGTTAGGTTATAGGTAGCCAAAATACGGGTAACCGTACCAATAGAGTCACTCGGGGAAACTGATTCCAGATCCCGATCAATAATGGAGCCCACCAGGGTTTGGGGAGGCTCGCGTAGGGCCCGCTGTAAATGCACCACGCCAATAAAACGGCCGGTAGGTGACTCTAGCGGGGGGCGAGCCACAAAACCCATGGTGGCCAGGGCCGGGCTGCCCTCCTCCTTACGGGCGTGGGCCAGGAAGGTGGCCACAGTGGCCTCGGGAGGCAAAATAATAGGCTCAGTGGTCATCAAACCACCGGCGGTGTAGTCGTCATAAGCCATCAGGCGGCGCACGTCGGCAGCCTCATCGGGCTCCATCAGGGCCAGCAGGGCTTCAGCTTTAGGCAGGGGCAGCTCGGAGACTAGGTCGGCGGCGTCGTCAGGCTGCATAACATCCAAAACGTCGGCGGCGCGCGGGGCCTCAAGCTTAGACAAAATAGCTAGCGAATCCTCAGCCGAAAGCTCCTCCAGGGCGTCAGCTAGGCGCTCATCGGTTAGGGCCGTGGCCACCTCAAGGCGGCGTACCGGGGGTAGCTCGTGCAGGGCATCAGCCAAGTCAGCAGGCTTTAGATCCTCCATGGTGGCCAGCAGCGCGCTAACCCCCTGCTCATTGGGGCGTAGTGATAGGCCGATGACGTCGCCCACCTCAACGGTGAAAGTTTCGCCCTTGCGTAGCCCCAGGCGGCCAGTGACCGGGCGCTGCACAAATAGGCGCGTCACGTTCCAGTCGTGGTTGCGGTCTTTTTCGATGCACACGTCGCGGATTTCCACGGTGCCCGACCCGTCACGCAGGGTTACGCGCTTATCTAAAAGCTCACCCACCACCAGGGTCTCTAGTGAACGCTGGGAGAAACGGCGCACGTTAAGTACGCCGGTAGTAATTACCGCTCCCGGTTCCATGGCGGTTACGCGGGAAAGGGGTACAAATACTCGACGGCGTCCGGGCACCTCAACTACCAGCCCAACTGCGCGGGGGGCTGAGCGTAGGTTAATTAAAACGACCACGTCAACCACTTTGCCTACCTGATCACCAAGTGGGTCAAAGACCGCTGTGCCGGCTAGGCGAGCGATGTAGACGCGGGTTGTGGAATGGGTGCGCATAACCTCCATGGTCTTAGGTTAGCCCCCTAGCTATGGCCAGAGCTAACCTCAAAAGTGTGAAAAGATCGGCTAAATAAAACAAATAGTTTTGGGGTGGCACCTCTTTAGTAAGTGCCACCCCAAAACCTAGATTAGCCAGTAAAGACAGTTTTAATGGCTAAATTTCGCCGGTCTTAACTACGTATCAGCCGCGCAGAGAACGTACCCAGTTTTCGACGTCGTCGGTGTCACGCGGAATATCGGCGGTGATGCGACGGGCGCTGCCATCAGGGTCAATGACAATGTCGTCCTCAATACGCACAGCCTGGCCGCGCAGCTCCTCAGGCACCTGCAGGTCATCGGCGCGGAAGTACAGGCCCGGCTCAATGGTGAAGCACATGCCCGGCTCTAGCAGCGCATCCATGTACATTTCCCGGCGTGCCTGGGCGCAGTCGTGCACATCCAGACCCAGGTGGTGGCTGGTGCCGTGCACCATCCAGCGGCGGTGGTACTGGCCCTCAGCCGAAAGTGACTGGGCAGCAGTGACGCCCTCAGGCAGGCAGCCCCAAGACTCTAGACGCTCAGCCAGAACCTCCATGGCGGCATTGTGCAGGTCGCGGAAACGCACCCCGGGCTCGTTAGCCTTAGCGAAAGAAGCATCGGCGGCGTCGAGAACTGCCTGATAAATCTTGCGCTGAGCCTCAGAGAAAGTACCCGAAACCGGCAGGGTACGGGTCACGTCAGCGGTATAGAGCGAGTCCACCTCGGCGCCGGCGTCAACCAGTACCATGTCAGACTCAAGCACGCGCCCATCGTTGTTAATCCAGTGCAGCGTGTTGGCGTGGTTACCGGAGGCGGCAATGGTGTCATAGCCCAGGCCGTTACCCTCTTCGCGGGCCACGGCGCCAAAAGCACCCTCCAGCACACGCTCACCACGCCAGTGCTCAGTGGCGCGCGGCAGGGAACGAATCAGCTTTTCAAAACCGGACTTGGTGACCGAGACAGCCAGTTCCAGCTGCTCAATTTCCCACTGGTCCTTAATTAAACGTAGCTCAGCCAAAGCCTCTAGCAGCTTGGCGTCGTTAGCGGCGTTAACCTGGGCGTCTACTGCACCGTTTTGGCTGCGCACCTGGTTGACCAGCTCGGTGATGCTGGGGTCGGCCTCGCTGACCACACACAGTTCTAGCGTGCCCGCATCCTTAGCTAGGGCGTCACCTAGAGAGTCAATGTGGGCGCAAGCGATACCGGTGGCGTGCTCAACTTCCTCCAGGGAAGGACGCACCCCTACCCACAGCTCGCCGTAGCGCGGGTCGCCATAAAACTCTTCGCTTGAACGTGAAGCGCGCGGACGGAAGTAAAGCACAGCGGTGTGAGTGGGGCCTTCGCCGCCGTCACGGATGGGCTCAAGCACCAGCACGGCGTCGGGCTCAAAATCAGTGCCGGTACCGGTCAGGTGAGCAAAAGCCGAGTGCGGGCGGAAGCGGTAATCGCAGTCATTGTTGCGCACCTTAAGTTGGCCGGCAGGAATCACTAGGCGCTTGTTGGGGAACAGCTTGCCCAAAGCCTCACGGCGGGCAGCAGCCCAAGGGGCAGACTCGTTACGACCCTGCGTGTTTTCTGGGCGCGGGCCCCAGTTGGAACCAATGAACTCGCGGAAAGCGGAGTTGGCGGGCTGACGTGAGCGGTTGTTACCACGGTCAGCTAAAGTCTGGTTGTCGCTGGAAGCGGCGGATTTTTCCTCAGTCATAAAGCCATCATAAGCCGTTTAAGGCGCTGGGCCCTAAGCCGTTTAAACGCTGGACCCCGGCGCGGCTGGGACCTCGCTGGCGGTGGGGTTGGGCGCTACGGCTCCTAGTGCGGGGGTGGCGTGGCTGGGACCTCGCTGGCAGTGAGGCGTTAAGACTTCTAGGGCCGGCATCTTAACAACCGGGTGAGCCTAACGGCGCCTGAGCCACCTAGGCCATACAATCCAAGTGTGCGCATTGATCCTCATACTCATTCAAGTTTTTCCGATGGCACCCAAACCCCAGCACAGTTAATCGCTTCCGCTCTCGAATGCGGTCTGGACGTTATTGGGTTGACCGACCACGACACCACAGATGGATGGCACCAAGCCGCACAAGCAATTGAAGGCACTAGCCTGAAACTGCTGCGCGGCATGGAAATTTCCTGCTCCTACCAGGGAATTACCCTGCATCTGCTCTCTTACCTACACGACCCCGACAATGTGGCGCTAAACCGCGAGCTTAGGCGTTCGCATGAAGCCCGCCATGAGCGCGCCCGCCTCATGGTTGAGCGGCTAAGCAAGGATTACCCCATCACCTGGGAGGAAGTTGTCGCTCAGGCAGCTCCCGGAGCCACTTTGGGACGCCCTCACATTGCTGACGCGCTGGTAGCTGCCGGGGCTTTTAAAAACCGCAGCGAGGTTTTTGCCGGCCCGCTTAAGCCTGGCTCGCCCTACACCGTGGAGCGCTACGCCCCCGACCCGGTCAAAGCCTGCGCCCTGGTACGCGCAGCTGGGGGAGTACCGGTGGTAGCTCACCCGCGCGCCGCTAGCCGCAGCAAGCGCCTAATTCCCGACGAGGTATTTGCCCGCATGGCTGAGGCTGGTTTGGCTGGTCTTGAGGTTTATCACCGCGATCACGACGACGCCGCCCGTGCGCAGGCCCTGCGTCTTGCTAAGGATCTGGGGCTGGGAATTAGCGGTTCAAGCGACTATCACGGGGCTGGTAAACCTAACCGTTTAGGCGAAAACCTAATGCCGGTAGAGTTCTACGAGCGCGTTGTGGAGCAGGGTCTGCTACCCATTTTGGAGGGGTAGTGGAAATCTTTGAACCCCATGTGTTTGCTACCTCGCTAGCTACGCTGGTAGTTATTCAAGACCCGGTGGGGGCCATCCCGATCTTCCTGTCACTAACTGGCAAACAGTCCGATACTCAGCGTAAAAGATCTGCCCGCACGGCTACGCTAGTTAGCCTTGGCGTAATTTTAGTGTTCGCTTTAGCTGGACGTTATATTCTAGAGTTTCTAGGTATTAGCGTGCCCGCTTTGCAGCTATCTGGTGGTCTGTTGCTACTGTTGGTGGCCTTGGAGCTGCTTACTGACAAAATGGATGAGCATCCTGACCCTGACGCTACCGGCGGGGTTAACGCAGCCCTAGTGCCCCTAGGTACGCCCCTACTGGCTGGGCCTGGTGCGATTGTGGCCGCCATGGTGGCTGCTGATTCTTCTGGCTCCACCGCCGGTTGGATTAGTGTGGGTGTGGCTATCGTGATGTCACACGTGGTCATTTGGCTCACCCTGCACTTCTCCACGGTGCTTAACCGGCTTCTTAAGCAGTCTGGTATCACCCTGCTAACCCGTATTGCCGGTTTGCTGCTGGCAGCTATTGCGGTGCAGATGATGGTGGACGCGGTAGAGACCTTCGTAAAGCAGTTCGGGGCCTAGCCTCAGCGGTAGGCCCTGTCCTTGGGACTAGCCCGTCCATAGCGGCTGGCCCCGCCGCGCGCAACAAGCATCCCGCCGCGCGGGAGGCCAAAGCTGTTCGCCGCGCGGGCGGCCAAGGGCCCGGCTCAGGGCGCCTGGCGCGTGGCCAATCAAAACCGTATGCTGCTGGCTGCAAAACTAAGAACAAACCCCCGGCTCAACCGAGCACGGGGGTTTGCGGCGTTTAAAGGAGCCTACCTGAGCCAGTGTACTCCTTAGAGCTCACTCAGTGGGTTTTAAGAAGCTACCCAGTTTTTGTGGCTTGGCTAGCAGGCTTAACCAGCAGGCTTGGCTAAGCAGGCTTTTCGGCAGGCTTCTAGCCGGCTTCAAGCTGGTTTTGTCCAGTTGGTTTTACTCAGCTTTAGTGCGGCGAGCACCGCGAGTGCGCTTACGGGGACGACGCGACTTAGCCTGCTTAGTGCGCACGGCGTCGTCGGCCTTACGGTGAGCGCGCCCCCGACCCCGAGAGCGGCCGCGAGAACGGGCGGCAGAGCGAGAGCCAGTGGTGCCCAGATCCTCAATATATTCAGCGCTTAAACCCTCACGCTTACGCTGCGAGCGCGGCAGGCGGTTACCCACATTCTCAGGAATATCCAGGTCACTGTAGAGGTGGGGACTGGTGTGGTAGGTCTCTACCGGCTCCTTATACTCCAAGCCCAGCGTCTTGCAGTTCAGGCGCCAACGCGGCAGGTCCTCCCAATCCACAAAGGTGACCGCCGTGCCGTGCTTGCCGGCGCGCCCAGTGCGGCCGATGCGGTGCACGTAGGTCATGGCGTCTTCGGGGCACTCATAGTTAATAACGTGGGTGACGTCGTCGACGTCGATACCACGGGCGGCCACGTCGGTAGCTACCAGCACATCCACCTTGCCGTTACGCAGGGCACGCATGGCCTGCTCGCGGGCACCTTGGCCCAAGTCACCATGTAGCGCGGCCACGGCGAAACCCTGCCTGGCCAGCTCCCGGGTGACCGTGTCGGCGGTGCGCTTGGTGCGGCAGAAAATAATGCAGCCTTCGCGCTCGCGGGCCTGCAAAATGCGGCAGATAACCTCCACCTTGTTCATGGCGTGCACGCGGTAGGCGTACTGGGAGACGCTGCGCACTGTGAGGGTGTCGTCTGCGGGATCTTCCTGGGCCCGAATATGGGTGGGCTGGTTCATGTAGCGCCTGGCCAGGGCAATCACTGCGGCCGGCATGGTGGCGCTAAAGAGCATGGTTTGGCGGTCGGGGCGGGTAGCGGCCAGGATCTTTTCCACGTCAGGCAAGAAACCCAGGTCAAGCATTTCATCGGCCTCATCAAGCACCACGGTGGTGACGTGGTCTAGACGCAAAATGCCGCGATTAATCAGGTCTAGCAGGCGCCCGGGGGTACCCACAATAACCTCCGCACCAGCTTTAATGGCCTCAATTTGGGGCTCATAGGCACGCCCGCCATAAACCTGGGCGATGCGCACGGTGCGGTATTTGGCGGCGGCGCTGAGCTCTTCAGCTACCTGTTTGGCCAGCTCACGGGTGGGCAGAATAACCAGGGCCTGGGCGCTGCCGGAGGCTGGGTCTTCATCCCAACCTTCCTCGCCGGGGCCTAGGGTGTCCATTAGCAGCGGAATACCGAAGCCTAGGGTTTTACCGGTACCGGTTTTGGCTTGACCGATAATGTCTGCCCCATCTAACGCCACCGGCAGGGTTAATGCCTGGATTGGGAAGGGGTGGGTGATGCCGCGTTCGTCGAGGGCCTTGGTGATTTCCTCTTCTACGCCGTACTGGGCGAAGGTTTTGGTCTCTAAATCAAGGCTGTCGGCGGTGGCGCTGATGTCTGCGTCTACCTCATCGGGGCGCACAGCGGTGGCGGCAGCGGAGTTAATTAGGCCAGTGTTTGTGGCCTCAATGTCAGTATTGTTCTCGCTCATATATGCCTTCAACTTTAGGCGCTTTTTTGGCTTTATGGCAGTGTAAATGGGGTAGTTCACGTCAGCGCCTCACTAATGTGAGCGGCTTTGACTAAACTGTTGCCATGGACACTGCTTCTAATGTTTCAGCCTCTGGGGCCCCCGCGTTTAATTTGGTGGCTGGGCTGGTTACCTGGTCTTTATCGGTGCAATCCATTCGCCTGGGCAAGGATGCTTATATGGCTCCCGACATGGTCACGCGGGCCGCGTTGATGCGGCTAAGTGCCCAAACCACGCAGGATTTTAAGGCGGTTTCTACCCGTAGTCGCGAGCTGGGGGTTGATGCGCTAGATAATGCGCAGCCGTTTATGGGGGCGCTGGGTGATTACGATGAGCGTACTCGCCCGGCTGACTGGCCTGAGCGCGTGCTTAAGACTTATTTGGGTATGGGTTTGCTGGGCGACTTTGCGGCCCACGCGGTTTCGCTGCTGCCCCCGGCGCTGGCCTCTGAGCTGGCGCCCTATCTGGACCACCGTGAGCTGGATGCTTTTGCTTCTGCCAGTATTTTGGGTGCAGCCGGTTCTGACCCGCAGCTGGCGGCCCGCTTGGGGCTGTGGGGGCGGCGCGTGGTTGGTGAGGAAGTGGGTACTTTCCACGCTTTGCTGGCACGTTTTAAGGGTTTAGCTGCCGACGACGCCGCCCGCCAGGGCTACCACGACGCCCTGTCTGCTGGGGCGGCCACCCGCATGAAGGGCCTGGGCCTGCGCGTATGAGGCTATCTGCATAAAAACAAACCCCACCGGCTTAGCCGGTGGGGTTTTGTGCGCGCCTCTAGCTGGCGGCGCGGCGCCTAGGGGCGCCTAAAGAGTGGCTACCTAGCGGCGCCTGAAGAATCAGAGGGCGAAGCCCACGCGACGCGGCTCGCTTTCACCCAGCACTACGTAGGCAATAGCGGAGGTGGGCACGTAAACCTTGCGGCCCTTGTCGTCGTCGAGAACTACGGCGGGGGAGCCCTGAGCGGCCTTGATGGTGGAAAGTACGCGCTCTTGGCTGTCATTGGTCTCGAAGGTTAGCTCGCGCGCAACGTTGGTGATGCCGATGGTGACCTGCATGTAAAGCTCCTAATAAAGAAGTAGTGGGCCGGCAGGGAATGCGGGAAATTTACTTACATAATGCTACTGCAATGCAAAAAATACACGAATTGGCGTGTATAAGCTGTGTTCCAATAGTTACATGAGCAAATTCTGCTTAACGCCGCCGTCGCAGCGCTTTGAGCTGCCACAACCAGACGCTTTCACCACTAAAGCCTCCCAGCTAGTTGGCGAAGGGCGAAATTTGGTGGCTTTGGGGGCGCCGGGCAGCGGCAAAACTACTTTAGCGGTGTCCCTGGTGGCCCAGGCGGTGGCGCAGGGACGTCAAGCAGTGTTGCTTAGCCCCACACGCGTGCGTGCAGATCAGCTGCGCACCTATTTGGTGCAAGCTCAAACCCAGCTGGCCAGCCGCCAGGGCCAAGCGGCGTGGCAGTCACCCCAAACTCAGCCCAGCCCAGCTCAGACCGACCCGGCGGCAGACTCAGGCGTCCCAGCGAATAAGTCCGGCCCGGCCCAGGCCGGCCCGGCGGCGTCAGCCCAAACCTATACCCAGGATGCTGCGGGGGCCGCCCCGGCGGCGTCGGTGCAGGTGGACACCCCGCGCGTGTTTACCCCGGCGGCTTTTGCGCTGCGCATCCTAAGCCAGTGGTTTAGCCAGCGCCTACAACCCCTGCCAGCCCCGGTGTTGCTGATGGGCGCTGATGAGGACGCCGCCCTAGAACAGCTAATTGGCCAGGTCAGCTGGTCTCAACCAGCTGAAGTAACTCAAACACGCGGTTTTCGCGCCCAAATCCGTAACCTGTTCTCGCGCTGCGGTGAGCTGGGGGTTGACTACCAGCTGCTAGAGCAACTGGGCCAGGCCGCCCAGGTACAGCTGTGGTGTGAGGCGGCGCCACTGTTAAAACTGTGGGACAGCCAAAGTGACATCAGCGCCGCCAACCGGGCCATGGCGCTGAAACTAGACACCGCCCGCCTGCAAGATCGGGCCCTATATGCGCTAGAGCATTGGTATCAAGCCGATGTAACCGCTCCACTACAGCTGCCAGATCTGGTGGTGGTAGACGACTACCAAGACTGCACGGCGGCCACCGCCCGCCTACTGCACGCTTTAGCTGCCCTAAACCTTGGCGAGGCTGAGGGACAAGGCTGGTCGGCTGGCCAGATGCCAAGCGCTGGCCTCGGTGGCGCCAGTGGCGCGCAAGGACCTGGCAGCCGCAGCAGTGCGAATGGATCTGGTGACGCCACTGGTGCGGGGGAACCCGGCGACGTCGGCGTGACTAGCCCCGGCGACGTCGGGCACAAGGACGGACGCAGCACCCAAATAGTGGTGCTAGGCAACCCCGACGAGGCGGTTGAAACCTTCCGTGGCGGTGACCCACTAATGCTGGCCAGCGCCGCACGCGACTTTGACGCCGTGGCCCTAACCCTGCCGCAAGTACATCGCGGCTCACGCCAAATCGCTGCTCTAATTGAACTGGCCGTGCAGCAAGTACAGGTAGCCGGATGCATCAGCCAACGCCGCCCCAATTACCAGCATTTGGCGCAAAACAGCCAAAGCGTGTGCTTCAAAATAGCCCCAGATGACACTGTCCAGGTGGGTGCCGTGGCCGCGCATATGCGCTCACTGCATCTAGAGCAAGGCCTGGCCTGGGGGCAAATGGCGGTGATTGTGCGCCAAAGCAGCTCGGTGGAGTTGATCCGTCAAGAACTACGGCGCGGCGGAGTACCCCTAGCCCCAGACACCCCTGCCCTACTGCTGCGCAGTGAACCAGCCGCGAAGGCCCTACTTGACTGCGCCCGCGCCGCCCTAGAGCAGCTACTGGGCGTACCGGTGGTGCAAGAAGAAGCAGCCCGCGCCCTGCTACTAAGTCCCCTGGTGGGCTTTAGCGCCATTGAGCTACGTCGGCTGCGACGTATTTTGGGGGAGAGCCCAGATCACCTAAGCACCCGAGTGCTTAGCGACACTGAGTTGTTTGACCAGCTAGAAGCAGCCCCCACCTTGGCAGCCAAAGCTAAAGTAGCCCAAGCCATTAATGAGGCCCTGACTAAAGAACGCAGCGAAGGGCTAGAGGGCCTGGTGTGGGGTGCCTGGCAGGCCAGCGGCAAAGCCCAATACTGGCGTCAACTGGCCCTAGACATTGAGGCCGACTCGCTGCTGCGCCAACGTGCCGATCATGATCTGGACGTGGTTATTTCCCTGTTTAAACGTCTAGAGGTGTGGAGTGAGCGCAATCCTTCAGCCCCCGGCCAGCAGTTCCTTGATGAGCTAGAGGCCCAGCAGGTGGCCTCAGACTCGGTGGCGTCTCTAGGGGCGCGTCCACAGGGTGTTTCGGTGCTGACAGTGGCGGCCTGCGCGGGGCGTCAGTGGGAGTTTGTGGCGGTTTTAGGTATCGACGACGGCGTGTGGCCTAACCTGCGCCTACGTGACAGCCTTACCCAAACCGGTTTACTAACCGACATTGTCTCCCAACGTATAGCTGACACTGTCAACTTAGCTAGCTTAACTGCCAGCTTGGACCCCCAAGCCCTGGCTCAAGCCCGCGCCCAGATTTGCAGTGACGAGATGCGCCTGCTGGTGGCCGCCATGTCGCGGGCCAACAGTCAACTGTGGCTGGGTGCAGTTAATGGCGGTGAGCAAGGCCCCTCCAGTTTCTTCAACTACCTAAGCCGCCAAAGCGACATCCCGGTTGAACCAATCCAGCCCGGCGGAGCCTACACTTTGCGCGGCCTGGTAGCTACGCTGCGTAGGCAACTAATGCTTGATTTAAAACACAACAACGGTACCGAGGCCCCACAAATTGCCGCGCTACTAGCCGCCCTGGCCCAGCGTGGGGTGCCCGGAGCCGATCCACGCAGCTGGCTGGGGATCGCTGGGGCCAGTCAATTTCTCACCGAGCTGCCTGCCCAACTAGAAAGCCAAGACCGCCTGGGCACGCAGGTGGCCACCCACGCCGTCGTCGCCCTTAAACAATTACAAGCCCAGCGCGTAAACCAAGCCCGCCAACGCGGGGCGAGACTCTCACCCTCAGACGTGGAAAACATTGAAACCTGCCCGCTGCGCTGGTACCTGCAACGCCACGGGGGCTCACCGGCAAGCTCTAGCGCACAGCAGATCGGGGCGCTAATCCACTGGCTGGCCCAGCAAGGTCAAGAACATGGGCTGAGCCGCGAACAGCTACTAGACCTGTTCTATCGTGAACGCTCCAGCCTGCAGCTACCCGGGGGTTGGTATGGGCGCCAAGAAAACCAGCGGGTAGAGAAAATGGTGGAAAACCTGGCCCTTTACCTGGCCAGCAGTCCCGCAAACATGCAGGTAGAAGTGGAGTGCCCAGTGCGCGCTCAGGTGGAGCTAGAGGTGGATGGGGCCCCGCTTAAAATCAAAATTTCCGGGCGCGCAGACCGTCTAGAACACACCAGTCAAGGCATAGACGTAATCGACTTTAAAACCGGTGCCAGTGTGGACTCTGCCGGCGCCCAAACCAACGCTCAGCTGGCCACTTACCGTGTAGCCCTGCAGGCACGCGGCGAAAACGTGCACGGCGGGGCGCTCATCATGCTGGGTAAAGAAAACAAAAAAGCCCAGGTGGATGCTTTAACCTATCCCGGCTCGCGCGAGTTAGCCCCCAGTGACTACCTAGAAACTGGCCAAGGCTGGGACACGGACCTGATCAGCGCCGCCGCCCGCGACAGTTTAGGGCCCAGCTATCAGGCGCGCACCGGAGAACACTGCCGCCACTGCGCCTACCAAGATTTCTGCCCCGCCCTAAGCGATCGGAACTACCTATGAGCGCACCAAAACCAGCAGCCGGGGCCCAGTTTCTAGCCCTACCTACGCCGCCGCAATGCTTAACCCCCGCTCAGCTATTTACGGCGTTGGGTGAAAAGCATATGCCCACTGATCAGCAAGAAAAGGTAATTACTGCGCCCCTAAAACCAACTTTGGTGGTGGCCGGGGCCGGCTCAGGTAAAACCGCCACCATGAGTGCGCGCGTAACCTATCTGGTGGCCAGTGGGCAGGTGGACCCTAGCCAAGTACTGGGTCTAACCTTCACCCGTAAAGCCACCCATGAGCTGCGCGAACGCATCGAAAACCGGCTTGGGCAGCTGTATCGCTATCCTGGCTGGACACCGTCAAGTACTCGCTCTAACACTGATGAGTCAGCGTCAGCTGACGCCCCGTCCACAGCTGCCGGCCCATCCACGGCTGCCGAGACAGGGGGCAGCAACAGCCAAGTCCAAGAGCTTACAGCAGTGGCGGGGGAGGCCACCGTAGCCACCTACAACTCCTTTGCCGGCTCCCTAGTGCGCGAATGGGGCCTAGAAGTAGGCCTGGAAACCGACACCGCCGTACTGACCCCCGCCAGCTCCTGGCAGATTATGTATGAGCTGATGGAAAACTGGGGCCAAGAATTTGAAGAACCCTTCAGTTCCCTAGATTCAGCCACCGAGCTAGCCCTGCAGGTAGCCAACTCGCTTAACGAAAACTTACTTAGCGTAGATGAAGCCCGCGAACTGATGGCAGATCTAGGCCAGAATCTAAAAGACCTGCGCTCAGTGCGCGGAGCAGCCAAAGCCATTGACGCCAAAAGCCTGCCAGCCATGACCAAACGTATCCAAGTGCTGGATCTGGTGGAGCGCTACATTGACTACAAACGTGAAAACTCACTGGTGGACTTTGGCGACCAGGTGGCGCTGGCCTGCCGGATCGTTACTGATGAGCGGGTGGGGCCGCGCGTAATCGCCCAATACCGTGACCGCTTCAAAGCGGTGCTGCTAGATGAGTTCCAAGACACTTCGGTGGCGCAAACCATTTTGCTCTCCAGCCTCTTTGCCGGGTGCGGAGTGGTGGCCGTAGGTGACCCCAACCAGGCCATTTATGGTTGGCGCGGCGCCAGCTCAGCGGCGCTAGGCCAGTTCCACCGCCACTTCAGCAACGGTAGCGGCCCGGTGCTGCAACTATCCACCGCTTGGCGTAACGATCCACAAATCTTGCAGGCAGCCAACCGCATCAGTGACCCGCTGCGTGCCAGTGGCCAGGTGAAAGTAGAAAAACTGGTTAAACGCCCCGGGGTGGGCGATGAGCGCGGCAAAGTGTGGGCTGCCAGAGTGCAAGATGGCCTGGCCGAGGCTGAGCTGATCGCCAAATTCCTGGCCCAACGCTGGTCTCCAAGTAAATCCATGGCGGTGCTATGCCGCACCCGCAGCCAATTCACCCCGATCGTGGCCGCCCTGATTGAGCGTGGCATTCCAGTAGAGGTAGTGGGTTTAGGGGGCCTGCTGGATGTGCCCGAAGTGGCTGACGTGCGCGCCCTGATGAGCGTGGCTTTAGACCCCACCAGCGCCGACCGCTTAATGCGGCTAATTGACCTGGTAGGGATCGACGCCGCCGATCTAGACGTGGTGTGGAGCTTTGCCCGCGAACTGGTTAACGCCCGCGCTAACACTGGGCAAAGTAGCGCTGAGCCGCTGCTAGCTGAGGCCCTAAGCGAGATAGTGGTTAACTTTGCAGCATTTGAAGCTTTCTGCAAAAAATATGCCTGCGCGCTGTCACCGGCGGGCCTATACCAAGCCAAACGCCTAGGGCGCATACTGCAAGAAGCTAATGCGGCCGCCAACTTGGAACTGGTGGACTTCATCTCCTGGGCTGAGCGTGCCCTGGGCTTGGATGTTGAAGCTGCTGCGCGCGTGGATGTAAATGAGGTGGGGGCGCGGGCGCTAGCAGCGCTGCGAGCCCAGGCGACGTCGTTCAAAGCCCAAAACCCTGAAGCTGGGGCGCAAGTGTTCTTAGGCTGGCTAAACGCGGCCCAAGACCAAGAACGCGGGCTGGAACTACCTGAAGTTGAGCCCGCCCCCGGCGCGGTGCAAGTGCTAACCGTGCACGCCTCCAAAGGTTTGGAATGGGACATAGTGGTGGTTCCCGGCCTGGTGGAAGCCAATTTCCCCAGCTACCGTAGCCGGCCTAAAGAGGACTACACGGTGCTGGCAAACAGCTGGATCACCCAGGTGAGCGAGTTCCCCCATACCCTGCGCCGCGACTATGACTCACTGCCGCCGTGCCCATTCATTGGGCTTAGCCCCCAGGCCGGTAAAGATGCGATTTTGGCTGCCGGCGAGGAATACCGCAGTGAGCTTGGTAAATGGGAGGTGGCTGAGGAACGGCGCCTGGCCTATGTGGCCTACACCCGGGCCCGCAGCCAGCTACTGCTGACCACCAGCCACTATGCGGCGCTTTCAAAGACCCCCAAGATGACCAGCCGGTTTTTGAAAGAACTAGAGCGTTCACAGATGGTGCAGTTCCTAGCAGATGATGAACGCGACGATGATTTAAGCAATCGCGCCTTAGACCAAAGCTCGGTGTCTGTATGGCCGCACCAGCTCGACGCCCTGGCCAGCCTGGAAGAGCCAGGTGTTGCAGATGTGCCGGGCCAAGCAGTGCCGGGCAAGCAGGCTGGGCTGAGTTTGCGGCTGCGCGCAGCTGCCCTAGTCAGCGCAGCGGGCGGCTGCCAGGGTGCTGGCTCCGAAGAGGCTTTACAAATACCGGAAGGTTTAGCGCCGCAGCTTGATGATTGGTGGCGCCAAGCCCACCTGCTGCTGCAAGAGCGCCAAATCCGCCAAGAAAACGGGCAGGAAATTGTTTTGCCTAGTCACCTGGCTGCCACGGCCATGGCCAAAGTGGGTAAAGAAGACTTCATCATGTCTTTACGTCGCCCCTTACCGCCGCCACCTTCCAAGGCAGCGCGGTTAGGTACAGCCTTCCATGAGGAAATGTCGCAGCGTCTAAACAGTGAAGGCACTTTGCTTTCGTTAGCTGAAGCCGGCAGTGACCGCCTGAGCCCCGCTGACCGCAAGCAGGTTAACAACTGGCTTGATAACGTCGCTGAACTGGAGATACTGCAAGGCTATAGCCCTTACGCCACCGAAATTGACCAGGAAATTAGGTTGGCTGGATTCAATGTGCGTTGCCGTATTGACGCCGTGTTTAAAGCGGTTGAAAAAGGCCGCGCCCAGTGGCTGATTGTGGACTGGAAAACCGGTGGTCAGCGCGTGCGGGTAGATCAGCTTTCACTGTATGTGCATGCCTGGGCGGCCAGCCAAAACGTGGATATCAGCCAGGTGCGCGCGGCCTATGTGTATGTGCAAGACGGCCATGTTGATGAGCTGCGACCGCGCCAAATCATTGGCCTAGACGTCTTCAAGGAGCGCCTAGAAACCCTGCGCGCTCAGCACTAACTCAGGCAAACAAACACAGGTAAACAAACACAGGCAAAATCATCCCTTCCCTATAAAAATTCCATGGGGTTTTATAGGGAAGGGATGAAATGTCAGTATTTGTGGGCGGCATTTCAAAATGTGACCCACAGTTATCAAATGCTGAGCCGGTAATCGTGGCTGGCAAGCCTGCGCCGGCAAGCCTGCGTCCCCGCAAGCCTAGGTCTAGCCCCAACGCATGAGCCCCGGCCCGATATCACTCAGGGCAGCAAGCTCAGCGCTCCTCAGTTTCAATCGGCGCTGTGTCCATGCGGTAGATCTCCGTGGCCGTGTCTGGTGTGGCTGTACGACGCCGCGCCCAGGCCTGGTTTTTAGCGCTCTTCTCCCGCTGGGCCAGCAGATCGACGCCGCCAGTAAACTTTTCTTCACTGACGATTTCGATCTGTGCACTTGCAGGCGTGTACGGGCTGTAGGGGCTATAAGGACTGCGTGCAATACCCAGGCTTGAGGTGTCAAAACCTAGATCTGGGCTAGCTGCGCTAAGCCCCATGATTGGGCTGTGAACATCCGGGGTTTGCTCTGCTGCATCTTGTGCGCTTTTGGCGCTGCGGCCCCCGGTATTTAGATCCAAGGTAGAGCTGCTCTCCGTGCTGGGTTCTCGCCCGCGCCAAGTGCCAGCGCTGAACCTCGAACTAAAGCTAGCGCTAAGTTTTGACCCCAGAGCGCCAACACTGAGCTTCTCAGACTTCTTAGCTTCGGGCTGTTTTTCTTCGTCGTGGCCAGAAGAGCTACCGTAGTTGCCAGAGTAGGATTCGTAATCTAAATCGTCGTAGTAGTCTTCAGCGGCCCTAGTCCCAGAGCCAGACTCGTCTTGGTCCCCCGCATTAGTGTGGTAGCCATCCACAGTGTGGTAGCCATCCGCAGTGTGATAGTCATCTGCGCTGTCAGCACTCGCATAGTTCCCGGCGTCGTCGTAATTAGCTTCTTTACCAACTGTCTTGGCATCAGAGTCGTAATCAGTGCCGTAAGTGCTGTCGCCAGACATGTCATCGCCGTCGTCACTATAAGCACTGTCGTCGCTATCGTCATCAGGGGAAATATCTGGCGAAGCGTTGGAAGCCACCACCGCCATGGGCCTTGAGCGCTCCACAAATAGCTCGTCGCCCACCTGCTCGGCCAGGTCTTCGAGCATTTCTACAGCTTCATCAATGATTGCGTCATCCTTGGTACGCACCCCGTGCAGCAACCAACGCGCCAGGTTCAGCTCGCTGACCAGTTCCGCGCGCAACCGCAGGTATTTATCCACGCCCTCAATGCGGCCACGGTCATAGGCTTCCTCGATCACATCCAAAGTGTCAATCGGGGCGCTGGAATAAACCCAGGCCAGATCCTCAGCCGGGTCACCTACACGCATTTGGCTTAGCCCTTTGAAAGCCAAAATCGAGCCGCCGCCGGTAATGATGTTCTCTTCGGCCAGGTCGCCGTGCACTACCACGGGGTGGAAGCGCCACCACAGATCCTCATCCAGCGCCGACTCCCAGCGGGCTAACAGGTTGGAATCAACCTTGCCGGTCATGGCAGCGTCGTCAAATAAAGACTGCCAGTTGCTGCGCACATCGGCGGCAGTGAGCACCGGCAGGCCGGCCTCTTCGATCAGGGTGGGGGGAATTTCATGCAGCTGAGCTAGCGCGCGTCCCAGGCCGGCAGCCAGGCCGGGGCCAGGTCGCAGGGATTCAATCGCTAGTGGGTGACCGGGGATGTGGCTACGGACCTGCACATACGACTTGTCTGGAAGAGTCACCCCACCTTCAGGGCGCGGCACGTCAAAGTCCACGTAGCCACCGTCTACACGCCGGCCAATCTGTTTAAGCACCCGCGACTCCGCAATCAGTGCGGCGCCAATGGTGGGGTTGGTGGTGTGGATTACTTCCCAGTGCCGTCCTTGCACGTCAATCAGTCCAGTGAGGGTCTGATCTGCGTCTCGGTGCTGGGGAAGGGCCAACCGCGCGGGGATCACATTGGGGGCGGCAACAACCGCCAGCGCAGCCAGGTTCAGGTAGGAACGCTCACGAGACATGCCTATAGCGTAAAACACGGCTTAGTGGTTGCACCCTTGCCGCGCCGCCGCTTGGGGAATAAGCCCCCGTGATACGCCTGTTGCTAGCGTGGCTGGTGGGCTGGTTTGCTGGGTCCTAGGGCCGACGCCGCCGGCACAGTTTGGTCTCGACGGCGCCTGGGGGGCAAGCTTGACGGCGACGCCGCAGTGAGTGCCAGGCTGGGCTCAAATGCCGGACCGGGCGGGTGTCGCGCGGGGGCGCCGTCGTCGTTGACGAAGAAGTAAGCAGCAACAAAATAGGACTTTAGTACCAAGTGATGCCCACATGCTTTACCTTAAGAAAGACACAATCAAGTCACAATCGGACAAAGTTCAAAAAAAGTGATGCAGGAAACTAAAGGGCGCGTTAATCTGGAATTGGAAAGGTATTTACCCAGCTCATAGGGGTATCGAGCGGGAAGTTAGGGGCCAAGGTGGCAACAGACTTTTTTGGTACGCAGGTACGCAAAGCTGTGCGCCGGGCCGGAATTGACCCGCTCAAAGACAGCGTCGAGCTCAATAACATCATCAACTACGTGCGTGAAGAATACGTAGCGCGCGCAGATGCCGGGCTGGTACCCAGCGATGTTGATTTAGACCAGCTTTCCCGCCAAATCCGCGCCGAACTGACCGGCGCCGGGGTGCTGCAAGGCTACCTGGACGACGATTCCATTGAAGAAGTTTGGGTTAACGGCCCCGGCCAGGTGTTTATTTCGCGCGGTGGACGCAGCGAACTAACCACCACCATCCTCGAAAGCCAGGAATTAGAGCAAATAATTGAGCGTCTGCTGCGCGCCTCTGGACGGCGTCTAGACCTGTCTAGCCCCTTCGTGGACGCCCAACTGCGCGGCGGCGAACGTCTGCACGTAGTGATCCCACCTATCACCGCAGGTAAATGGGCGGTAAATATCCGCAAACACGTAGCTAGAGTGGCGCGCACAGCCGACCTGGTGCGCTTGGGCTCTTTAACCGCCCAAGCTGCCCGCTTTCTCGACGCCGCCGTGGCCGTGGGTTTAAACGTGGTGGTTTCAGGGGCCACGCAAGCCGGAAAAACCACCATGGTGCGGGCCCTGGCGGCCGCCATTCCACCCCAAGAACGGGTGGTGACCTGCGAAGAAGTCTTTGAGCTGGGGCTGCGTAACCGCGACTGTGTAGCTATGCAAACGCGCAGCGCCAATATTGAAGATCGCGGTGAAATTCCACTGCGACGCCTAATTAAAGAATCTTTACGTATGCGCCCCAACCGGCTGCTTATTGGCGAGGTGCGTGAAGCTGAAGCCCTGGATTTGCTGATCGCCATGAACTCGGGGCTGCCCTCAATGTCCACAATTCACGCTAATTCTGCGCGTGAAGCCGTGGTGAAACTATGCACTTTGCCGCTGCTGGCTGGCGAAAACGTCTCTGCCGCATTCGTTGTGCCCACGGTAGCTAGCTGCGTGGATTTGGTGGTGCATTTAAACCAGGATCGCAGTGGCAGGCGGCGCGTAGAAGAAATCGCTTCACTTTCAGGTCGCGTTGAGAATGGTGTGATAGAGCTTGCCAGTGTCTATAAAACCGATAGCGACGGCGTGCTGCGTCGGGGGCTGGGGGCGCCTGATGCACAGCGCTTTAGCCGCGCCGGTTTTGACCTAAGCGAGCTACTGCGACAGGAGCGCCCATGGGGATAGTCATAGGCCTGATATTTGCGCTGGGGTGTTTAAGCATTCTGGCCGCGTGCACTTCGGAACCTAATCCACGACTAACGCGCCTAAATGAAGCCATGGAACGCAACTTGCGTCAAGCCGGGGTAGGTAAAACCTCGCCAGCTGCTTTTAGTGCAGGCTGCCTGGTGGGGGCGCTGGTGGTGGGCCTGGTCTTTTTAGGTGTCAGTGGAGCTTGGCCGATTGCCTTAGCATTTGCGCTAATCACCTTGATCATGCCGGTGGTTTGGATTAACTCCAGGGCCCGCAAACACCGCACTGAGCTGCGCACGCTGTGGCCAGACGCAATTGACACCCTGGTTTCTTCCATCCGGGCCGGGTTAAGCCTGCCCGAAGCCTTAGCTAACTTAGCTGAGCATGGCCCGGTGCAGCTGCGCGGCGAATTTGCTGCCTTTGCGGTGGACTATGCGGTTTCCTCCAGCTTTGAAAACTCGCTGGAAGCTTTCAAGCGTCGCAGTGCAGACCCGGTAGCTGACCGCATTGCCCAAGCCCTGGCGCTGGCTCATGAGGTTGGCGGCAATGATCTTTACCAGGTACTACAGTCACTTTCGCAAATGCTGCGCGCTGATTTACACACGCGCGGAGAGCTGGAAGCCCGCCAATCTTGGACAGTTAACGGCGCTAAGGTGGCCGTGGCTGCGCCCTGGATTGTGCTGCTGCTTCTTTCCACTAAACCTAGTGCCGCCAGTGCCTACGCCACCCGCCAAGGTGCCCTGGTACTACTGATTGGGGCGCTTACCTGTGCGGGAGCCTACTGGCTGATGCTGCGCCTGGGGCGTTTGCATGAAGAACAGCGGGTGCGGTGATGATGCGACAAGTAACTGCACTGGGTTTTGTTATCTGCGCCTTGGGTTCTAGCGGGGTATGGCTGATTTACCGCGCCCTTTTCCCTTCCCCACCTACCTTGGCTAGCCGCGTGGAGCCCTATGTGCATCTGCGTAAACGTAGCGTTAGCGCGGAAAATTCGCGTTCTTTCAGTTCCTTTATGGGGGCCCTGGTGACGCAGTTGGGGCGGGCCGTAGAAAATACTGGTTCCTCCTCTGGTTCGGTGCGTCGTCGGCTAAACCGCATTAACAGCCCCCTGAGCGTGGAGGATTTCCGCCTGCAACAGCTGGCCTGCGCTGTGGCCGCGCTGGTAGCCACCATCGCCTTTGGGGTGGGGGCGAGCCGTTTCACCCATGTGGCCCCGCTGGGGGTAGTGGTGCTGGCGTTGATCGCAGCGGTTGTGGGACTGTCTGCGCGCGACTGGTATCTGAGTGTTAAGGTGCGCCGCTACCAAAAACAGCTGGTGGATCAGTTGCCTGACACGGTAGAGCTGTTGGCCCTGGCGGTGGGGGCGGGGCTGAGTCCGCAAAACGCGATTGAGCGCGTATGTATGCAGTCCAGCGGGCCTATGCATGACCAGCTGCAAGCCACCTTGTCGCAGATGCGTGCCGGTAGCCGCTTGGCTGTGGCCCTGGAGGATCTGTCTGAACGCAATCAGTTGCCGGCCCTAAGCCGCTTTTGCCAGGCCATGATTGTGGCTATTGAGCGCGGCACGCCTATGGCTGAGGTGTTGCGCGCACAAGCCTATGACGCGCGTGAAGCTGCCCGCCGTGCCTTGATGGAGGAGGGCGGGCGTAAAGAGATCGCCCAAATGGTGCCGGTGGTTTTCCTAGTGCTGCCGGTAACGGTGGTGTTTGCGCTCTACCCGGGATTGGCGGTGTTGCACTTTAAACTGTGAAATTTACGCCCGTCTCAAGGCGGGGCGGGCGCACCCATAAAGAAATTCAAAGGAGAATGACTGATGAAAAACATGGTGGTTAAGGCTGCCTCAAAGCTGCGCGCGCTGCGTGGGGCCGTTGGCTCCCAGCGCGGTGATGTGCCCGGCTGGGTGCTGGTCACCTTGATGAGCGCCGGTTTGGTGGTGGCGTTGTGGACTGTTGCCGGCAAGGTACTTGTGGAAGTGTTCAACAATGCCATCTCTAAAGTCGCCGGCATGGGTTAACGCCCGGCTGCATCAGGCCTCTTGGCCGCGCAAGGTTTTCCAGGTGTGCCAGGCCTCACGGGCGTGTCTGTCTTCCTGGCTGCGCCAAGTGCGCGCTAACCAGGGCGGCTCTAAGCGGGTAGTGCACTCTAACCAGGTGGTGCACTCTAACCAGGCAGGCTCGGTGCTGGTGGAATGGTCGCTAGTGGCGGTGCTGGTCATGGCGGTAACTGCGGCCTTGCTACAGCTGACGCTTAGCTTGTATGTGCGCAATATTTTGGCCGACGCCGCCTCCGACGCCGCCCGTCACGCTGCGTTGGTGGGGGCCAGTGACGCTGAAGCCAATGCGCGCGTACAACAGTTGTGCCACGGGGCTTTGCGTGCCAACTACCCGACTAAATCTGAGGTTTCTCACCTGCAACGCGGCTCAGTATCGCTGGTACAGGTGCAGGTCAGTGCCCCTTTACCGGTGATTGGCTTATGGTCTCCCACGGGTAGCGTGGTGGTGCGCGGCCATGCGGTTGATCAGCGTAGCTATCAGCGTTAGGGGCTCGCATGCGCAAGCTAGATTTTCAACGCGGCAGTGCCACAGTGGAATTTATTGGTTGGACCGCCATAATCGTGATCCCACTGGTGTATTTCATTATTTACCTGTCGTATCTACAGGCCACGGCGCTGGCTTTAGAGTCGGCGGTGCAGGCAGCTGGTCAGGTGGCTATGCATGCACGCACCCCGGAACAGGTTTCGCAGGCCTACACTGCCGCCCAACTGGCCTTGGATGATCAAGATGTGCAGGCTGATGCCCGCCAAGCCATGCACATTAGTTGCCTTAGCCCAGGTTGCGGCGATGGGCGCGTGAGCATTTCGATTAGCGCCAAAGTGGCCCTGCCGGGAACTGGCCGGGCAGGTCAGGGCTTAGCTCCGGTGAGTTTAAGTGCTACTCGGCAGGTGCAGCTAGCTGATACACGCGGCTGGAAAGGGGCTAAATAATGCACACCTTACACTGTCAAGTGCCCTCTCGAATGCGCCGGGCCTGCGCCAGCCAGTCCGGCAGCACCATGCTGCTAGGAATTGGGGTAGGGGCAGTGGTGTTGGCTTTGATCCTGATTTTGGCCACTGCCACTGCGATTTACCTTGACCTTAAACGCCTAACCTACCTGGCCGACAACTGCGTGGCCTTAGCGGCCCGTGAAGTTGGCAGTGAGGGTCAGTTAGATGCGCTTGCCGCCCAAAAAACAGCCAGCTCATGCGTGGCACAGCAAGGCAGTGACCCTAGTGGCCCTTTGGCTGGTTCGCGCCTTAGCTCAGTTAGCCTTAGTGGTTTAAGCGTGCAGGGAGACAAAGTGCAGGTGAAGCTTTCGGCCCGCACCAGCCCGGCCCTGATTCCTTGGGGGTTGCTGCCTGCCAGTGGCTTTAACCTGCACGCTAACGCCTCTTCTCACCTCAGCTTGCTCCAGTAAGGCTCGACGGCGCCCAGCCCTAAATAACCTGGCCGGCACGCATACGTACCACCCGATCGCACTGGGCCGCCTCAGAGGAGTAGTGGGTGGAAATCAAAATCCCCACCCCACTGGCTGCCAACTGGCGCAGATACTGCCAAAGCCGCAGTCGAGCCAGCGGATCCATGCCGGAGGTAGGCTCGTCCATAATCAGCAGCTGCGGAGCCTGCATAGTGGCATTTACGCAGGCCAACATACGCCTGGTAGACAGTGGCAAGTTGGCTACCGGGGTGGCGCCAAAACTGCTAGCCCACTGACCCACCTGCGCGGGAACTTGGCACTGATACTGGCGTGCATTGAAACTTAAGTTCTCGCTCGCACTCAACGACGGCGCCAAACCCACAAACTGGGGCACGTACCCTAAAAGCCTGCGCGCCTGCAAGCTACCGGGGCGTTGGCCCAGCACGCTGACCTGGCCCGAAGAGGCTGCTTCGAGACCCAAAATAATGCGCATACTGGTGGATTTACCGGCGCCATTAGCGCCAATTAAACCCACAATTTCACCCGGCGAGACAGCAAAAGACACACCTTTAAGAGCCTCAAAATCGCCAAAGCGTTTGCGCAGTTCCTGCACACTAATCAAGTCCTGCGCTTTGGGGGAGGGGGCCGTTGCTGACTTGCCGCTGCCTGCCTGGGTTGAGCTGGCGGGCTGCGGGTGGGTTGAGCTGGCGGGCTGTGCGGGGGTTGAGCTGGTGGGCTGTGCGGGGGTTGAGCTGGTGGGCTGTGCGGGGGTTGAGCTGGTGGGCTGTGCGGGGGCTGAGTCGCTAGCCCCGGTGTGGCCGAGCTCTGTGCTAAAACCTTGCCAATCGGAGCCGCTTTGGGCGCAAAGCTGCCAGGCAATACAGGCTCGCTCTAGCGGCGCACTGCGCTGCCAAGGCTCGCCCAAGTTGGCCACGGTTTGCTCATCAAGCTGGGGAGCGCAGGCAATTAGCTGCTTAGCGGTGCCGGTGGCCATCACACGTGAGCCCAAAGTCAAAATAATTTGGCTAGAGTCTTCAGCCTCATCAATATAGGTGGTGGCCACTACCACCGTGGCGCCCCGGGCTGCTTCAGCCTTAATTAAAGCCAAAATAGCTGTACGTGAGTCAGGATCAACCCCGGTAGTGGGCTCATCTAGTACCAGCAGCTGCGGCTCAGCTAGGGCCGCCATAATCACGCCCAACTTTTTACGCATTCCCCCAGAGAGGTTACGGGCCAGGCGGTCAGTGAAACGATCCAGGTTGGCTGCCTTTAACAGCTGCTGGGCGCGGGCGTCGTCGTAATGACCAAAAATTTTTGCCACAAAACGTAAGTTCTCGGCCACGCTCAAATTAGGCCAGGTACCCGAATCACTAGGCATATAGCCAATCTGGGTGGACTCGGGCAGGGCGCTGACCTTGCCTTGGGCGGGGCGACGACGGCGGTTAAGCAGCGCCAAGATCGTATCCTTAGCACTAGCGCCGTCGCCAATGATGCTGCTGACGCTAGCGGGAGCAAAAGTAAGGCAGGTACCCTCCAGGCCTAAGCAGCGCACATTTTCAAAACTAATCATGGCTAACCCCTTAAATGCTGCGCAGCGAACGAGCCAGACGGGCCGTGGCCGCCCCGAAAAGTAGTACGCATTGCAGCGCCATAATGCTAAGCGGCAGCCACAGTTGCGCGGCGTCAGAACCGTTAAGCATTACCCCGCGCGAAACCTGCACAAACCAGGTCAGCGGCAGCAGATAACCGATGCAGCGCACCCAGGTAGCCATAGATTCCAGCGGGAAAACCAGGCCTGAAAGCAGTGTTTGGGGAATGATGGTCATAATCGCCATTTGCACCGCCTGCGCCGTGGTCTGCGAAACTGTGGAGATCAGCACTCCCAGCCCTAACACCACGCCCAGGAACAGCAGCCCGGCCAGCGCAAATAGCCACAGCTGTCCGTTGAAGGGAATATCGAACAGGTACACGCCGGCCAGCGCCACCGCGCTCATATCTACAATCGCCAGCATAAAGTAGGGCGAAATTTTGCCGGCAATAATTGAGCGGGCCTTAATCGGCATAACCGCCAGCTGCTCCAGGGTGCCGGCCTCGCGCTCACGCACCATGCCGATAGAGGTGATCAGCGTGCCGATAACCGCCATCACCAGGCCGATTAGACCAGGAATCATCACCCAAGAGGTTTTTAGATCAGGGTTGAACTTCACCTTGATCCAGGTGGTGTTAGTTTCCTGGGCCTGCTTGGCTAGGGCCTGCAGCTTTTGACTTTGCTCCTTAGCGGCTTGGGCGGCTTTAGCGGCTTGGGTGGGATTAGTGCGTAGCCCCTGCGCGCTTTGCTGGGCTTGGGTGGCGGCGCTGGAAAGCTGTTTTAACTGGGCGCGCATGTCATTTGCCTGCATTTGCACCAGGTCGGCCTTGGCACTTTGGGCGGTAAAAAGTTTGGCGCCGTTTAAGTAGACATCCACCCGCTGGCTTAAGGTTCCCGCCTTGGCTTTGGGGATAACGACGACGTCGCCGCTGGGCGAGCGCAGTAGCTTTTGGGCCTGGGCGGGGGTGGCAGGGGCTGAAGTGTCGGCCACAAAGTTGAATTTGTCGGCTCCCGGTAGGGATTTTAGATAGCTGACAGTTGAGCTGGCCTGGGGGCCGATGACTTTGACGTTGATGTGGTCAACGGAGAAGTTGGCGGCGTAGCCGAACACTAACAGTAATAGCAGTGGCAGCATGATGATCATGGCTAGCGTGCGCCGGTCACGTTTGAGTTCTTGAAATTCCTTGATGAATAAGGCCCTCATGGTGTGTTCCTTTGATTGTGTCTGGTGTCCAGTAGGGCAACAGGCGCGGTATTTCATCGCTTGATGAAAATATTAAGATATTTCATCAACTGTGGAAATACTTGCTCTGTAATGTGACGCGCTATACGGTAGAGACGTGACTTCAGCTGCTAACGCCGTCGGGGGAGCCAAACGTGGCCCGCGCAAGGGTGGGGTAGATAAAGAACAAATTTTGGCTGCCGCACGCGAAGAATTTGCGCTGCATGACTACAAAGGCACCACCATGCGCTCAGTGGCGCGCCGGGCCGGGTGTGATGCCAAGCTGATTCATTACTACTTTGGCTCCAAAGATGAACTGTTCGCTGAAGCTATCTCGCAGGTAATGGAATCGCTGCAGATTGCCCAGTGGTGGATAAGTCAAGCCGCAGAAGGTGGGGGTGGGGGAACGCAGGTGCTGCGCCAGCTGCTGAACTTTGTGGAAACTAATGAATCGGGGCCAGCTTATGTGGCCATGGTGCGCGCACTGTCTTCTGAAGAGCAGGTGCGACAAATGTTTCTAGACCGCATTACCTCGCGTGTAGCTCTGCCAACATTTACCAGTTTGGGTTTAGATCAGGTGCCAGTGCGCATGAATCTAATGACCACCCAGCTTTTAGGCCTAATAAGCGTGCGCTACATCATGAAGTTTGAGCCTCTAGCCTCAATGCCAAGAGATGAAGTAGCTGCCCTGGTGGGGCCAACCTTAGATCGGTATATGTCTCCAGACCTATTTACTAAGTAATAAAACTGCCCTGCCAATATTTTGGCAGGGCAGGCATCAGCGGATGCTTTGAATAGATTTTAGGCGGCTACCGGCAGGTCAAGCTCGCTGTTGCGACGGCGCAGCTTTGCGGCCTGACGCTTGGCTAGCTGCTTCATGTAAGCGCGCTTAACAGTGACAACCGTGTATACGCCCACTGCCAGGAAGAACAGGTTGGCTACAGCCGAAGGCCAAGCGTTTACGTAGGCGCAGTTGATAATCAGCAAAATCGCACCCGACATGTTCAGAGCGTTGTACTTTAGGGAATCGCCGGCCCACACGCCGCGCGCCACTAGGAAGTAGGCGGCTACAAGAGCTAGGGAACCGATCCAGCCGATAACGGCGACGCTGATGTCAACAAGGGAAGTCACGCAGATATTTTTACGCGCTTTTAGAGTGAAGATCAATTAAATAAAAACGCATTGGGTATGTAGAATTACTTCATGCAGTTGGATCCGCGACGCATGGCTATTCTGTTGGCTGTATATCGTAACGGTGGAATTGTGGCCGCCTCCGATACTTTGCGTATTTCCCCCAGTGCTATTTCGCAGCAGATCAGACTATTAGAGAAAGAAGCCGGGGTACAACTGCTAGAGCGCACGCCCCGGGGTGCACAATTAACCAGTGCCGGCCGACTGTTAACTGACGCCGCAGAACGTATAGAGGCTGAAATCACAGGGGCGCAGCGTGAGTTGTTAGCCTCCAGTGGCCAAAGCGTGACCGGTATGGTGCGGGTGGGCTCATTCCAAACCGGTATTTTGGCGCTGCTACTGCCGGTACGTGAACAAATCAGCCAGCTGCATCCAGGTATTGAACTACGCATTTACGAGCTTGATGATGCAGTTTCTCGCCGGCGCCTGCGCAGCGGTGAGCTAGACATGATGCTACTAGAGGCAGATGAATCAATTACTTTTACCCCCACCCGCTCCACCAAAGACATTCCCCTAACCTCAGACCCCTGGGTGCTGGCAGTGCCCCCACACCAGCCCGTGCCGACCTCACTTAGCGAGCTAACTAAACTCAACTGGCTGGATATGGATATTTCGACGGCGGGCGGCGCAGCCATGCGGCGCCTAGAGGGGGCCCTGGGTCATCGCTTTAACTCCACCCATGAAATCAACGACTACTCCACTGGGCTAACCATGGTGGCGCAAGGCTTGGGCTACTGCCTGGTACCCCATCTGGCTCTAGGTAGTTTCCCTGCACCTGCCGGAGTTGTCCTACACCACCTAACTGGACTAGGCGGACGTAAAGTGGTGCTGCGCCATCGGGCCACCCGTCTAGAACCAGACGCCGCCGCCAGTGAAGTAATCCGCCTACTAACGGCGAAAGGACACTGACGACGGCGCCTAAAGCTAGGCTCAGTGGGTTTTGATCAGGAAGTGGCTACAGCTCCAGTAAGCACCAGCACCACAATCACCAAACCCAAAATCACGCGGTAGATCAGGAATGAGGTGAACTTGTTGGAGGAGACGAACTTGAGTAGCCAGGCGATAGTGGCATAAGCGACGATGCCCGAAACCACGGTACCCAAAATGGTGGGGCCCCAACCAATGTCAGAAGAGATATCTTCACTGGCGGTAACGGCCTCCAGTAAACCTGCGGCCACCAGCGCCGGGATACCCATGAAGAAAGACAGGCGAGTAGCGGTTACGCGGTCAAAGCCACGGAACAAGCCCGCGCTGATGGTGGCGCCAGAGCGAGAAATACCCGGGAAAATCGGGGCCAAAGCCTGGAACAGACCAATGATCAGCGCGTCCATAATGGTCACCTGGCTCATAGAACGGTCCAGGTTCTTCTTACGGTCAGCCAGCCACATCACCAGCGACCACACCACTAGCGCGGCGGCAATAATCCACAGGCTACGCGAAGTGGTCTCAATGAAGTTCTTCAGCGCCAGGCCCAGCACAGCCACCGGGATGGAGCCCACAATAATGCCCCAACCCAGGGTGTAGTCGGGGTCAGTGCGGTGCTCCTTGTTGCGCAGGCCGCGAATCCAGGCCGTAGCAATGCGTACGATGTCAGACCAGAAATAAACTACGGCAGCGAGGATCGCGCCGATCTGGATGATAGCGGTAAACGCGGTCATACCAGCAGAGTTGATCTGGTAGCCCAGCAGTTTTTCCACGATGTTGAGGTGTCCGGTGGAAGACACCGGTAGGAATTCGGTGATGCCCTCAATCACGCCTAGGATGATGGCGTCGATCCAGTTCATGTAAAGGTCCCTCTGGTCAGATAAATATTTGCTTAGGTAACTCTAGCGTGCTTCCAGCGTTATAGCCGTGGCCTTGATAACTGCAAACAGACTAGTGCCCACCTCGATGCCTAATTCTGCAATGGCGGCGGCGGTTAGGCGGGTGCGTAAACGCTGCCCATCAGCTAGGCGCAAGGACAAACTTACTACCGCGCCGTCGCCATCCAAACTGCTAACGCTCACCGGGATAACGTTACGCGGTGAACCTTTAGGTTGTTGCGGGTAAAGCGCAATAGCGTCGGAGTTAATAAGTGCAACCGCCTTGGCGCCCATCTGCCAGGCTGGTTCGTCGGCGTTGGCTTGGGGCCACTGGGCCAGGCGCAGACTCAGACCCTGGCCAAGCTTGAGCTGCGGGGTGGACTCGTCCCCAGCCAAAGTGCCGTTTAGCAGGCTGGCCCCCGTTAGGCTGGCAACAAACTCGGTGCTGGGGGTGGAAAGGATCTCGGTGGTGGGGCCTTGGGTGATCAGTTTCCCGGCGTCCATGACGGCGACGGCGTCACTCAGGGAGGCAATATCTACCAGGTCGTGGCTGACCATCACCACAGTGATAGCACGGGTACGGGTGCGCTCGCGTATCCGCGCGCGCAGCTGGGAGCGGGAGGGCACATCCAGGGCCGCCATGGGTTCATCGAGCACCAGCACTCGGGGACTAGTGGCCAGGGCACGGGCTAAGGCCACTCGGGCGGCCTGACCACCTGAAAGCTCGCCGCCTTGACGGTAAGCCAAGTGGCTGGCTCCCACTGCGTGCAGCTCCTGCCAGGCGCGTTGGCGGGCACGACGGCGTCCTTGGCCCTGGCAACGCGGACCAAAAGCCACATTGTCTAGCACACTCATATGGGTGAAAATCCCAGGGTTTTGCGCCAACAGCGCCACAGGACGTTTACCGGGGGAGACGAAAGTGCCGTGCCAGCCGGGCTCATCAAGGGTTTTGTCAGCAATTTTTAGATACCCCTGAGTGCGTAGCAGGCCGGCAATCATTAAACACAGGGTGGATTTACCACAGCCATTAGGGCCAATCAGAGTTAGGAACTGGCCGGGGCTAACCTCTAGGCGGGCATTATCAATTGATCGCTCAGGCAGCTTAGCCACCAGTTCAATCTTGGAGCCAGGGGCGGCGGGGGCTGCTAGCTGGCTTGACTTAGTGTTGACGGCGCCAGCTTCATCAATCTTTTTGAATAGCTGACGCTCAGCCCAGGTGCGCAGGCGGTAAATCCAGCCGCCAGGCAGCGCCGTCAAGCCCACCACCAGCGCGGAAGTAACCACCAGCACCACCGCCAGAGCCATGGCAGTATCCGCATCCGATTCTCGCTCCAAATAAATAGCTAGCGGCATAGTGCGGGTAGTGCCCTCTAGCGAGCCCGCAAAAGTTAGCGTAGCCCCAAACTCACCTAGCGCGCGTCCCAACGCCAAGGCGGTGCCGCGCGCCAAAGCTGGAGCCACCAAAGGCAAAGTGATACGCATTAGCACCGTTAAAGAGCCTGCCCCCAAGGTGCGGGCCATGCGTTCAGCCTGACGCTCACGGCTGCGTAAAGCCGCTTCCAAAGTGACCACCAAAAACGGCATGGACACAAACACCTGGGCTAAAACCACCGCCGTCGTCGAAAATGCGATAGAAATCCCGGCCTCTTGCAAGCTAGGGCCAAGCCAACCCCGGCGTCCAAAAGTAGCCAGCAACGCAATACCGGCCACAACCGGGGGCATGGTCATGGGCAGCACCACCACAATGCGGGCCAAACCCACTCCCGGCCACTGGCGCGC
>ERZ773213.157-NODE-157-length-42602-cov-9.348697_pt1 | contig 42602 bp, 34 predicted proteins | sample MGYA00580996_ERZ773213 | MGnify/ENA primary metagenome ERZ773213 (study PRJEB29015, sample SAMEA2738152) | human oral metagenome | biome: human oral; feature: human-associated habitat; material: saliva | place: China | collected 2197 ...
TTATGACTTAACTAAACAATCCAGAACAAGCCGTCTTTAAGTAATTGTCTTCATATTTTTCATCCTTAAAGTCACCATCAATCATCCAATGATCACGGAGACGAAAAGCTGGGATGGTGCCACGAATGGCTTTATTGGTAGCTGATTGAACACTCATTTGATTTTGCTTGGCCCAGTCCGAAACGGAAATAATTCTCGGCGCGGTAAGGCGAGTGATGCGACGATAGAGTGCCTCGATGAGAAGCTTAGCAAAAAATTGTGATAATTGATCAAGTTTGTTGAGTTTTGAATACTCTTCTAAGGCTGGATAATATTCTTCATTTTTCGACTTATTAGGAATCAAAATAGGCGGCAGATTGAGTAGGTCCAATTGTTCATTAATTAGGAGTCGACCGATTCGACCATTACCATCGATAAACGGATGGATATTTTCGAATTCGGCATGAAAATAGATAATTTTATCGAGAAAATATTGATCGTCTGACGCGTTATATTTTTCAACTAAATCAGATATAAAACCGTGGACGAATTGTGGATTCGCGCCAATATGATTCCCCACGCGCACCCACTCCTTATTAGTGCGAAATCGGCCGGCAGCATCATCACGAATATTCTGCATCAAAATACTATGAAGCTTAAGAATCAGCGAAACAGAAATTTCGGTTCCCGGATTATCCAGGAGCATCTCCATGGCTTTCGCGAGATTGGTGGCCTCAAAAATCTCACGGATCTGATGATTGGTACGAATTTGATGACGAATCAAAATATCTTCCGTATCCTCGAGGGTAAGAGTGGAATTTTCGATATTATAGCAAAAACGTTTAAAATTGTCATTTTCGGTAGTTTTAAATGGTTATGGTTTTTGTGTAAAATAACCCTGTGCAGGTGGATTATCAAAGCGGAACCAATCTTTAGTGGCCATAGATGGATTTTCTAGATGAGAACCTTGACCACCACGGAGCTTCACGCGATTTTTGAATACATCTTTAATACCATCACCAGGAGTACCATCGTCCTGGGTTTTGAAATGATCTTGCCAATACGAATATTCGGTGAGCTTAAATTCATTAGTAGTATAGATTTTCTCCAGCTGATCACGAGACTGGTCATCGATGGCAAACATTCCAGCCAGACTGAAGGTTTTTTGAATATCCACTTCGCCAAGATCAATGCTCTTTAGGCTATAGGTATTGTGGAACATATAATCTAAATTATTAGCCATCTCAAAGCTGAAATCTGGACCTAATTTTAGATCAGAAAGTGCCTCCATACCGTCAAACATACTGGTCATATCGGTGGCCTTTCGACTATTAAAGTTAGTGAGGTCGAGTTTGGCAACCTTCGAAACATCTTTAAAAAGATTCTTCATGTTATCGACCTGGCTGGTGTTAAAATGCAAAATATCTAGCTCCTCAAGCGCCGTCATCCCCTGGAACATAGCCGACATCTCCTTGAGGTTATTAGTCTCAAAAGAGGAAAGGTCTAGATGTGCAAGCTGATTCATACCATTGAACATTTCCTTCATATTGGTAACTTTTGCCGTATTTATCGCGGCTAGATTTAAGTCGGTAAGCTGAAGCCCAGCAAACATTTTCTCCATATTTTCAACATTTCTCGTATCGAACAATGTTAAATTTAACTCTGTGAGAGCAGTAGCATTATTAAACATCGAGCTCATATCGGTGACGTTTTGAGTGTTAAAATGACTTAAATCTATCTGTCCGAGACTAGTCGCATTTTTAAACATCCCACTCATATTTTTTACTTTTTCCGTATTAAAATTATTTCCCAAATTAATCTGCGTCAAACTAGAGGCACCGCTGAACATATTACTCATATCCTCTACATTCGAAGTATCAAAATGAGAAATATCAATAGTATCTAACGCAGAAACCTGTGAAAATAGGCCACCCATATCAGTGACATTATGCGTATCAAATCCATGAGTATTTAGATTAGTTAAACTTGACATACCGAGAAACATTGAAGACATATCAGTGACCGCGGAAGTATCAAAATGCGAAAGATCAAGTTCCGCCACGGTCGCCATGCCGGAGAACATTCCCGACATATTCTCTACTTTGCTAGTATTGAAATTGGAAAGATTAAGTTCAGTAATTTGACCAACATCCGTGAACATACCACTCATATCGGTAACATTACTAGTATCCAGATGCGACACATCTAGTTCAGTAAGCTGAGCGAGACCACCAAACATCTCATGTATATTGGTGACCGATGAAGTGTCGAAATTAGTGATATTTAGTTCAGTTAATTCACTCAACCCACTAAACATCGATTGCATCGACTCTACTTTAGAGGTGTCGAAGTTTGAAACATCAATTGAAGTGAGGCCATAACAATAGTTAAACATACCCGACATATCTTTAACTTTACTAGTATTAAAGGATGAAATATTTAGATCAGTTAGCGCATTATCATTATTAAAAATATCCTTCATACTAGTAACATTCCTGGTATCAAAATGTGACAGATCCAAGGAACTAAGGGTATACACATTATTAAACATTTCAGTCATATCTGTAACTAGACTCGTGCCAAATTTACTTAAATCTAGATCGGCAGCACTATTAGCATCCTTAAAAAGTTGGCTACTATTGGGGTTCAGATAAATTTTCTCTGCGGTAGTATAGAAGTACAAAGTCATATCGTCATTTTCGTCATACCACATTTTGATTGCATAATCAGAATCGGCCTCATCGATATCAAAAGTTTTTACCGATGGATCTGGCAGTGAGCTAGCTTCTTTAAAATGTTGATAGCCCCTATAGCCAAGCTCTTCATGCTGGTCAAACAGGTTATAAAAATCAGGTCCAGACATCATAACTGCACTTTTATCATAGGGATTCGCCACAACTGAAAAAATAATTTTATTCGTATAATCGCCAGATACTAGAGCACTATCTGCAAAAACACCGAGATTGATTTCATAATTCTGCTCTCCGTGAATTCGCCCTGAAGTGTTAATAATGGTTTCTGGGTGAGACAGTGCGGGAATAGGACGATAATTACTATCACTGGATAATTTGTAACCCCAGGAATTAGATAAAATACCTGTCGGCGCAGTCTCGGACGATATGGAGTTAATTTTGACGCCAGATGGATTAGATAGGGCAGTATCATTAGTCTCAGTACTCATTGAGACTGAGTATCCAGCTTTTAGATTTGCTTCTACTTTTAGAACACTACTATATTCATTGAGGTGGTTGACGGAATGTATCGGGAGCTTTCCATCAACTGCGGAGTTGTTTTCAACTGCAGTAGAGAGACTTGGAGTAAAGAGAGCATTGGTTGGAGTAAAAAAGAGTAAGTTGCAGAAAAAAGCAGCCGACATGGTAATCAAGGCTCCACTAATTTTCTTAAAACCAATCAGAATTACTTTACTCCATTCATTAGCACTCACTTATATAATTTTAACATAAAAGGAATAAGTGCACATTAAAAAATACCTAACGGCAGTTAGGTATTTTTATGCTTTAATTACATTTTAATTTCAGCGTCGACGCCAGCTGGCAAAGACAAGTTTTGAAGTGCATCAATGGTCTTTGGAGTAGCATTGGTGATGTCGATGAGACGCTTGTGAATCTTCATTTCGAAAGCTTCACCACCGGTCTTGTAAACGTGAGGTGATTTCACCACAGTAAAAGTACTGCGCTTAGTTGGTAGTGGGACTGGGCCAGAAACGGCGGCACCAGTACGGATAGCGGTATCGACGATTTGCTTGGCGCTTTGGTCGATCACACGATGGTCGTAGGCCTTGAGACGAATACGGATCTTCAAGCCTTCGTTTTTTGCGTCTGCCATTGTTTTCCTTCTAATTCTATAACTTCAGATGTTTGATGCGTCAATGAGTTTTTAGAATTTAATTAATAATAGTAGCTTTATTTTACGATAAAAACAGAGGTTCGTCAAGATAAAAAAATACCTCCCCCGAAGGAGAGGTATTTAGATTGTTATAGTAGATTATTTAATAATCTTGGTAACAACACCAGAACCGACAGTACGGCCACCTTCGCGGATAGCGAAACGGTCGTTGTTGTTCATAGCGATAGCTGCAAGAAGCTTAACGGTGAAGGTAACGGTATCACCAGGCATGACGATTTCTTTACCTTCTGGAAGTTCGACTTCACCAGTAACATCGGTGGTACGGAAGTAGAACTGTGGTTTGTAACCCTTTGAGAATGGAGTGTGGCGACCACCTTCTTCTTTCTTAAGGATGTAAACCTGAGCCTCGAATTCAGTGTGTGGGGTGATAGAACCTGGTTTAGCAATAACCTGACCACGTTCAATTTGATCACGCTCAATACCACGGAGTAATAGACCAGCGTTATCACCAGCTTCACCTTCGTTGAGGGTCTTGTGGAAAGCCTCGATACCAGTAACAACTGATTTCTGGGTTGGGTGAATACCAACGATTTCAACTTCGTCGTTAAGTTTGACTACACCCTGTTCGATACGACCAGTGGCAACAGTACCACGACCCTTGATGGAGAAGACGTCTTCGATAGGCATGAGGAATGGTTTGTCAAGATCGTGTTCTGGGATATCAAAGTATTCATCCATAGCGTGGACGAGATCCATGATACGATCTTCCATTTCGGTGTCGCCTTCAAGAGCCTTAAGAGCAGAACCCTTGATGATTGGAGCATTGTCACCATCGAAGCCGTATTTGTTAAGAAGTTCACGGACATCCATCTCAACGAGCTCAACAAGTTCTGGATCAGCAAGGTCCATCTTGTTGAGGAAGACGATGATTTTTGGAACGTTCACCTGGTGAGCAAGAAGAACGTGCTCACGAGTCTGTGGAAGTGGACCATCGTTAGCAGCAACTACGAGGATAGCACCATCAATCTGGGCAGCACCGGTAATCATGTTCTTGATATAGTCGGCGTGGCCTGGCATATCAACGTGAGCGTAGTGACGCTTTTCAGATTCGTACTCCTGGTGAGAAGTAGCAATGGTAATACCACGTGCTTTCTCTTCTGGAGCGTTATCGATCTGATCATAAGCGACAGATTTGTTTACATCTGATGGAAGACGCTTTGATAGAACTGTTGTGATAGCAGCAGTAAGAGTTGTTTTACCGTGATCAACGTGACCCATGGTACCAACGTTGATGTGTGGCTTGGAACGGTCGAAATTTGCCATTCTAAATTTTTCTCCTTTAATATTAATTTCTTTTAGGCACTAATATTAACCAGCCCAAAAGTCTATATCTTATATTTTAGACGAAACTCTAGCTAAAGTAAAGAGTAAAATACTGTTCTAGTTTTTATTATGACGACGGTTTTTGATTATTTTCTTTAAGACCACTATTGTCATATATGCAGTATACGGGAAAAAGATAAACATGGGTATAAAACAAAGAATTACAGCCACCGTCGCTCCGTTTGTGGCCAGATACCAAGCAACATCCCGCATAGGGGATATCAACAATATGTAACGGGCGTCATAGAGTAAAGCCACTGGCAGAATTATTGACAAGGCTCCTATTAGAAATACTTTTATTGCGCTCTTTACTTCATTGGCTAGTAGGAGGAATATACAAGCTATAATGGTAGTTAAAAATATTACAACAAAGACGAGTAGTTCTGCATAGTCAAGAAAATTAAAATACAATCCAAAAGTATTCGATTTAAGCCAGAGAAAAGTGGTTTGCATATAGCTACTCCTTGTTTATGCTTAGTGTTATTATATTACTTCCTTTTCGAAACAAAAAGAGACTAGTCTTACTAGTCTCTTTTTAACTTTTAGATTATTTAGAACTGTTACGTTTTTCGATAATCTCTTGTGCAACGTTAGGTGGAACTTCCTCGTATTGTGAGAGCTCCATGGAGGATGCAGCACGACCCTGGCTCATTGAACGGAGATCAGAAGTGTAACCGAAGAGGTTAGCAAGAGGAGCAAAAGCAGTAATGAGCTTTGCGCCGCCCTGGAGATCTTCCATAGATTCAATGCGACCACGGCGGGAGTTGACATCACCAATGACATCACCCATGAACTCTTCAGGAGTGGTTACTTCAAGTTTCATGACTGGCTCGAGAAGCACTGGTTTAGCACGCTTAATACCTTCACGAGTTGCAAGGCTACCAGCGAGTTTGAAGGCGAGCTCGGAAGAGTCGACATCGTGGTAGGAACCATCATAGAGAGTGGCCTTAACATCAACTACTGGATAGCCAGCGATGACACCACCGTTAAGAGTCTCTTCGACACCTTGCTGGACTGGTTTGCGGTATTCCTGAGGAACCACACCACCTTTAATCATATCGATAAACTCAAAGCCCTTACCTGGCTCGTTTGGTTCAAACTTAATCCAAACGTCACCGTACTGACCACGACCACCAGACTGCTTAATGTGTTTACCCTGAGCTTCAGCGGTGCCACGAATGGTTTCACGGTAGGCAACCTGTGGAGCACCGGTATTTGCTTCAACGTTGTGTTCACGTTTCAAACGGTCGATGATGATTTCAAGGTGTAACTCACCCATACCAGAAATAATAGTCTGGCCGGTTTCTTCATCGGTGTGAACGCGGAAGGTAGGATCTTCCTCAGCAAGCTTAGCGAGGCCGAGACCCATTTTTTCCTGGTCGGCCTTAGTTTTTGGCTCGACAGCGATGGAGACTGGAGGTTCTGGGAACTCGATAGACTCGAGAAGAATTGGGTGGGCTGGATCACAAAGAGTGGTACCAGTAGTGGTTTCCTTGAGACCGACGATGGCGGCAATATCACCTGCAGCAACTTCAGTAATTTCTTCACGCTTATCAGCAAACATACGGACAAGACGACCAACGCGCTCTTTGTTTCCAGTAGTAGCATTATAGATGTAGGAACCTGATTTTAGGATACCTGAGTAAACACGTACGAAGACAAGTTTTCCAACAAATGGGTCGGATGCAATCTTGAAAGCAAGAGCGGTGAGTGGCTGAGAAACGTCAGCTTTACGAATTACCTGGTCGCCAGTTTTTGGATCAGTACCAACGGTTTGGCCAAGGTCACGATCAAGTGGGGATGGAAGATAGTCAACACAGAGGTCGAGAACCTTTTCAACGATCACACCACGACCATCACCACCAGTAACAAGGAAGAAGTCACCATCAAGAACGCGTTTGCGAAGAGCAGCCTTGAGTTCAGCCTCAGTAATAGCTTCTTCACCTTGGTTGAAGTATTTATTCATTAATTCTTCATCAGCAGAAACGGCTTCCTCAACGAGAATAGCACGAGCCTTCTTTGCTTTGTCGAGCATGTCAGCTGGAATTTCGCCAACAGTGAGTGAGTGGTCAGCATATTCCTTGTAGGTGTAAGCCTTCATGTCGACAAGATCAACAACACCGCAGATGTCTTTTTCGAAACCGATTGGCAAGTGAATTGCTACGGCATTTTTTGAAAGACGTTTGTGAATTGATTCAAGAGATTTGTAAAAATCGCCACCGATCTGGTTGATTTTGTTAATAAAACAGATACGTGGGACACCGTATTTAGTAGCCTGGCGCCAAACGGTTTCAGACTGAGCCTCGACACCCATCTTGCCGTCAAAAACGGTAATAGCACCATCAAGAACACGAAGAGAACGCTCCACCTCAGCGGTGAAGTCGATGTGACCTGGGGTATCGATAATGTTGATCTTGTAGCCTTTCCAGTGGGCAGTGACAGCTGCGGAAGTAATAGTGATACCACGTTCCTTTTCCTGTTCCATCCAGTCAGTAGTTGCACCACCAGTATCACCCTTAACGAGGTCGATTTTGTGTTTCAAACCTGTACGGTAAAGAATTGCCTCGGAGGTCGTGGTCTTACCTGCGTCAATATGGGCAATAATACCGATATTGCGAAGCTTTGCTAAATCATGATTTTCAGTAGCCATGAATTTCCTTATTTAGTTAGTATTATTTGTCTCCTTGCGGTGTATTACCATATTTTATTAATTAAAATACGGCAAAAAGACGTTGGTGATATTTTACCATGCTATCTGTCAAAAATAAAGTTGCTTTTTGAATTTAAGTATTAATTGTTTTCTTGGTATGTATCGGGTTTTGCTCCGTATTCTCGTAAAAGATCAATATTATCTTCAATGTCTTCTTTATGTATTTTTTCAATTACGTTATTAATATCCGCACCGTGCTCTAGGAGAGTACCTAGATTATGAACGATATCATATGGGTCTAGGTTCGAGACTAATTTGTTAACATCAATATCTGCACCGTGTTTTAGGAGAGTGTCTAGATTATGAACGATATCATATGGGTCTAGGTTACTTACGATATAATTAATATCTGCACCATTTCTGAGGAGAGCGTCTAGATAATCAAAGATATTATATGAATCTAAGTTCGAAACTAATTCGTTAACATTAATATCTGCACCATTTCTGAGAAGAGTGTCTAGTTTACAAACGATATCATATGAATCTAAATTCGAAACTAATTCATTAACATCAATATCTGCACCGTGTTCTAGGAGAGTGTCTAGATTATGAACGATATTCTTTCGTCCTAAATTTGAAACTAATTCGTTGACATCAATATCTGCACCGTGTTCTAGGAGAGTGTCTAGATAAAAAGCGATATATTTTGGATTTAGGTTTGAGACTAACTTATTGGCGTCTATTCCTTTTTCAAGGGCATATTCTATGCCATACTTTTCTTTTAATTCTGTTATCCTAGGATCTTCATCATTATATGTGTCTAGGGTAGCAATTGGGCGATCTAGCTCATAGAGGAAACTGAGTTCTTCTTTGGTTAAGTCTTCGCCATTTTGCATTTTATGGTCTAGCTTAATGAGAGTTTGTTTATCTTCGAACTTTTGAAGGAACTCTTTGCCACCTGGCAAAGATAAGACTTTTTCTTTTACGGTGGGGATCAAAGAATCCTCAATAGCCTGCCCCTCATTTAATCCTGAAACTTCAGTGACTTTACCATCTGGATCGAGGCGAATGGAGGCAACCCCGTTAGTGGAATAACCGTCTGGGGAATTTGGAGCTTTTAGTTTAAAGATAATGAACTTGGCTTTAGAGTTAGATTCTTCATCTGCTTCTTCATTTCTGGAATATCCATAATTGCCGTATTCAAGATAATTATGTGCAACATTTGGATCGGCAATACACCAACCAGTACCTTCAGCGACATTAGCAAGTTCATCTTCGTCTCCAAGTTGATATGTAAACCAATCACCTTCGATATCTTCTGGTTTCTCGGGAGTTTTGATGATGGTCTTAGTTTCAAAGAGTTCCTTAGCGTAGAGTTTGGGGAAGTTACCAGATTTTACTAGAGAAACTAGTTTTTCGTCATCTGGATGCTGCGCTAGCCAGTCTTCTTTATCTACGCCATAGAATTCGTTAATATTGCGATAGACTTTGGCTAAGACCTCAGGGTTAAGAGTTGGGAAACTTGCAACGGTACTTTTATCACGTTTCTCAAATTCTTTGGTTTCTTTGTTGATGAGTCCCATCTTAGAAACACCATCAAAAGCATAGACTTTGAACCAGAGAGGATAAGGACAGTCTTTATCGCCTAGGTAGTTAGACCAGGTATTGATAGACTCACGTTGTTTTTCGATGAGATCTTCAGCTAGAGTTTCTTTTTCATCTCTGCTTAATTCTCTACCTTGACCGTTGTCTCTTAAGATTTGTTCTTGTTGTTTCCAATAGGCATCTGGAATATCTTCATAGTCCATGACGAGATTTTCGGCAGAGGCTGCCCAGAGCTTTTGTTCTAATGCATCACCATGTTTTTCGACCATATTATCGAGACGAGAAAGATAGGCGAAGTTTCTACGTTCATTGTTTTTCCCAGGAAGTTTTTCGTTCTGTTTTCTAGCTTTTTCGAAGGAAGAGTTAACGATGTCTTTATTTCTTGATTCAAAACCAACGAGGGTAAGGACTTTAGAGCCGATTTCATTCTGGAGACGAGCGAGACGTTGTTTGTCTGATAGGATCTCATTTTGATTATTATCCATGTTTGGGGCAGAGTTGAGATGATTTGGTGAAAAGTTTGGCATAAAAGTTCCCCTTTATATTGATGGTTTAGACATAGTGTATATGGTTATTGTAGCATGGAATATTAGAAATGGCCGAATTTAGCGGTTTCTTCAAAGCGTTTATTTAGTAAATCTAAATCAGGAATCATCTGCTTTGGTGTGCATTCAGCATAAAGTTCTGGTTTTGGGTCAATATTCTTGCCGTCACCCACAATATAAATAGCTAGCGGTTCAGCAATTCCAATAGCATAAGAAAGTTGCACTTCACAGCGTGCTAGCTGATACTCCTTAAGATAGCGAATAGCAATTTCGCGAGCTTTGTACGCGCCAGAGCGATCTACCTTCGATGGGTCTTTGCCAGAAAAGGCACCGCCGCCTACTGGAGCGAATGATTGATAGCTATCGACTACGATTTTGCGACCAGTGAGTCCAGCATCACCCTGGAAGCCACCGATGAGAAATTTTCCGGTCGGATTAACGAGGAACTTCTCGACCTCTAGATTATATCGCTTTGCCAATTTCCTAGCCTGATCCATCAGAATTTTATCTGTTACTTCGCGATCCTCTTCAGTATTTTGATAGCTAATGGTCCAATCTTTAATTTTCACTAGATGCATATTGGAATCATATATGCCTGTAATTTGAGTCTTGCCGTCTGGAAGGAATCGCGTATCTTTCTGGCGAAGCTCATCGTAAAACCTGGAAAAGTCTTGGAGTAATTGCATGGCGATTGGCTTATAGTCGGAAGTTTCATCGCAAGCAAAACCAAACATCATGCCCTGGTCGCCAGCACCACCAACCTCGTCATTGGTACCTAGTGCAATATCATGGCTCTGTTTGCCGAGATTATTGACGATTTCAATCTCATCGGGATTACCAGATTCAACGACATTGATCGCCCGGTTATTCTGGTCAATATAGCCGACATCTTTGAGTACGCGTCTGACAACTTCTTCAACATTTACTTCTGAATTAGAAGTGACTTCACCAGTAATAAAGATTTTTCCCTTGCCGCCCATTACCTCGATACCACAACGGGAAGTTTTATCGCCCGCCAAAAAGGCGTCGAGTAGAGCGTCGCTGATTTGATCACAAACTTTATCAGGATGACCACGAAAAACAATTTCATTTGTATATAGTTTCATTTTATTCTTTCTTGTGGTCTTGAATTTTTGTATTACTATTCTAGCATAACTCTTATGGTTTAGGCGAGTTTTTTGCGGAGAATTTCTTGTGCCATACCTGGGTTTGCCTTGCCGCGTGAAGCTTTCATAACTTGGCCAACAAGGAAGCCCATGACTTTCTCTGAACCGGCCTTAAAATCAGCGACAGCTTGCGCATTATTAGGATCGGCGAGTACATCATCAACGATTTTCTCAACGGCACCAAGGTCGTTTTCCTGAATCAGATTCAACTCCTTAGCAATACTACGAGTGTCTTTAAAACGCATTTCTTGATCAAAGAAGCGGAGGAAGACCTCTTTGACGCTGGTACTTGAGAGCTCATTTTTCGCAATCATATTACAGAGGTCGATTAGCTGCTTGGCGCTTGGGAGTGGGTCATTTAGGAGACTACTATTTTCCTCAGCCAAAAGCACAGAAGTGAAGAGGTTGGAGATTTTGAGGATCGAATTTTTACTAACTTCCTTACTAACTCCCTGAATATCGTATTCAGTCTTAAGCTCCGCCAACTTATCGACAAGTTGCTTATAGTCGAGGAGGATTTCCAAGATGTCCTGAGGCACTATCATACCAAGAGTGGCGCGATAGTCGGCTGGGAGCAGCGGCATATTCTCCTGTTCTTTCTTTATCTGCTCAGCAGTTAGACGAATTGGCGGAAGATCAGGTTCCGGCATATAGCGATAATCCTGTGCTTTCTCTTTGGATCTCTGTGAGGTAGTTTTGCCGGTGGCATCATTCCAACCACGAGTTTCCTGAATGATCACTTCGCCATTATCTAGCATTTTACTCTGTCGTTCATATTCATATTCGATGGCACGCTCAACCGATCGGAAGGAGTTGAGGTTCTTGATTTCAGCACGCTTACCAAGGGTTTTACTACCTTTTTCAGCAAGTGAAATATTTACGTCAAAACGCATGTTGCCATTATAGAGATCGCCAAAACAGACGCCCGCAAAAGTCATTAAGCGCCAAAGTTCCTTACAATAGTCATGAGCGTCGCGGGCCGAGTGGATATCTGGCATTGAAACGATTTCAATTAGTGGTGTGTCGGCACGATTTAAGTCAACGAGTGAATAATTATCAAAATGTGTGAGTTTACCAGCATCGCCCTCAAGGTGCGCATGCTCGATGCGAACCTTCTTACCGCTAGGAAGCTCCACGAAACCAGCTCCAATAATTGGTTGATACATCTGAGTAATTTGATAGCCCTTTGGTGAATCTGGATAAAAATAGTGTTTACGATCAAAGCGCGACAAAAGATTGATTTCTGAATTAAGGGCATGACCAGCACGGATTGCCATCATTACAGCTTGACGATTTAAGCGAGGCAGCATACCTGGAAGTGCATATTCTACAGGTGAAACGCATGAGTTTGGCTCTTTGCCACGCGCATCATTGTCGACCTCTGAAAAAAGTTTTGTTTTGGTAGCGAGCTGCACGTGACATTCGATACCAACGGTGATTTCGTATTTTGGTTCTGTCATAAATTCCTCCGATTAGATTGCCCCGAGATCCTTTAAAGCTTGGCGAAAGGTGGCGAGTGCATGTTTTGCTTGATTATAATCTAAACTAAAATCTTGTTCGTGTGCAATTTGATTACGCTGTTTATGGGCATACCAAACCGAGTTGAGCTGCGAGAAACGACCACTGGAAGCCTTGAGCCGTTCGCCCATAGTCTTACCAGGCACGCCAAGTTCCATTAGAGCACGATCAAGTAGCTTATCAGCTTCAATGACTGAAACATTATAGGATAATTTATTTTCACGAGTGAGTGAATTTTCAATTTTTAGAAACCTAGTCTGATATTCTTCGACATCAAAATTATGAGCGCGACGCCCCGTGGTGGAGATGGCGATAAAAACAAAGATTCCGACAATGAGGATGGCAATCAAAAGAATAAGCGTGGAAGTTGGCATTAGTTAGTCTCCTCTTTTAGGATTTTCGCGAAACCAAGAATGCTTTTATCGCTACGTCTTGGCCCAATAATTTGTAGACCGATTGGCAGCTTAGAATCTTTAGTTTCTCCTGCAGGAATTGCAAGGCTTGGCAAACCAGCTAGGTTGATTGGCACACTCATCACGTCCTCAAAATACATGGCAACCGGATCACTCACCTTTTCGCCTAGTTTAAAGGCTGGCGATGGCGAAACTGGGGTGAGTAAAAAGTCACACTTTTCAAAGGCTTTCTGATATTCCTGAATAATCACAGTGCGAGCCTGTTCAGCTTTTTTGAAATAGGCGTCATAAAAACCGGAACTTAAGACGAAGTTTCCAATCATAATACGGCGTTTATTTTCTGGCATGAAGCCTTCATTGCGAGAAAGGCCAAAGACTTCACCAAGGTTTTTGGCGCGATCCGAACGGTAACCATAACGGATACCATCGTAACGGGAGAGATTTGAAGCGACTTCTGCCGGACCAACAATGTAATATACGGCAAGGGCATATTTTAGGGCAGGCATTGAGAGTTCAACGACTTCATGGCCGGTTGATTTTAGTTTTTCAACTGTTTCGTCAAGTACGCGCTGGACCTCTGGGTCGATTGAGTCATTTCTAAAATCCTTGATGATGCCGATTTTAGCAGTTTTAGGATCAATTTTTGGTACAAAATATTTTTGAGACTCGTCATTATAATAGCTTGGGAGGCTGGTTAGGTCTTTTTCGTCACGACCGGCACAAATCGACATCAGAAGGTCCATGTCTTCTGCATTTTTTGTGAAGAAGCCAATACAGTCCGTGCTGGAGGCCATGGCGACTACTCCGTAGCGAGAGATCGTACCATAAGTTGGCTTTAATCCATAAACACCGTTGAAGGAGGCTGGTTGGCGAATAGATCCACCAGTATCGGTGCCAGTTGCAAATTCAACGATATCAAGCGCAACGGCAACGGCAGAACCACCAGAAGAACCACCAGGAACGCGGTCAAAATCTTTGGAGTTATGAGTTGGACCGAAATAAGAGTTTTCTGTGGAAGAACCGTGTGCAAAGGCGTCAAGGTTGGTGCGGCCAATCATAATAGCACCAGCGTCTTCGAGTTTTTTAACGGTTGTGGAGTCGATTGGCGACTGGAATGGTTCGAGAATTTTGGCAGAAGCCGTGGTGTGGCCTTCTTTACTCAAGAAATTATCCTTTAAGGCATATGGCACACCAGCAAGAGGCCCAACCTCTTCCCCAGTGGCGATTTTCTTATCGATTTCTTCGGCTTTCTTAATGGCCTTCTCTTCATCTGCAAGAGAGACAAAAATATTGTACTTGGCGAACTGACGAGCTTTTTCAAAAGCTGCCTTTACCAAGCTGACGGCGGAAAGTTCTTTACTTGCGATCTTCATTTTTGATTTTCCTTTAATAATTTCAAAATAATGGATGTATTCTATTTAGGCTCTGAGACTAGAGTACTTTTGGCACCTGAATCATATCTTGCCTGGCGGCAGGGGCTAGGTTCAAAAGCTCCTCACGGGTGGCATCTTGAGGTTTGATTTCGTCCTCACGCCAAACATTTTCCATTTCAAAAACCTGATAGGTTGGTTCAACACCTTCAGTATTTAGTTCGTCTAGCTGTGAAATGTAGCTGACAATATTATCTAAATCTCGCTGCAAACCTTCGATTTCCGACTCTTCAAGGGATAGATTGGAAAGTTTTGCTAGATGCAAGATGTCCTCGCGTGTATTTTTCATAAGATGATTATAACAGAAAATCGGAGATGTAGCCGAGCTTTTGCATGGCGCGTCGGATTACTTCATAGTCTTTACAATTTTCCACATTGAGTTTTGAGAATAACACATAGTGCCAATTTTTTGGAAGCTTTTTTATCTTTGCTGATGCAAAAATAGCATTTTTATTTTTTTGCCTGAAAAAAATACCGCCGAAACGAATTTTTGCTTTAAAAAGCTCTTCAAATTGCCGCCTTACACCTCCCTGGGAGCTGAAGGTAGGAAGTTGATTTTTACTATCCAATAAAAATACAACTTTGTTTTCTGATCGGATATCGGAATATTTTATATTTTTTGCAATAACAATTTGATACTTCATAGTACTAGTATAACAAAAGCCCCTTCTATGAGGGGCTAGATGTTTCACTATCTGTTTTATCCGTGATTTTTTATTAATTCTATTTTCTCTACAGATATTGTTTGCTGATAGCTGTATTAATCTCTTCGTAATTGCTTCTCTGAAATAATGCGCTTACTACTGAAGTAGGTGAGTAGGAAGTAACCGCCGTAAATGACTGCTAGAAGAACAACTGTCATAATGATTGAAGATGATAGTCCGTCAGTACCAATATAGCTAAGAATATTAAGGGCGAATGTCAAACCAAAAACTGAATGAATAATAGCAAGCGATAGTGGAGTACTGAAGAAAATGGCAATTTGTCTGAATAGTGCTTGTTTAATCATTTTTTCGTCTGCACCTAAACGTCTTAGGACCATATATTTTTCACGATTATCGGACGACTCGGAAAGCTCTTTTAATGCAAGGATAGCTGCACTGGAAATAAGGAAGATAATACCGAGGTAAAGCCCCAGGAAAGTGGCGATCGCTTGCAGACCAACCGATAGAGAAATGACATAACTTTTGGTCTTTAGAGTATATATGCGATTATTTGTAAATCGCATATAATCATTCGTGTTACCAACAATCATTTTTTGCAATGCTTGATCAATTTGCTCTCGATCTTTACGAGAATTAGCTTTATAATTCGCAATTAAGTAATTGTTCTGCTGTACTAGACCTTTAGTCATGTTATCTGAGACAACGATGATACCGAAATTAGATTTCGGAGAAGTTGGCTCGAGTGCACCCTCCACTACGTGGTCGAACTTAGGAGAAAGAGTTCTATTGTTTAGTTTAATCTGAAAACCTTCTTTTAGTGAAGTGTTATAAATTGGATACACCTTAGAAAAATCTGCAAGGATGAAATACTGATCTTCTGCCATTTTGATTTGGTCTAGATGGTAGAGTTTGGCAAGTTTATTGTAGTCAGTTAAGGATAAGACATCGAGAGTTGCGTAACTGCTATCACCAGTACCCTGAGTGATTTCATTATATTTCTTGAGTGCATTATTACTGACAACCTGTGAGAGTGTGAGTCTTTTTTCAAATGTATTTGATAAATTATAAGTAGAAACTGATTGTTGATCTTTTAATTGTGCCCAAACGCTGGGATTTTCTTTTATGAGATCCTCTACTTTTTCTTTTTGATCCATATTCTCTAGAACTTGGGGTTGCCTAGGTTTTTTCTCCGTGGATTTTTTATTTTGAGCATCTGTTTTGCTGGAATGATCTGAATGATTATTACTTGGATCTTGTTCATCATCCGAATCTTGCTCATCTTCTAGCTCGTGCGGAGAAGTTTTATTATTATCATATTTTATAATCACATCTACGGGCGTGGCATAAACTAGTTGTTTTTTCGTTGCTTCGCGAATTGAAAGACAACTTGAAAGCATACAGATAGTTAAAAATAACATTATGCAAATTACAGTCATTGAAGCAACAGTGGTATTAATTTTGCTACTAATCTGACGAAATGTGAAGCTATTTAGTCCATGATAGTATAGCTTTTTACGGATAGTAACGAGTCTCATAATTAAACCGGAGAGAGACCAAAAAATAAAGAATGTAGAGATAGCACCGATTGCGAAATATAGGAATAGTAAATTAACATTGCTAAGGATCTTCATGTAGTTAGTTGTTGCTTCAAAGTATGCAAACCCTAGAGCAGCGGCGGCAATTAAAAAGATAAAACTACAGATTATTGGGTTTTTAAGACGTGTCTTCTCTGATTTACGGCTTGATTGTATGAGGTCGATGATTTTTAATTTATTAACCATGAAGGTATTAAATATAATCACTACAAAATAGATGACACCAAAATAGAGGATGGTCTTCAGACAGGCTTCACTGGAAAATACAAATTGGAATTTCGACATGTCAGCCTCAAAGAGACTAGCCACGAGGGCGCTCATTAGTTGGGACAAGAACACACCGATTACTAGACCAGAAACAAGAGAGAAGATACCAATGAATAACGTCTCAAGAAATAGTAGTAGCGAGATTTTTTGTTTACTCATGCCTAGGGTTAAATAAATAGCGAATTCTTTATTGCGCCGTTTAATCAAGAAACGCGAGGCATAAATTATTAAATAGCCCAAAATACCAGCCACCAAAACACTTACACCGGACAAAACATTAATTAGAAGCTTAACAACTTCCCTTGATGAAGAACTGAGTTGCATCGTGGAAGACTGTGTGCCAATAGCATTAAAGACATAGAAGATAACAACACCCAATATTAAAGTGAAGAAATATATAGCATAGTCTTTAATACTACGTAAAATATTACGAACAGATAATTTAAAGAGCATCGCCGAGGTCTCCTCCAAGCAAAGTCATCACATCGATGATTTTATCAAAGAATTCTTTCCTAGAATCTTTGCCTCGATTGATTTCATTAAAAATTTTACCATCTTTAATGAAGATTACGCGTGAAGAATAGCTAGCCGTAAAGGCATCGTGAGTAACCATAAGAATGGTAGCACCAAGTTCCTGATTAAGATAATCAAGTCTCTCAAGTAGCATTCTTGAAGATTTTGAATCAAGTGCACCCGTTGGCTCATCAGCAAGGACTAATTTAGGGTTGGTAATAATAGCTCGAGCGGATGCTACACGCTGTTTTTGTCCACCAGACATTTGATATGGATATTTTTGCAAGATATTTTGAATATCTAAATCTTCAGCGACTTTCTTAACTCTATGTTCTATTTCTGCGCTATTAACGTTTTGGATAGAAAGTGCTAATGCAATATTTTCGTAAGCAGTTAGATTGTCTAGAAGATTAAAATCTTGAAAAATAAAACCTAACTCTTCACGACGAAAACGGTTTAGCTCATTTCCTTTTAATTTTGTAATATCCGTGCCGGCGACATAGATATGTCCGGCAGTAACTTTGTCAATTGTTGAGATAAGATTTAATAACGTAGTTTTACCAGAACCACTGGCGCCCATAATAGCGACAAATTCCCCACTTTGGACTTCAAATGAGATGCTATCAACAGCTTTAGTAATATTAGCACGACTGCCATAGTATTTCTCAATTTTGTCAATTTCTAAAATATTTTTCATAACTTCCTTTCTAATAAGATTCTCTTATTAAAGTCTATCTTACTAAGGCTCTATGGTTTTGTCGTGTTTTGAATATTACGATTTCTTACATTTTTGTAATAATCGTTTTTCGCAAAATAGATAACAATATCTGTATACTCATTCTCAGTCGAGCTAACAGAAATTTGATGTCCAAGTTTTTTAATTAGTTTCTTGACGATATAAAGGCCCATTCCAGTACTTTTGAGACATTTAGTTTCAGCTAGAAGTTTAGCTTTTTCCTGATTCTGTTCTAGAATACGTCCGTTTTGCCCAGTAAATGCTTTTTGGAAAATACGTGATTGATCTGATAATGGTATTCCGATGCCATTATCATAAACATGAAGAGCTAGAAATTTATCCTTTTCTTCCGTATAAATTTTAATTTCTGGATGTTTTATTTTGCGATATTTAATACAGTTAGCCAATAGTTGATCCAAGATAAATTCCAACCATTTGGGGTCTGTTTCAACGATTTTATCCAAATTTTCTACCTGAAACTTAATTTGTGAATTTAAAATAATATCCTGATTCTTGAGAGCAACATGTTTGACTATATTAGCTAAACTACATTCAGAAATTTGATAGTCTTTTTCAACGTGCTCAGATCTAGCAAAATATAAAATTTGATTAATATAGCTATCTAATCGATCTAACTGGAGAATACTTTCTTGATTTTTCCGTTCATGTTCTAAAATTAATCTCAGCGAAGCAATTGGTAATTTTATTTCATGTACCCAAAGCTCCAAATACTCCTTAAAATCGTGAAAATTATATTTATACTGATTAATATGGTCTATCATCGAACGGTTAATCTCCGAGATTACTTGACAAAGTCTCTGTTCTTCGTGAGTTTCTGGTGTAGAAAGAAGTTCGTGTACCAAAAATTTTTGGTCTAGTAATTCGGTACGTTTTTGAAGTTCACGCAAAAAGGTCGCTTTCTTAAAATAAGAAAAAATAAAACAAAACAAAAAACCTACAATATCTATAGCTAAGATAAAAACGTTCAACTCAAATGTAATATTAAAAATCAAGAACGAACATTCAGATAGAATAATAATAAAAAGAAATATAAGAATAATGCTAATATGATCTGCTAAATATTCTCGAAATTTCATATCTTTCCCTAATTCAAGATATAGCCAAGCCCTTTACGAGTCTCAATTGTATCTTTTTCACCTAACTTTTCTAATTTATCACGCAGACGACTGATATTGACAGTAAGGGCGTTGTCATTAATATATTCACAATTATCCCAAAGCTCAGTCATCAATTCATTACGAGAGACAATACGTTCTTGATTAAAAAGAAGGGTGCGAAAAATTAATAATTCATTTTTTGTGAGTTCAATAATTTTGCCAGGCTTCTTTACCGAAGAAATCGTGCCCTTTTTTAGATCAATTTGCAAACCCCGATAAGTTTTGATTTCTGAAGCGAGGTTAGAGCGTCTCAAAATTGCTGCAATACGGAGCAATAAAATTGTGGGATTGTAGGGTTTAGCAATAAAATCATCCGCGCCATAACTGATAGCAAGTGCTTCATCCATTTCGGTGTTGTGGCTAGTAACCATAATAATCGGAGTATTGAGACTTTTTCTGATTTCGCGCACAAAATCACGGCCGTTAATATTTGGCAGATTAATATCTAACAGGATGAGGTCTGGCGATAATTCTTGAATTTTCTCCACTGAAATATAGTTCAGATCTAAAACTAACGGTAAATAGTTTGAGGTTAAAAGAAGCGCTGAGAGACCTTCCCTGATCCCCTCATCATCCTCGATGATTAAGATTTTGGACATTAGCTTTTCCTTTTTTCTTCTTCGTCTTTGATTTTTTGAATCATATCGCGGATTTCAGCAGCTTTTTCGTACTCAAGATTGGCTGCTGCAAGCTGCATCTGTTCGGATAATTCTTTAATTAAGACCTTAAATTCAGATTTTGGCACCTTCTTTAGATCTAGCTTATTTTCTTTTTCCTTTTCAGGAATGATAGCACGAAGACCTAAAGAGATTTCCTTTTTAATACTATGGGGAGTGATACCGTGTTCCTTATTATAATTCATCTGAATATCGCGGCGACGATCGGTCTCGGTGATGGCGCGCTCCATACTTTCGGTAATATTATCCGCATACATAATGACATGTCCTTCCTCATGGCGAGCAGCACGACCAATGGTCTGAATTAAGGCAGACTCCGAACGCAAAAAGCCTTCTTTGTCGGCATCTAAAATTGCAACTAGGGAAACCTCCGGAAGATCCAGTCCTTCACGTAAGAGATTAATGCCGACCAGGACATCATAGACGCCAGTGCGGAGATCACGTAAAATATCACCACGTTCTAGAGTATCGATTTCTGAATGGATGTAGGCAGTCTTAATTCCGTGGTCCTTGAGGTGCTCTGAAAGATCCTCGGCCATGCGTTTAGTTAAGGTTGTAACAATTACGCGTTGGTTTTTTGCAATACGCTCTTCAATTTCTTGCATTAAATCATCAATTTGACCTTCGGTTTTTCTAACTTCAATTTCTGGATCCAGGAGACCAGTTGGGCGAATCACCTGCTGAGCTGGAGCTGGAGAAACCTCGAGTTCATATTTGCCTGGTGTGGCGGAAACATAAATAGCACGACGAATGTGGGTTTCAAATTCATCGAAGGTGAGTGGACGATTATCCAGGGCACTTGGCAAACGGAAGCCATAGTCAACGAGAGTGGTTTTTCTGGCATGATCACCGTTATACATACCACGTACTTGTGGTAAGGTCATGTGCGACTCGTCGACGAGCAATAGAAAATCATCCGGGAAGAAATCGAGCAAGGTTGCAGGCGGTTCACCTGCTTTACGACCATCTAGGTGTCTTGAATAGTTTTCAATACCCTTAACAAAGCCAGTTTCCTCAAGCATTTCGAGGTCGTATTTGGTGCGCTGGGACAAGCGTTGCGCTTCAAGATATTTATGTTCTGCCTCGAAATATTTTAGACGATTGTCAAACTCAACCTTAATTGTATCTATGGCGCGAGAAAGCTGATCGCGAGGAGTGGCATAGTGGGTGTTTGGGAAGATATGAATCTGCTCTGGTTTTTCGAGAATTTCAGCGGTGAGCGGATCAATAATTTTAACGGATTCAAGTGTATCGAAATCAAACTCGAAGCGATAGGCAACTTCACCAGAGGCTGGGAACAGGTCAATCGTATCGCCTTTAACTCGAAAATTGCCGCGTTCAAAAGCGAGGTCATTGCGATGGTATTGCATGGCAATGAGATAGATCATGAAATTCGTCTGATTGAGAGAGCTGGTACTTTGAGTGGAAGTATTAACGAGAGATGGCGAGTGAAGGCGACCGAGTGAATTTTTAGCTAGTTCACTTAGGGCCATAATTTGCCAAACCCCTTGTTTTTTGATGAGTGGGAGTGACATCTCTACATAATGATCTGGAGAACCAATACCATAAATACAGGAAACAGAAGCAACAATGATAGTATCCGGACGAGTCAGGAGTGCAACCGTGGCAGCATGTCGAAGCCGATCAATTTCATCATTGATTGCCGAGTCCTTTTCAATATAAGTATCAGTGCTGGCAATATAGGCTTCAGGCTGATAGTAGTCGAAGTAGGAGACAAAGTAGTGGACTTCATTCTTGGGGAAAAATTCCCGAAATTCAGAATAGAGCTGTGCGGCCAGAGTTTTATTGTGTGCCAAAATTAAGGTTGGCTTCTGGATATTCTGGATGATGTTTGCCATCGTGAAGGTTTTTCCAGAACCAGTAACGCCAAGTAGGGTTTGCTCTCGAATCCCTTTTTTGAGACCATCCGTCAGTTGCTTAATGGCAGCTGGCTGGTCGCCAGTCGGGGCAAATTTACTCTGTAACTCAAATGCAGGCATAGGCTTATTATAACATTAAACAAAAAACTCGCCGCTTGATAAAGATACTACCGAGATCTCGTCTCCCATGTGGAGTTTTTTGGGTTTAATTAAATTCATTCTGTATATTTATGACTTTAGTTAGATCATCAATAGGAATACGTTTTTGTTCAGCGGTATCGCGATCCCTCAATGTAACGGTATTATCTTCAAGAGTCTGAAAATCGACCGTTATACAATATGGAGTACCGATCTCGTCCTGACGTCGGTATCTCTTACCAATATTGCCATTATCGTCATACTCACACATGAATTTCTTTGATAGTTTTTTATAAAGCTGCTCCGCTTTCTCAACTAGTTGTGGCTTATTTTTTAGAAGTGGGAATATCGCAGCTTTAACTGGTGCAATAAGTGGGTGTAATTTTAAGACAAACCTCTCACCTTCATCTCCTCTAACTGTGGTATAGGCCTCAGTTAGTGTAGCTAAGACAAGACGACCAACTCCTATTGAGGATTCTATTATATGTGGAATATATCGTTCATTAGTGATTGGATCTAGGTAGTCTAGTTTCTTTCCACTACCTTTCTGGTGTTGTGTTAGATCATAGTCACCTCGAGCATGTACCCCCTCTAATTCCTTAAATCCGAATGGAAAATTGTATTCAATATCATAGGCTTCTTTTGCATAAAACACTAAATTCTCGTGTTTATGCCACCTAATATTCTCTTCAGAAAACCCAAGAAACTTAGTGAAGAAGTCCCACCTATATACACGCAATTTTTCATATTCCTCTAGCTCAGTTTCTGGGCGCGTAAAGTACTGCATCTCCATTTGCTCGAACTCTCTAGTCCTAAAAATAAATTGCCTTGGGCTAATCTCATTGCGAAAAGCTTTTCCAATTTGAGCAATTCCAAAAGGTATTTTTACTCTTGAGGATTGAAGTACATTTAGATAGTTTACATAAATCCCTTGACAAGTTTCTCCGCGTAGATATGCCGGATCACAGCTCCAATCTTCTGAGAAATTCCCAAGATTAGACTTAACAAGTAGATTAAATTTCCTTGCCTCTGTGAAATTATTTTTATTACATTTAGGGCATTTTATTTTTTCAATGTTTTCTTGAAATAATTTATTAATTTCTTCCGAACTCATTTTTTCATCGGCAAATACCCCAATATCTTCCAATATATGATCCACTCGTATACGGGTGTGACATTCTTTACATTCTGCTAATGGATCGGAAAAACCGTCTACATGTCCACTAGCTTTCCAAATTTCTGGAGACATAAAAATACTACTATCTAGACCAACTATATCTGGTCGAATCTGAACCATGTAGTACCACCAGGCATTTTTTAGGTTTTTAACCAATTCAACACCATATGGACCGTAATCATATATTCCTCCAAAACCGCCATAAATATCACTGCTATTAAAAATAAATCCTCTCCGCTTGGCTAATGCCGCGATATCATTTATTGAAGGCTTGGTCGACATCGTATATTCTCCATATTTAGTACAATATATTTTTATTATATACTAGTTCCAGCTTAGTAAAAAAAATAAAAAGCCTATATTTCATATATAGGCTATCATAAGAATCGATTTTTGGTGCCCGAGACTGGACTCGAACCAGCACGCACGAGGCATATGCTCCTAAGGCATACGTGTATACCAATTTCACCACTCGGGCCTGTGATTATTATATCACAGGTTTATCGATTTTATTCAGCAACTTCCCTAATTGCAGTATTTAAATCATCAATAAACTGTTTTGAAACAGCGCGTTTTTCATCATCACTCATCTCAACCCAAGTTTTGCCACGGTTTTCCGCTTCAAAGGCAGTTGCCATTGGAAAACCAGTACCATTATATGGGAGTTTTACTTTTTCCTGGTTGATTGTGCCGTGATTGTAATTATAAACAAATTTTGACTTGCCATTTGGAGAGACAACGGCGACGCATTGCTTGAAATAGCATTTGGTGTTTTTTAAGTTTTTAACTTTTTCCTGGAGATATGCCCAGAATTCTTCATTTGTGGCGCTATCCGATAACTGTCCACCCCAACGCCTAAGAGCGACGCCAGGTTCACCATTTAATTCCTCGATAAATAGACCAGTATCGTCACCAATGGTGAGTAGGCCAGTTTTTTCGACATAAGTTTTTGCCTTTGCCATAGCATTATCTTCGATGGAGGTGATTCCCTCTGGCACCTCAACCTCAATTCCGAGCATGGTTGGAGTCACAATTTTAAAATGATCACCTAAAAAGACGGTAAAATCTGCAATTTTTGCAGTATTGCTACTGGCAAGTAAGATTTTTGTTTTATTTTCTGATTGGTTTTCTAACATAGGTATCCTTTTTTATTAATTATAATACCAGTTCGGACTTCCCGGCCTTACAAGTTTGAATTTCCTATCCTTACCAATTTGGACTTCCTAGCCTTTTTCTAAATTAAGCGCGATTTTCAACTGCACGAGCTTTATATTCGCGATTCTTGAAGAAAAGGTAGCTGGCGGCGCCAATTAGGATGGCAGTTGGAAGGAGTTCTTCTGGTCCAGTATTTGGCATATTTGATTTCTGTGAAACAACGGCACCTGAGTTCTTGGCAGCAGAATTATTGTACTGAGCAGCTGGAGAATTCACAGTTCCGGTATTTGTAGTATCAGTGGTCTTGCTATTAGTGTTATTTGCAGAATTTGAGCCATTAGTAGCATTTGAGCTGCTGTTTGAACTGGTATTTGCGTTATTTTTAGCCTCATTTGAGGAAGTTTTATTCTCGTCCTTTGAAGCTGACTGTTCGCTGGTTTTTGTCTCAGCCTGTTTCTTCTCAACACTCTTAATAGCTGAAGTGATGAGCCATGCGCCAATAATAAAAACAAGTATGGCAGCAATGACACTGATGATGATAATTTTGATGCGCTGTGGGCGGTTGGCGTCCTGATTAGTCATGATTTTTCTCCACTTTATCCCCGACACCACCTCGAGATTTTAAACAATTAACTTAATATATTATACGATATTTCAGGCTGAATGTAAAGTACATCTAGCAGCCTTTTGGAGCAAAAATCGTAATACGTGAACCGGCATAGGCCTTAGTGGAGAGTAATTCAGCATCAATAACGTGCGGATCAAAATCTGATGGATGGGATAAAACAAAATATTCACTGGCAGTATTAGCAAGACGATCAAGCACCGACAGAGGTAGGTCATGAAAATATTCGTATGGTGGGTCGGCGATTACGACGTCGAAAGGACTATCGAAAGCGATTTTCTCGACTTTGGTATTATAAATACGGATATTATCCATCACGCCGAGTACGATGGCGTTTTGTTTAAGGATTTCTGCGGCACGCTTATCCGCTTCAATAAAAGTTACGTGGTTGGCACCACGAGAGAGGGCCTCGAACCCCAATGCGCCGGTGCCAGCAAATACATCAAGGATGATCTTTCCTTCGATTTTGTCACCCAAAGAGTTAAAGAGGGCCAGTTTTTCGCGCGATCCCATTGGATGAGTGACGCCATTTTGTGGAGCTTTTAATTCTCGTCCCCGAAAAGCCCCAGAGGTGATTTTAACATTAGTAAATTTACCGTGGTGAAAAATTTCGCGTGCACTCTTCATATGATTCCTTTTATCCTTATTTTAGCATAATTCTGGGATTGAAGCAGCCCAACAGAGGGCGATTGCCTTAGAAATTTCTGGAAGAAGAATGTTTTTGGTTTCAAGTGCCAGTTCAGTGGTCCAACCTTGCTCTAAGAAACGGTTATACATATTAAGGGCAGCGATGCGGTCGAGTGATTGATAGAAGGCCTCCTTAATGTCGACATGATGGAGCTCTTTCTTATCAATTTTTGGCGTAACCACGCGTTCTGGAAGTGCGGTCATGGTGATGGCGACACCATACTCGAAGGCGACATGTTTACTCATATAGCCGTTTGCTCCCCAGTAAAGCCAGTTATTGCGAAGAGTTTCGAGGGAGTTCCGACCATGCATAATCCCCTTCACTGGAATGCCAAAAACCTTGATAAACTCTTTTTCGGTCATTAGCTCCCCCTGCGCTTCGGTGAGTGGAAAATGATGTGCCGGAGTGAGACCATCGGTGACCGCATGTGCCATCCAACCAGCTTCAAAGGCGGCACGCACTTTATTGCCACTTTCAAGGGCTTTTTTAAGATTATACTGATGATCTAAAATCATTTGGATTAATTTGCCATCATCGTTGCCTGGGATAATAAAATGCATCGGTTCATCCACGCCTGGACTTTTGCGTTTTAAACCATCTGGTCCGCCCATACCTTCAAATAACAAGATGTCCTTAATATCTGGAAAATAAACGTTACTATGGAGGGCTTTTTGGAGGATTTTGCGGGCTATTTTATCAAGTTTTTGATGCGTACCGACAATATTCCCCGATTTTTTACTATTAGTTAAAGCAAGGGTTGAATACATATGTTCTTTCTGGTCTAGTTTAAAGTTGTCAGCTGTTGGAATTTACTGATAGACTGGCTGAGCTCTTTATATTTTAGCATATTTTGCGGGTTGGCAGCGAATTTTACTGCTTGCGCTCTGGCGTCTTTGATTAATTCTGTATCTGCTAGATTGGCAATTTTGAGGTTTAATTCACCGTGTTGCATGGAACCATAGACTTCTCCTGGGCCGCGCAATTTGAGGTCAACTTCAGCAAGATAAAAACCATTGTTTGATTTTTCAAGTTCACGTAAACGCGTGGTGGGTGGATTGTCGCCAGTTGTAATAAGGAAGCACTGAGAAGCCTTCTGTCCACGACCAACACGGCCACGCAATTGATGTGCCTGGGCTAAGCCAAAGCGATCGGCATTCATAATAACAATCTGGGTGGCATTGGGGACGTCGACGCCAACCTCAACCACAGTTGTAGAAACCAGGATATCAAGCTGGTGATTTTTAAATTCTTCCATCACCTGATCTTTTTCTTGTGCCTTCATTCGACCATGCAAAATGCCAATTCGATATTTGGGAAAGATTTTCTTAAGGCGCTTAGCCTCTTCTGTTACCGTGTGCTGATCTTTTTCGAGTGGGTCATCCTCATCTTGTTCAATCAGACGACAAATCCAGTAAACTTGCTCTTTTGCTTCGAGGTGCTTGGTGATTTCTGGATATAGCATCTCGCGCATATTGGTTTCATTAATAATTTTGGTTAGAATAGGCTGACGACCTTTTGGCATCTGATTAATAATCGAAACATCAAGATCCCCAAAGATAGTAAGTTGAAGAGAACGTGGAATCGGCGTGGCGGTCATAGCCAAAAAGTGTGGTGCGGTATATTTTTCATTTAATTGATTGAGTGCAACTTTTTCAAGCAATTTTTGTCGCTGCGCCACACCAAATCGATGCTGTTCGTCGATAATCACCATGGCGAGATTGTGAAAAATCGTATCGTCGGTAAGGAGAGCGTGAGTACCAATGATGAGATCGATTTCACCATTTTGTATTTGGGATTTTAATTGATCTTTTTGCTTAGTAGCACCGATGAGGAGACCGGTTTTAATGCCAAAAGGCGTCAAGATCTTTGCGAGACCTTCGGCATGTTGGGAGGCGAGGATGGCGGTTGGAGCGAGTAACGCCACTTGAGACCCGTCTCTAACCGCTTGGAAGATGGCTAGGGCTGAGACAACAGTCTTACCGGAACCAACATCGCCCTGCAAGAGACGGTTCATTGGCGTAGTTTTAGTGAGATCCTGCATAATCTCCCAGGCAGCAGTTTTTTGTGCAGGGGTTAGTTCAAATGGCAAAGACGCAAGGAATTTCTTAGTTGAGTCCAGATTAAAGACTAGAGGCTTAGCGCGGAGCTTTTGATTTTCTTGGCGATTGAGTTGGCTGGCGAGAATTAGCTCAAAAATTTCCTCATAGCTGAGATATCTTTTTGCCTGATCCACATCTTCTTTTTGTTTAGGAAAATGGATATTGAAAAGCGCCTGGTTTCTTGAACCTTTTTTGATATAGGTTGGAGCCGAGTCTAGGGGTAAGAGGTCGGGTACTGAAGCAGAAAATGAGGGCTTGATCTTTTCAAAGAGCTTTTTGAACCAGGCGGAATTGAAACTTCCTTTGGCTGAATAAATTGGCTGGAAGCCATCTACTTTTTGCTCAATTTCATCTGCCGCGGCAACGGTAGGGGCGGTGATTTGATAGCGATTATATTTAAAATCATACTGACCGGTGAAGTAATAAGTGGTTTTTTCATCAAAATTCTTAATACGGTATGGCTGGTTATACCAAACTACTCGAACCGCTCCAGTTTCATCATAGATTTCCCCTTGCGTAATTACAAAATTACGACGACGAGTGTGGAGGTTTTTTAAATTACGAATTCTTCCGCGGAGGATGACGCGGCCAGGCTTAATATCGACGATGTTAGTTTGAGATTGATAGTCTTCATAGCTGCGAGGAAAATAATACAGCAAATCTTTGAGAGTGCGAAAACCACGCTTTTCAAGCGCCTCGGCAGTTTTTGGGCCAACACCCTTAATCACCTCCAATCTTGCAGTAATATCCATTGGATAAATTATAGCATGTGGTGATACTTAGAAGATCTCTAGAGTGGAGATTAGGTGGAGATTAGATGGAGATTAAGTGGTGATTCCGAGAATTAGAGTGAGGGGCGCTGATGAGCGTCGCGCCATTCTTTGATTTTGGCGTGGTGGCCTGATAACAGAATTTCAGGTACTTTCATGCCGCGAAACTCAGCTGGCTTAGTGTATTGAGGATACTCTATTGTATTTCCTTCGGAAAAGCTTTCAATAATTGCAGAATTTTCTCCACCTAGGACACCTGGCAAGACCCGTACGATGCTATCGATCATAATCAGTGCCGGCAATTCCCCACCGGTCAAGACGAACTGACCGAGACTAATTTGATAGTCCACAATGGTTAGGATGCGTTCGTCATAGCCTTCATAGTGAGGACAGAGGATGATGAAGTGGTCTTCAGTCTGCGTCTCAATTTTTTCAGCAAATTCACGGACAATTTGTTGTGACCAGATGCGACCCGCTGGAGTTGGTAGAATAACTTTAGCGGTCGGATCTTCTTGTTTGACCTTTTCAATTGCAGCAAAAACCGGCTCACAACGAAGCAGCATACCATCGCCGCCTCCATAAGGCGTATCATCGACTGATTTGTGTGGACCAAGACCAAAATCACGAAGGTCCACAAAATTAAACTCCGCAACGCCTTTATCACTAGCTTTCCACATCATGGAAGTTGATAAATAAGGCAGAAGAGCGTCCTTGAAAAGCGTAATAATAGTAAATTTGACTTTTGCCATTTAAAATATTATATCATATATGATTTTTATGTGATTTTAGAGAAAGATGCTTGACATCACACCTTTCATAGGATATATTAAGCATAAGCTGATACGCTTCACGGGGTTCCGCTTATCAAAAAATAGTGGAGTGTGGAGATTTCATTAAAAACAAAAAGCGAATTAAAACAAAACAATGTGCCCCAGGGTGGGCGCGCATCAGCGCAAAAATACTCCTTCCGGAGTATTTTTTAGTGTTTTTCATTTTTATACTGGCTTATTTCGAGTTTGTTTTTAAAAATCCGCCTAGTATTGCTCAACAAGAGGAAAGGTTTTGCCAGAGATTTCAATAATGGAATCCTGAGTGGCACCCTGATTGGTGAGTTCAGCTCGAATCCCGAGCTTCTTTAGAATATCTCGCAGACGGTTAACCGAAGCATAGTTCCCCATATCAGTACGACGAGCAAACTTTTCAATCTTCTCACCGGTGACATGAAATACGCCGTCGTCACCACGCGTAACAGTCCAGGTATTTTTTAGTTCATGTGAACTTAGAGAAATAACTGGAACACCTTTTATACCATCCTGGGTGATTTGATGTTTAGTGTTTGCGTCTTTCTCGAGAATTATATCTGCAGTAGAGTTTACCTGCTCTTGTTTTTTCTCTTTAGCAATTTTAATATCCTGCCAAAGTGCGCGAAGAAGCTCCTCCACACCCTTCCTAGATACTGCTGAAATATTATAAATATAGGCGTTTGGATTTACCTCACGAATGGCCTGTGACTGCATCTCAATAATTTCATTATCAACACCTTCACATTTTGTGAGAGCCACAATTTCAGGACGATCTTTGAGGTCTGAATATTTGTCAAGTTCGTTGCGAATAATGCGATAGGCTTCGCCGGCATCATTATTGTAAACATCGACTAGGTGGAGCAAAACAGCAGTGCGATCGACATGGCGTAGGAATGCATGACCGAGACCGCGCCCCTCAGCGGCTCCTTCAATGAGACCAGGAATATCGGCGATTAAGATGTCGTGGCGATCAATGGTAGCAACTCCGAGATTTGGCGTGAGGGTAGTGAAAGGATAGTCGGCAATCTCTGGTTTGGCGTTGCTCACAATGGAGAGAAAAGTAGACTTACCGGCGTTTGGTAAACCAACGAGACCAACGTCAGCTAGAAGTTTTAGTTCAAGTTCAGCCTCAAATTCTTCTCCCGGTTCACCGACTTCGGCAATAATTGGGGTTTGACGAACACTTGATTTGAAGTGAGCGTTACCAAAGCCACCATCGCCACCCTTTGCAATAACCGCTTCCTGTCGGTCGTGAGTGAGGTCAGCAATTATTTTACCGTCACGCTTAACCACGGTTCCGATTGGAACTTCGACGATGAGGTTTTTGCCAGAGCGACCAGCACTGCGAGTACCGGAACCATTACCGCCGTCTTCTGCTGTCAGAATTGGATTAAAACGAAAATCAATCAAGGTATTAGTATCTTTATCTGCGACAAAAATAATAGAACCACCTTTGCCACCATTGCCGCCGTCTGGGCCACCTTTATTAATGTAAATTTCACGGCGAAAAGAAACGGCACCATCACCGCCTTTTCCCGCCTTAAGACTAACTTTTGCAGTATCACAAAACATATTAGGTATATTTTACCATTTTAACGGCTATGAATAAAGAGGTAACTGGACCAGACACTTTGTGGGATAGTTTTTCGACCAACGTGACCCCAACCGGCGATACCGTTCATATCTGAAATAGTGATCGTGCCGTCGTCATTAACTGAGTCCACAATACCGACGTGACCATACCAACCAACATCAGTCTGGAAGACATCGCCGGCCTGTGGGTTGGAACCGCGACTTGAAGGAAAACTATTTACGAGTGCATTATCCCAAGTGTTGGCGTTGCCGAGACCACCTGGAAGCACATAACCACCACCGAGTTCGTAGCGACGTTGCCAGGCATACCAGGTACACCAGCCCCATGGCATCTGGTTTGCTGAGGTCCAATAGGTACGATAATAAACAGATTGAGTGTAACTCTGAGACTGAGAGTTGGTGTAACGAGGGGCCACGTAATCCGGGCGTTCGGCTTCTGGAAGATTACCATCCGGCAAGAGAATATATTCGCCAGCAACCAGATTCTGATTTAGTTCGAGGTTATTTGCTGCAATAATTTCATCTGATTTTGAACCATATTTGGCTGCCACAGACTCAATCGTGTCGTTATTTTTGATTTTATAAACAAATCCGGCACGAGATGGGAGATAGATCTTATCACCAGCCTTTGGTTCATAGGTATTTTTAAAGTTATTTGACCAGCGGACCATCGTATCGGTTACACCACAGGCAGCATATTTAGCAGCAATTGAGGAGATAGTCTCCCCCTCTAGCACCGTATAAGAAATAGCACCAACTTTGAGACAGTTCGTGGAAAGTGGAGCAATTGGCTTCTCCATCTTCTCAGAAGAGACCTGACCGGAGTCGCGCAAAGTAGTGAGGGAGTTATAATTAACGTTTACAACTTCCGAGGAGGCTAGGCTCATGTTACTAGCTAGCTCGGATACGACATAGAACTCAGAAAGTTGGTCGGTTGAGACGGCGTAATCCTTCTTAGCAATCGACTGAAGATTGAGGTTATTAGTTGCTTCATCGACGTGCTTATTTTTGGAACCATAATTAACGACGCCAAGCACGGCGAGAAAGATAAATAGATATGGCAAAACCTTGAGATTTCGCTTAATAAATGATCGTTTGTGATTTTTTCTTGCTGTCATAATATGCCGATAATCCACCTAGAGTCCTACACTACAGAGTTTCTGGCAGTAGTCGCGGATTTTCTGTGTGTGCTCAGTATCGGTTACACTATAATACATCTTTCCATCGTCTCCTGTCAAGAAATAGCGCATCGACCTCTTATTCTCATCCGGTTCAGCAACGGCCAAAATTGCGGTAATTCCGGGACTACAAATTGGGCCAGGAGTAAGTCCAGTGTGCTTTCTCGTATTATAAAGATTATCCGTTTCTAGTACGCGAAGATTATTGTTCGGATCATTACGATCACGGTTTGGATTGACTAGGTCAGCAGCATAGGTGGCTGTCACGTCAGACCCAAGCGTCATACCAACCTTGAGGCGGTTTTGAAAAACCATCGAAACACCTGGCATATCCTCAGAATGAGCCTCTTTTTGAATAATCGAGGCCAAAATTAGCCCCTCACGCAACGAAAAGCCACGTTTTTGAAACTTTTCTTCGATATGATTGGCGACAACTACGCTGTTTAATTGATTGATCATAGTCTCAAAAATATGTTCGACGGTTTCACCTTTGTAGAATTGATAAGTTTCGCCATAAAGATACCCCTCGAGAGCAACATTCGCTGGTTGTGCAGGATTAGTTAGCTTGCCCTCATTATCATAAAGCCCCTTAAGAACTGGACTATCATATTTTTTAAGCAGAGCTGTATCGATTTGCTCAGATAAATATCCAAGTTTAATCAACTTTTGCTTAATTTCCTTCAAGGTTTCACCCGGCAAAACCGTGAGATTAAAAACTTCACTTGAGGCGACACCTTTTTCCATCTGCTCCACGATTTCCTTGGCGGAAAGATTGGCGCGAAGACTGTAGGTGCCAGCCTTAATCTTGGCTGATTTACTTGATAATTTTAAATAAGTTTTGAAGGCAAAATCGGATCTGATTAAGCCAGCTTTTTTGAGATTTTCAGCAATATCGCCTATGGTTTGATTGGTCTTAATTTCAAACTTTTGGTAGTGACAGTCGGGATTTTCTTCGCTACCTTCACTAGTGGCGGCTGCGGCAGGTGAATTAAACTTGCAACTAAAGTTTTTAGGAGCGGCTAATTGTTTTTCATACCAAGTGTAGGCACCAAAAGCGCCAAGGCCAGCTACGGTCGATAAAATAACCAGAGCGATTATTATTTTTTTCATAAACGACTTCTTTTTTGGTTGTTTTTTGGAACTTTTTGAGCTAGTCACTTCTTCCTCCTTGGTAAAATTTGAGGCAGGATTTTGGTTATCTGAATTATTGTTTGCTTCCCCCAAAGAGGCGGGAGAAAGCGACTGTTGATTGTTTAGAGCCACCTGCATTCGCTCGATAAAATCCTGCAAGATAATAGACGCTGATTCGGCATCAATTTCGCCTTTTTGGTAGTTATTTTTGCGAGCCTTCAGACGACGCTCAGCTTCAACAGATGTAAGTGATTCGTCTTGAAAATAGATTTTGAGACCTGGAATGGTAGCAGCCACTTGTCTTGCGAATTGCTTAACGAATTCAGACTGAGCAGTTTGGTTACCGTTATTGCTGCGCGGCATCCCCATAACTAGGATATTTGAGTTATAGAGCCTGAGTTTGCGCTGAATTTCAGAAATTTCCTGTCCGTTAACGTTAATAAAACCGTCTGGAATAGCAATTTTTGTGGCGGTATCGGCACGCGCCACACCAATCCTCACTGTACCTACGTCGAGTCCAATAATTTTCATAATCCCCCTAGTTATTTTCTTCTATTGTAATATTGACACTAACCTTATTAATATCCTCCGGAATACTGCGAACCCATGGGAAGGAGGTGTCAACTTTGACCTCACTCACGCCGTTGATTGACTTAATCAAGGTGGTAACTTCACCAATTTTCTTTCCAAGAGATTTATCGAGTACAGTTTTTTCGGAGACTTCCGGACCAGTCTTTACGACCGCCTTCAACTTAGCTGAAGCGGCATTATTTTCTTGAAAACGCTCGATGAAGAGTGAACTAATTTCATAGATTTTTTGATCACTACCGAGTCGGCTACTGACGAGGGTTTTAATATACTCTTCGACAGCAGATTTATCCAAAATATTGACAGAATATTTTATCTTGGCGGTCAGCTTTGCTTTGCCACCGTTTGCAACTTCACCAATGGCTGGACTAGAGGTAGCCTCGCCTGGAGTTTTCTTATAGCTTGCGTCAATACGCAAATCTGAATCTTTGACTTTAGCAAATAGATCGTCTTTTCCTTCATCGAGTTGCGAGAGTGCAACTTTGGCTTTCTCGACATCGGCGGCAGTGACGATTTTGACAACCTTGTCAGTACCACCAGAGAAAGCAGTAGAGTTAAAAGCATCGACGTGTTCAACGGATGACTGCCAGCCTGAAGCGATTGGATCAATGTTAAAACGAGTACCACCTTCAAAGGCAACAACATCAACAGTTTTACGGATTTGACAAGTGTTTGTCGTACGGACGGTACAACTGGTTGTGGAGCCATCCCAGCTAAATTCAGTGGTAACTACGGTAAGATAATTGAGATTTCCCTTCGCAAAAGCGCTACCGATTGGGACGGTGATGCGATCTGGTGCACTTGGAGTGGCGCTTGAGGTAGAGAAACTGAAGTTTGCTGTAAGAGTGAGACGACCAGTTGCTTTATTGCCATCATTTCGCTCGCCCGTTGCGTCAAATTCAACAGAGCTTTCTTTCTCCAAGGTCTCAGTCTCGAGCAGAATCTTGCCATCTTTGTTTGAAGCCTGGTCAGCCGCGCTTGCAAAGGTGATATTTTCGGAGAAATTATCTGGCGTGGTCTTAATTTTGACTGAAATCTTGGCAGCAGGTGCAAAAACAAAGGCCCAAACACCACCAACAATACAGACAATTAGGCCTGCCACACCGAGAACTAGCCATTTGCGTAATTTATCAAAATTAGGGATCTTTTTGATCGCTTTCTCTTCGCCATCAGATTCTTCTTCTACTTCGTTCGCATCAAGATGCATAGTAGCTGCTTCGGCATCAGATGGAGTTTGCCTAATATTATTAGTTTTTCCTGAGGTAGCTGGTTTTTTGATATTTTCTTTTGCAGCCGAATCTTTAGGAATATTTTCCTTTTTATTATTTGGAGTAGACTCAGTAGCTTGAATGGATTCTTCCTGGACATCAGAGGAATCTTCACTCATCTCACTAATTGCTTGTGAGGCAGCCACGGTTTTATGAATGGCAGCAGAATCTTTATATTCACTTGGCAACACCGGTCGTGATTGTAGATTTTTTGAAAATGGCAGACCAGAGGCAGCAGAAAGTTTCATTAATACAGGATCTAATGTAATAATTACAACGGCCTTATCAAGATTTTTGGCTGTTTTGGCGATCAACTTTAGATTAATCGCACTACGTAAGACGCTAAGTTTTTTTGGCGGAACGAGAGCGACGACTTTTTGCTTGGAACCCTTAAGATGATTGATAATATCGGTAATATCATCTTCTGGCTCAATGTAGTAGATGTCCTTATTCATGCACCGATTTTACCACATTACAAAACTTTTATGTTAAAATTTAGAGGATGAGTATTTTTAGCTTTGTAAAGAAAAAAGAGGTAAGAAATCCAGCGGAGCCTAGCAATGGCAATACGACGGAACTAGCTAATCTTGTCTTAAATTCAATTGAGGAAGGTGTGATTATTGTACATCCTTCGGGAGTAGTACTACTGGCTAACCCAGCAGCCATGCGAATGCTCGGCGTAACTGATACTTCGGCTATTTTGAATGTTCAAATAAGCTCGCTTCTCAGACTCGAAAATGGTGAAGGAATGAAACTTGAAGATAGTGTAAACCCGGTACTTTTAGCGGTAAATTCCGGTGAAAATTACTCCACACGCGATTTTGTATTAGTGAATTTAATTGAACAAAGAAAACCTGTGGCAATTAGTGTCGTGAGTACAAACTCTGGGCAGAATGAAAGAATTATTACCTTGAGAGACATCTCGCGTGAACTAGAAGAGGAGGGTGAGCAAACCGAATTCATTTCTACAGCTTCTCATGAAATGAGGACCCCCGTAGCCTCGATTGAGGGATACTTGGGACTCGCACTTAACCCAAAAACTGCAACCATCGATGAACGCGCTCGTAAATATCTCGAGGAAGCACATACCTCTTCAAAACATTTGGGGCGCTTATTTAAGGATCTGCTCGATGTCACAAAACTGGATGATAAAAAAATTCGCGTACAACTTTCACCCGTTGAGATGACTTCTACTGTACGCTCGATCGCCAATGGTCAAGTACCACAAATGAGCGAAAAAGGTATTCACTATACTTTTGGCTCAAACGGAACCAGTACAAGTGGAAATGGTAGGTTTTTAAACCAGGAGGTTTATGCCAGCGTGGATATTGATTTTTTGCGCGAGGCAGTAAACAATCTAGTAGAAAATGCAATCAAATATACTGCCGAGGGTGGTGGAATTTGGGTAAATGTACGTGGAGATGATGATCGCGTTTTAATTAACGTGACGGATACTGGGATCGGAATCTCTCCTGATGATCTGAAGCATGTATTTCAAAAGTTTTACCGTGCAGATAACTCACAAACACGTACCGTTGGCGGGACTGGTTTGGGGCTTTATTTAGTTAAACAGCGCGTTGAAGCCATGGGCGGAAAAGTTTGGGCGGAGAGTTCGTTTGGTGAAGGATCAACTTTCTATCTATCGTTCCCTCGCATTACCGCAGAGGAATATCAGAGGCGTAAACAAATTGCTTCAAACATTGAGGCAATGAGTACACAAAAACAAGCAACCCCAACTGTGCCACCAGCTGAAAATCAAGCACCACAAACCCCTGCTGCAGCCAGCCCAGCTGATACACCGGTCGCGCCTACAACGACTAACGCCTCTGAGACGGTTGACGCACCGGTGAATCCTGTGGTGCCCGTAACTCCTAATACATTTATGGCAACAGTCGCACCTGCAGTATCCGCCGCACCTGTGACTACTGCAACACCAGTAGTGCCTGCGGCGCCTGCAACATCTGCAACACCTACAACATCTACAACTACTGCAACACCAGTTGTATCCGTAGCGCCTACAGCGCCAGCAAATTCTAGAGCAGAGTCGCCAGCTATCGAACCAGCTCAACAGTCCGTCACAACACCGACTCAGCAGCCTATTGCAATGCCGACAGTGCAGCCTAACGTAATAGCAACGCAACAACCGATTACGACACAGCGACCGCTTGTGACAACGGCTCAACAACCGCTTACGACAACACAACAACCAGTTACAAACTCGGATCAACAGTTTATCGCAACTCCAGCCCAGCAACCAGTACACAGCGATCAACAGAATATCAATTCCCAGCCAATGATTAATAGTCAGCCAGTAGCTCCACAGGCTCCGCAAAACTTAAATCAGACAACACCCCCAAGCGTTAATAATTTTAATCAAGTACCACCATTAAATAATTAAAAGGAATGATATGGCAAAAATATTACTCGTCGAGGACGACCAGAGTTTAAGAGAAATTTATGGAATTCGCTTGACGGCCGAGGGTTATGAGATTGTACCGGCTGGCGATGGCGAACAGGCGCTAGCGCTTGCGGTCAAGGAAAGACCGGATTTGATTATTTCTGATGTTATGATGCCAAAGATTTCTGGTTTTGATATGTTGGACATTTTGAGGTCTACTCCTGAAACTAAAGACATTAAGGTGATTATGATGACCGCGCTCTCCTCTGAGGATCAAAGAGAGCGTGGAGAAGCTCTCGGTGCTGACCGTTTTCTTGTAAAGTCACAAGTTGGTATTGAAGATGTGGTTAATGCTGTGCATGAGGTATTGGATGCTAAACCAGAGAACACCGCTGTAAATCAAGCTGACTTTATTCAACCTGGTACTGCGATGCCAATGAATCAAAGTACTCCTGAGACTCAGCCGATTCAACCTGTCCAATCTACCCAACCAGTTCAGCAAATTCAAACGGTTCAACCGGTTCAGACGATTCAAGCCGAACAGACTATACAGACAGCCCAGCCGGTTCAGAATATGCAAAATATGCAGCCAGCTGAAACCGTGCAGCCTATACAGCAGGTTGAACCTATGCAGCCTATGCAGCCGGCAGAGCCTGTGCAGCCATCCCAGCCTATGCAATCTAGTCAAACCATAGGATCAAATCTTACTAATGACTCATACTCGATAAATTCCGTAACAGACGACTCCGGTATGAATATTAAGGACCAAATGGATCAAATTTTAGGCGGCATGGGAACAGTTTAGAATATCTCATATATGATATATTTATAATATGCGTTTAAATAAGTTTTTAGCTGAGAGAATTGGGATATCGCGACGTGAGGCCGACGACTTAATTGCTAGTGGCCGCGTAACCGTGGATGGTAAGATTGCGGAATTTGGCATGCAAATCGATGACAATACAGAAGTATTGGTCGACAAAAAGAATGTGGCATTTTCACATAACTATACATACTTGATGTTAAATAAACCTCGCGGCTATGTCTCTTCGAGGAGACGCCAGGGAGATACGCCAACTCTGTATGAACTCTTGCCAAAGAATCTACAGATCCTAAAGACTGTGGGGCGATTAGATAAGGAAAGTTCTGGACTGATCCTTCTGACTGACGATGGTGATTTTGCCTTCCGAATGACGCACCCAAAATTTTTCAAAATTAAAACCTATATTGTGGAACTAGATAAACCACTCGCACCATTACATCAGCAGATGATTTCGGATATTGGAATTACTTTACCGGATGGTCTAAGTAAGCTTTTTGTTACAAAATTAGCTGATAAAAATGGCGAGATTTCTGGAAAACGTTTGCAAGTTGAGATGAGCGAGGGGAGAAATCGACAGATTCGTCGAACATTTGCGGCGCTAGGATATGAGGTGACCGACCTTGATCGTATTGAATTTGGTCATTACAAATTAGGAAAGCTAGAACGTGGAAAATTTGAAAAAGTTCAAAAACTAATTTAGTAACATTAAAAATAGACCTCTTGGAGGTCTATTTTTTGTAATGAGAACTAAGCTTCGTCTTCAGAGTTATCTTCAAGAGCAGAAAGAAGTGAATCCTCGGCGTTGCCACGTTTTTTCTTCTTTGGAGCTTCAGCGAGTTCAATATCGAGCTCAATGCCAGTAAGCTTTGAGGCAAGACGGACATTCTGTCCCTGACGACCGATAGCAACAGATTGCTGATCCTCGGTAACATAGACCTTAGCGCGCTTCTCTTCTAGTTCAACCTTCACGATTTCGGCTGGGCTCAAGGCTTCGCGAATATATTCAGACATATTATCGCTCCAGTTGACGATATCGATTTTCTCACGATCACCAATTTCGTTCATGACGGCCTGAACACGGATACCACGACCACCAACAAAAGTACCGACTGGATCAACGCCTGGAACGGTGGAAGAAACGGCGATTTTGGTGCGACGACCAGCTTCGCGAGCAATAGCATGGATTTCAACAGTGCCATTTTCAATTTCAGGGACCTCCTGGACAAAGAGCTGCTTAATAAATTCTGCAGAACCACGAGAAACCAAGAGATCAGCACCACGTTCATTACGCTCAATTGCCTTAATCAAAACCTTAATGCGTGAACCAACTTTATAAAATTCACCCTCAATTTGGTCTTGTTTTAGCATGATACCAGTGGCCTTACCGAGGTCAACACGAACTAGTTTTGGCTCAACACGAGCGATGGTACCATTGACGATGGTATTGATTTTATCTTCGTAAACAGTGAGAATTGCCTCGTGCTCTGCCTCACGAAGACGCTGAACAATCACCTGTTTGGCGGTCATTGACGCAACACGACCAAAGGAGGTTACCTTATGGGATTCCTCAACAATCTCACCGATTTCTTTACCGCCGGCGAGGTCGGCTGGAATTTCTGTGGCTGGATTATAAGCCAAACCATCTTCGATCACTTCTTTAGCAACAAAAACCTCGGCTTCACCGTTATCAAGATTCAGTACGGCGCGAACATTCATATCTTTATCACCATTTTCCTTGCGCCAGGCAGCAGCAATGGCAGTTTCAATAATATTGAGGACGGACTCTTCTGGAAGTCCTTTTTCCTCAGCGATTACCTTAACCATTGAGGACATTTGTTTTAGGTCTAAACCTTCCATATTTCCTTTCTATGAAAATTTATATTTAAACTAAGCTTGAATTGAGTCTAAAATATCCGACCTTTCGGCCGGATGATTCAAGTATCAAGTATGTTTATATTATAGCAAGCCATAAATAAAATAGCAACAGCCTTATGAGAAAAGTCTGTGATATAATAGTTATAAATAAGCTTATACAATATGTCCGAGATTAATTTAGAAAACGAAAAACCGCGCAAAATTAAACCTGAGAACGTGATTTTGGCGCTTGATATTGGTACGGAATTTGTGAAGGCAGTGATTGCTGAGCGAACCGAGGACGATAATCTGATCGTGATCGGGGTTGGTAAGGAACACCAGAATATGGGCAATATGTATGCTGGTGCGATTGCTGATATTCCGGCCGTAGTTTCGACTTGTGAGAAGGCGCTTTCTAATGCTGAGGGGATGGCTGGCGTGATTTCGAAGACTTGCGTAGTGGGGATTGCTGGCGAGCTAATTAAAGGCAATACGCGAACCGTGAGGTATCGTCGCAAGGATAGTAATAAGCCGATTTCTGACCAAGAAATGCAGCTGATTATTCAGCGGGTACAAGATAAAGCTGGCGAGCAGGCTAAGCAAGAGATTGCACTTGAGACTGATAACCCTGAAGTTGAGGTGCGCCTAATTAATTCTGCGATTGTTTCCCTGTCAATTGATGGATATAAAGTATCAAACCCGATTGGATTTAAGGGGTCAGATTTGATGATCCAGTTTTATACGGCTTTTGCACCACTTGTGCATATTTCGGCGATTGAAAAGGTTTGTGCAGAGTTAAATCTTGATCTATTAGCGGTGGCAGTAGAACCGTTTGCGGTTTGTCGCGCTTGTCTTGGCAATGAACTCGAGTCGAATTTTTCTGCAATTGTGATGGATATTGGTGGTGGGACAACTGATATTGCAGTAGTTGATGATGGTGGCGTCGAAGGAACGAAGATGTTTGGAATTGGCGGACGTAGTTTTACCCACCAGATTGCGACACGCACTGGATTAGACTATGACACTGCCGAAGCTGTAAAACTACAGCTTGGCGGAGTATCGCTAGATCAGTTGACTCTGAAGCATAAGGAGGAAACTGTAGCGGAGGCTGAGAAAAAGAATGAGATCCAGCAAATTTTAGCCACACCTGAGCGCGCTAAGAAAATCAATACGGCGATTTCTGATAATATTGAGGTATGGCTAGGTGGTGTTGCGGTCGCTCTTGAGGATTTTCCACTAGTGGAAGCCCTTCCTACTAAGATTCTACTCTGCGGCGGTGGTGCAGGCTTAGCTTCGTTACAGGAGTCACTAGCTACCTCTGATTGGTACACAGATCTACCTTTTTCTCGTCGCCCCCTGGTGCATCTACTCGACGATGTTGATATTCCAGGTATCGAGAATGCAACCACTGAAGATCTTGATTATTCTTTTATTACCGCATTTGGTTTACTTCGCGTTGCGATTGATACACTTGCGGGTACAGATGAGCCAGCTGGACTGCGCGCTAAATTAGCTAAGTTATTGCAGAACTAATTACTACTGAATTTATTATTATAGATTTAATGTTATGGGTTAATTTATTTTGCGGTTATATTTTATAAGCATCTTAACTCGCAATAATATACGTAGACAACAGAAAACCACCCGTTGGGGTGGTTATTCCGCATAATTTGGCACCTTGCTACCTTCCCGCTGTTGCAGTATTCTCGCCGCCGCTGAGCTTGACTTCTGTGTTCGGAATGGGAACAGGTATTTCCTCAGTGCTATGGGCACCAATTGCGCTTTTTGAATACTCAATGAGCGTTGATTGATGTCCATTAGGTGTATGAAATTAAATAAACTTGCGGTGTTCTATCGAGCACCGATTACTAGTTAAGTCTATCAAACTATCTGTGTCTACCAATGTAAACGCTGATAGTTTGAACATAAAAAGGCGATGGATCTATTAGTACGCTTCGACTCCATACCTTGCGGTACTTCCATCTTGCGCCTATCAACCAGATCTTCTTTCTGGGATCTCATAGGGAATTCTAATCTTGGAGTGGGCTTCGCGCTTAATATGCTTTCAGCGCTTATCTCTTCCGGATATAGCTACTCGGCAATGCAACAGGTGGTCACAACCGATACACTAGAGATCCGTCCACCCCGGTCCTCTCGTACTAAGGGCAGATCTCCTCAAAATTCCTAACGATCATGCCGGATATAAACCGAACTGTCTCACGACGTTCTGAACCCAGCTCGCGTACC
>ERZ773213.158-NODE-158-length-42513-cov-4.262848_pt1 | contig 42513 bp, 61 predicted proteins | sample MGYA00580996_ERZ773213 | MGnify/ENA primary metagenome ERZ773213 (study PRJEB29015, sample SAMEA2738152) | human oral metagenome | biome: human oral; feature: human-associated habitat; material: saliva | place: China | collected 2197 ...
TAATTCTTCTTTTGAAATACCTTTTTTTTCTAGCATATCACTAGGAGAAACTCCCATATTTTTATCACTAGGAAATGGTAACCATTCTTTTTTATCAGCTTCTAGCTTGTTGCGAATAGCTTTAGTAGCTTCTTTATCAATAGGGTATCCACCTTCATCATCCATTTCGCCTTCTTCCTCAAAAATGACATATGGATACTCTTCCTCAAAAATAACCTCTCCATTTTTGTAAGCAACAATATATTCGACTGTTGTCGGTTGCATGTTTCCATAGCTATGACCAATAGTTGAAAAGGTGCAAGAATACCTTTTAGAAATTTCTTCTATTAAATCATAAATATCAAAATCAAGAGATGGGATGTAATTAACAATTACATATTCCCTGTTTTTTGATAAAATAATGTTTACAAAGCGAAAAGGTTTTTCAGTAGCCAGCTTCTTAAAAAGACTAAAAATAAAAACATTATTCAAGTCCTCTTTTGTTGCAATTTTAACAGTTGCGAATGTAAGATTAGCCATATTATATTACCTCGTTTTTTTATTTGTTTATGAATTCTAAAATAAATCTTGTTTGTTTCATTCTAAATATAAGACAAAAAGATTTCACGAATATCTTTAGATGTTACATCTAGTTCATAGCGTTCACCATTTTTTGAAATTAGAATTAGTTCAATATCACCTTTTACAATATCCGCAATTTTTTCTGCAAGCTCGTGCATTCGTTTTTCTACTTTATTAATATCTGAAATTGCATTTAGCTCATCCTCATTCAAGTGTGATTTAAACAATTTCATCAACTCATCATAAGTGCTATTGTAGTAATTATCATATAGCTCCCAATCATTATCGAAACTATAGACTACAATTTGAGTTAATTCATCCGTTTCAGGTTTTTTGACTTCATGCACACCAACGAGTGTATTTGCACCTTTTGTACTAATTACTGTCACCTCGTAAAAGTCTTTAGTTTCTTTCATCATTTTTCGCAAAATTGACATGCAAATTCTCCTTTTTACTAATCGTTTATTTATAATAAAAGTATATCACAATGGTAGACGATTGTCAACAGTTTTGCCAATTTTTCATCTTTTGGAATTTACTTGGAAAATAGATGATCCCTTGTATCACGCGCCTTTTGAAGTCCACGGAATTTACTTGGAAAATAAAAAGCCTTACTAGTTGGTTTAGAAAAACAATTGACAAATAGTATTAAATATGGTACAATGAATACATAGAATAAAAGGAGTAATGAAAAAAATGAACTATGGAAAAGGCAAATACAATGCTTATCGAAAACGGAGTTACAGCCGAAGCGACACCCAGCGTAGAAAATATGCTCAAGCTATGGATGACCTAGAACAAGCCTTTGAGGAATTAGAAGGTTGGGAATTGTCATCTATGAAGGATAGTGCTTATAAAAACTTTGGAAGATATGAAGTAAGGCTATCTAACCACTCTGCAGATAATCAATACCACAACCTAGAAAGTGGACACTTGATCGTCAACATAAAAGCAAGTAAATTGAATTTTGTAGATATTATTAAAAACCATCTGCAAAAAATTATTGAAAAAATTGAAACATTGGATTTGAAACAATATCGTTTCATCAACGCAACTAATTTAGAAAACAACATTAAATGTTATTATAAAGGCTACAAATCAAAGAAAGATGTTATTGAATAAAGAAGGATAAAACTCCTTCTTTTTTTGTTTACAAAATATAAGAAAATATAATAAAAAACGCCAGTGTTTTACTGACGTTCGTTTTTTTATTAACTAATCTTTCAAGTATTCATCATAGTTCCCAGAAGCGAAGTCTGAGCATTCGGAATGAAAATTAAGTTCTCCCAAAAGGACTTCGATTACATCCCGTAGCTGGCTGCCTTCTGCTTCTTCTTTGTGAATGATAGCTAGTTCTTTTATATCATTTTTAGATAAACCATAATCCAAAGCACGGCAAATATTTGCTATATTATGAAACTCACTACCTCCCTCCACAACTTTATCCAGCGTTGCCTTCCAATCGCTAACAATCTCTAGCTCTTTCTTGATCACATCTAAATCGAAGGCTTCTGTAGCAATTTTTTGATAGAGCGATGCACCAAGTTGCTTTTTCAGCCAAAAGGCAATGGCATCTAATTCAGATTCTTGTTCTTCTGCCTTTTTGCTACGCAAATAAAAAATAGTGTCATTTCTGATCCACATAGATAAAGCGTAGGCGTTATCCTTGAATTCTTTTAGGCGATTCTTATCATCAATTGTTAATTCTTCAGGAAAATCAAACTCTTCCCACATTTTGAGAATTGTTTGCTTTAATTTCTTACATTCCATTTTGCTAATTACTCTTCCAGACATTCCTTTTCCCCTTTTTATAAACTTAAGTAGTTGTCATAATAGCCAGCAATAAATTCTCCGCAATCTTCGTGAAAATTCATATCAGTTAGTAAATTTTCAATAATCGTTTGAAGTTTGCTACCTGGTTCTTCATTCTTATGAATCATAGCAAGTTCCTTCAAGTCACTCTCATATAATGAGAAGCCTAATTTACTGGCAATAGGAAATGTATTATAATCACCCCCATACTCTTCAACGTATTCTACGTTATTCAAAGTCTTTCTCCAGTCGTTACGGATAGCTAAACGCTCTTGAATGGCATCGGTGCTAAAACCTTTTGCAACCAATTTTTGATACAAAGAAGTACCTAAATCTTCTTTCAACCAAGATTCTACCTTTGCAATCTCGCTTTCTTGCTCTTCTTCATTCTTATCTTTCAACATTTCAACAACATCAACTAGCAACCAATTTGACAGGATAGCTAAATTATCTTTATAAGTTTTAAGATTGTTAATATCATCTAACTCAATTCTATCTTGAGGGGTAAATGTCCCCCAAAATTTGATAATAGTGCTAATTGTCTTGTCTGATTCTTTTCCACTGAATACAATTTCGCTCATTCTTTCTCCTTTTTTATTCCATTATTTATTTTTAGTCTTTTTTAACACATAGATAATCTTTGTTGGCCAAGGGATTTCATCCATTTTGAAGTATTTTTGTAGATAAGGAAGGTAAGTTTCATCAACCTCTTCAGACACTTCCTCAACATGGTATTCTAGTGGGTTACAAATCCATCTTTCAATAAGTTCTGGAGTAACTGCATAAGTTTCTTTTGCTTCTCGTTCAACAGAACCTAACCCCCAAACCACATGGAACATCATCTCATAACTATCATGTGAATTTGTTGTGATATAGATGTTAGGAGATACAGGCTTATCATCATTATCTGAAACCAACCGAGGTGGTTGAATAACGGAGTTTGTAATAAGCTGCGCAACCCAAGTATGGACTTCTTCTTCTACATCACTTGATGCTAGTTCCAACAAATATTTATTCTTAGTTGGGTATCCCCAGTCACGGATAATAATTTTTCCGTCTGATTTAAGCGCATTGTCAATCATAGCAAACGCTTCTGTGCGCTCCTGACGATTAAGGTAGCTCATTAATTCATGAAAAACGCTTGATAAGTAGATAATATCAAATTCATTTTCAACTTGTAGCAACTGCTCTTTTGTCAGAAAGTCAACGTTATTTTCCTGTAATTGCCCCTGGACAGTTGGGGATACGTCATAAGCAACATATTCTGCCCCAACATCTTTCACCTGCTCAATGAATTCAGGAGAATAGCCAGAACCAAAGTCAAGAAGTTTAATTCCCTCCTTAAGATGTGGTTGGATCACTCCAAATTTTGATGTAGCGGTTTGATTCATGCGTTCTTGATAAGTTTTATTTGTATGGTTTTCCATATTTTTCCTTTCTGATTGATAAGCTTATTGACGATTATTTAATCATTTGCGTCACTGCTCCAAGTATCCCCTATAATGTATTGATTATATATTTCTTCAGTAACATTAATCGTTATAGTCCGCATCTTGTTGTTTTTGTCATAACCGCAAATATCAAAATAATATTTGGCTGGGATCATTTTTTTAGAACTAACGGGAATATCACCAATAATGTAAACTTCAGTCACTTCATGCTCTTTGTTTACATGTTTATTAATAATTACTCCTTCATCTATTTGTTTATACTTTAGATTAATGAAAACAATGGCTAAAACAAAACACCCTAAGAGGAATGCGAGCGAAAACGCAATTATATGTAAAAATTCTGTCATGTTGATTGTCTCTCTAATTATTCTAGTAGCCTTAATTCAGTCGCTATTAACTATCTTTTTCATTCCTGTATTGCGCGTGCATTTAATCATCGCTCCAAATTCCAACAGGATCGCCATCTATTCCGAAAGGAACTCCTATTGAAGCTAAGATTTCATACGCGTTCTGCGTTTCAATTTCATTGTGACAAGCGTGACAGCAAAATTCATCGTTATACTTAACCGTTGTGGGTTTACCACAATATTCACATCTCGTTTGATTTTTCTTTTTTGATTTTTTATTTTTCCTTATAGCCTTACTCCAAAATGTAATCAACAACCTGCTCAATCGTTTCACGTATCACTGGTTGCACCTCTGTCAATTGACCAGTTTCGCCTTCGATATAAAGAGAAACTTCAAAAGCATCTCCTGTACGAGAGACATCGTAAACATAGTCTAAAGACTCACCATCTCTCACGCGCACTATATCAGGTTTTACTTCAACAGGACGCTTCCATTCATAACCTTGTTTCTGCAATTCATGCACCAGCTCAGGTAAATATTCAATCATTTTCTTATCGCTTTCGTCAAGTGATGAATGTTCCTTAGTAACACTTGTGTTTTCAATTTCTTCTTCCGTGAAATATTGCGTAGTTTCTTTAATAGGAAACCACCCTTGACCTTCTAAATAACGAATAGCATCGTCAATCGAACAAATGTTTTTTTCATCTTCTTCGCCAGTTTGCATGCAATGATCTCTTGCTTCTGAAATCAACTCACTTTCCGTAAAAAAAGGTGTTGATTCTTGATTTAGAGAAGGAGTCCAATATAATAATGCTTTATAAGTTTTTGTCATTTTTAGTAACCTCGTTCAAATCATTTATAATACAAGTATATCACAATAGTATACATTTGTCAACGGTTTTCTTGTTTTTTAGGAAGATAAGTCATATAAACAGTAACCAAAAAATTTTCGGACAAAAAAAGACCAAGCCACTAAATGATTTGATCAATTAATTTTTTATACCATGGGTTTGAAATTATTATACCCTTTAAGGCGTTCAAAGCGGCTATGAATACATGATTTATAGTACATCTTACGCTCTTCACTCAAAGACAAATATAAATTTTCCGAAACTAATTTAGGAGAAATTTCCGACATATTTCTTACTACCGTTGGTGCAAATATTTTATTAGCAATTTTTCCGATTCTATACTTATGAGATTCAGAGAGAAAATCATAAATTGAAATTTCGCCATCAATCACTTTATCTAAATTTTCAATATCAGATTTAGCAATCAAAAGTTCTTTGATATTTATCAGTTGCTTGTTCTTCAACAGCGTTCTATCTTGCATAACATAGAAAGTATAGGTCTTATCTAGATAAGTAACAATACCAAAAATGGGTTCATCTACAACTAATAGTGGCAGTTTAATTTTATGCCGTTCTACTAGTTTGAAAATTTCATAAATTTCTTTTAATTCTTCTTTACTCATATTCTTATGCTTTCATCATTCTATCACTCAATTGCTGTTAAATTCTAAAGGTTTTAACGTCCTCACTGTCAAAGAGTACATCCAATTTTTGCGACTCAGCAAATGTCTCTGCTTTAAACACCGAACGTTCTACCCCATCAACAACGATCACGCCAACTTCCTTTAAAGCAATTCCTTTGAGTTTGCCTGTTGGAATAAAGGCATACTCGTAGCCGACATTTACAAGGATGCGCGTGCTTGTAGTCTCTTTCATAACTTTTCCCCTTTTTGATTATTTACAATAAAAGTATATCATAAAACAGCGCAAATGTCAATTGCTAAAAAAGAAATAAAAAACACCAGCTCAACTGGTGTCCAAAACAATAAGTTTTGTAGGCCACTTATTCTGAAAAATCCTTTTCAAAAAAAATAAATGGAGGCGCATAATGAAAACTTTACAAACTAGAGTTCTTCTAGAACTCTATAAATATTATAACAAAAAATATTATTTATAGCAATACCTTCCTTTGGCACCATGTTAAACAGAATGGTTCCAAAACCTCGTATCCTCTATTTAACATGATTGGAATTGATTAAAATAGATTTCTAGGCGTTAAACAAATTGAATTTGCTATTGCGTTTCTAACGAATGTACTTTAATCAAGCTTCCTTAATTACCAAGCCTGCCTACGCTCCAGCTTAACGGTAATCTAATGAGGATACCAAATGATCCCCATGTATCTATTATAACATAAAATCACAAAAACAACAGCGGATTTTAATCATCAAAGGTTGTTAATGTAATCTCATTTTCACCATCTTTATCTAATTTAGTAGAAACTGAAATTGCAGGTAAAAGACCAGCTCTTTCATTTACAAACAAGGTGAATACAGTCTCAGGCAAAACTTTTTTCAGATGCATTTTTGCATCATTGTATAACTCATTTCCATAATTAAACTCTACAATACTACTTGCAAAACGTGAAGCCTCGGATATAAAAATAAACAATAATCGTCTGTCAAAAAGGTTATGCAACTCCCCTAGTACATCGTCTATACTACCACGTTCGTTAGGATAAGCTAAACGTGTTTTTTCAAGAATGTCATCTAAAGGGAGTTTTTCTTTTAGGTCTTTTGAAATTTGAATATTGAAAGGACAACTGTGAGTGATACTGCCGTCCTCTTGCGTTTCACTCCGCTCTTCTACTACTTGCTTGATCCTTTCTAAAACATCAGCATCAAAGATGGCTTGTTCGTATGAAGGAGGATTCGCTATTAGAGAGTCCAACAAGGCTTCTGCTGCTGTATCAATTTTAAGATAGACATCTTCATTACCTTTGAAAGCAGAAAGAAATAATAACGTAGTTAAAGCGGTTTTAGATTTTGCGGAGAATGTAACTCTTCCACGAAGAATATCATATTCCTTATCTTGTAATTCGGTACCCATAAAAAGCCTCCATTTTCTGTGTAAGGAAAGCATATCATGAAAAATGGAATAAAGTCAAATAAAAGCGCAGATAAAAAAGGCGCGTGATGTATCAATCACTGCCTTCTGCTATTTTTTCTGCTACATTATCCAAGGACTTCCTCAAACAAATATCGGTCTGTTAGTGTTAACATACGTTCTCTAGGATAATCTGGGCCTTTTGCACCAGGTCTCTTCAAGTGCTTTTCAAAATCGTCCATCATATATGACCAACCAAAGAGAACTTCTGAATTCTCTTTCCATTTTTGATGGATTGGTTCTTGCAACTGACTTAATTTTCTCCATTTATCTTCAAATTGCTCGAAGAATGTCTTGAAATAATGAAAGTTTCCACTATGAATTCGAGTTTCAACCATTGATGGGTCTTGATTGAGGTATAACTCAAGGCACGCGCCCATGGCTTGAGACCGAGAGACTCCAGCTTCGCAATGGATCAGGATGTTATAACCCTTATTCCTAGCCCGTTCCCCAATTTTTCGAATCATTCTTGCTTCTTCTAAAGAAAATACAGGGAGGTCTAACCCTGTCTGCTCAAAGACAGTTTGTGTCGGATCAAGGTCTACCTCTGGGATGTCAATAAAAGGAACTCGATAAACTTCTTTCAAACGTCCTGTAGGCTGAAAGATAACTGGGCAATCTTCTTTACGTTTGTAATCAGTGATGGAGATGATGATATAATCTTCCGTTCCAAATGGCCGATTGTGATAAGCAGCAATAAAAGCCTCTTTAGCAGAAACGACTAAAATCTTGCTCATATAAGCTATCCTTCCTAATCCATGATATAATCCAAGACTTCCTCAACGTCAAAAAAACTCCGCACTGTTTTGAATCCATTTTTTCCATCATAAGATAAAATGAATGGCTGACGTTCCCCTTTCTTATAATGCAGACAGTGCGTCCCACTTGGAGTATCCAAGATAAGACCGTGTTTTACAACGTGAATATCAATCCATGTATGATATTTATGGTGGATTATGTCGATAATTTTATCAATATAACGAAAAATTTGATTCAATTCCATTTTTTATATTTCCCTTCTAAAAAAAAGTAAAATCAACTAAAATAACACTAATCCCTATAGATATTTGTCCCAACAATTCTTCCTTCGTAACTTGTCCGTTCTTGACAGTAAGTTACGTAATCCTCATATGAAGAAAAATGAACTTTTTCGAATGTTTGAGCATCAATAATGTCTGTTTTATCTTCATCCCAGTTTTGGAATAATTCATAGGTGTTTGACACTAACAAAATTCTTAAATTACTAGAAGCGTTATGATTTACGAATTGATGGATCATTTGTTGAATTTTGATTGCGAAGTCAGGGCTTAATCCTGAATCAACGCTATCTATCAACAGTACAAAAGGAATATCTTTATTTTGGACAACCTGTTGCGCGTGGTTGACTAGCTCAAAAATACGCTTCAAATCCAAAATTCGCAGTTGCCCTTCCGAATATTTGATTCGCTCTAATTTTACAGAATAGGTGCATCCTGCCAACCCAAGCATGGTTATAAAGTCATTCTCTTTGTACCCATCATAGGTAAAAATAAGAGCGTTTGGCTGCTCGTAAGTTGGTTTAGAAAGAATAGAATCAATAGTTGATTTTCGAGTAGATGTTTCAACTTCAAAAGTCGAATAAAACTTGTGTTCTTCTTTGTAAATGTCTTGAACACTCCTTTTTACCCCCATCAACAAACTGCTCTTTCCATAGCCGTTAGGTCCTGCAATAATGGTAAGAATCTTATTTAGTTCCAATGTGTCAGGATAGGTAAGGTGCGTATCTGGACGATTATTTAGCTGAGTTATTTTCATTTATTTACCCTTATTTGGTTTTAAATCTCTTGCTTGAAAATTGCTTTTGGTTCATCTTCTTCTGTCGAAAAGATTGCTGTGAGTAGTTCATTAGGATGATCGAAATTGTCAACGTGAACAATTGTATTAGCTACTTCGTCACCCTCTCCAGCTACGGCAATATCCACCAAACAATTGTTGTTACAAGGGTCAATTTTAATAATCAATTTTTTGTCCGTATTTGGAATTGCCATTCTAGCGTAGATTTGTTTGTCAACATTTTCAATCTCTAGCTGTACAAGTCGCTCTGATTCACTACTTACAAAAATATCTGCCATTTTTATTTCCTCTTTTCAAAAACTATTTATAGCAAGAATATATCACATATTCTTGTAACTATTACCTTCCAACACCTTCTAGCCAACGATATAATACGTCACTATTAACAGAAGACACAACTTCGCAAGAAATTACATCAGTAGGTGAAAAATATTCTACTATAAGTAAATCTAAAATTTTATGCCTCAGTTTAGGATAATTTTTAAATACATATTTCCAGAAATAGTCGCCTTCTTGATCATCCCCTATCCAACCCCAAAGTCGTATTTTCTTTTCCATAAGTCGAACCTCGATTGCTATTGTGCGACTTTTTGAAAATTCAAAAATAATTCTGTTTTCATTACCTTTCTCTAGGCTACCATCAAAATAAACAATATCTAATAATTTCAAGATTCCTTCAAAATTCCTGCATTCAATAGCTTTTTCAACCTGGTTTTGAAAGTTATAAACATCAAAAATATCCATCTTTTTTTCTCTTTTCAAAAATTATTTATAATAAGAGTATATCACAATATGTTCCATTTGTCAACGTTTTTTAGGGCATAAAAAAACACCAGATGAACTGGTGCCAAAAACGAGACATTTTTGAGAAGAATTACCTTTGGAAGTAACCAGCTTCCAAATGAGTAAATGGGACGTGCAAAACTACAAAATTCTTAATTCGGGTTCATTTTCAAACCTAAATATATTATATCGAAAAATATTATTTACTGCAATACTTTCTGAACAATAATCCCAGAATCTTCAATTTCAAAAAGCAAAGTTTTTACATTCCTTTGGCATCTTTTCAATTTGATAAAAAAGAATAATCGACATAGTTACTTTTTACCCTCCTTATAAAAAATATAAGTTACAAAACAAATTCCTGCAATGTATAAATACATCACAAACGTTTTAGCTAAATGAGCAGTTGCTAAAGCACAAATGTAAGCAATAAGAGCGTAATTTACAAAAAGGTCTCTTCCACGAGCCGTTTTACATATTATCAAGCCAATAAATGAAAAGATAAGCGCCCAAGTAATAAAAAACATCATAACTTTTTCCTTTCATTTTTATTTTTATCCTTGTCCTTTAATATGGCGTTTTTTAACATCTTCTCGAAAATCAGAAAATGCTCCTTGCTACTTTTATAGCTACTTAGAAATAAAGAAACAAAGACAACTATTCCAATTGTATTGATAATTCCATCATTCTTGGTAAAAAGCATACAAATTAAGCTGACTATCAAAGTCACAATAGAAGAAAAAACCACTGCTTCGAAAAGATAGCCAAAGAAGCGAAAAAATTTCACTTGAAAAAGAATATAAAAATTCTTTTTATAATCTGGACCAATTATTTTATCTAAAAATGTTATCATCTTTTTTTCCTCTTTATTCTACAGAACTCTTTGGCACGTAATCAAAAGCATCCTGGTATTGGATCTGATAAGAATTTTTATCTTCTCCAATGATTTTTACAGTTGCATTTTGCTTCAGGAGATCTGAAGATTTTGCGGTAATTTCAATGATTTGACCTTTTTTCTTAAAATTATAGTAGCTTTCGATACGTCCATTTTTGATTTCATTGATTTTTTGTTGTATTGAAATTAGTTGTTTAGTGCCAAACGCTCCTAACGAACCAAAAACAATAATTCCTAAAGCAATAAAAGTATAAGCAGCTTTTTTATAGACTTCCTTTTTATCTTTCATGAACACATCAGTCCATAACAAACCAAAGGACAAGATGGCAAGAAAAGCCACTATTAGGACTAATGTGTAAGGTGAGTAAAATGGGTCGAGTGTATTAAGTAATTTTTCTAACATATTTTTCCTTCTTTCATTTAGTTATGATTATTCAAAGTAATCATAAAATTCTTTGCGAACTGGTAACAACGTTGCTTTAGAACAGTTCTGCTCGTTCAACTTAGCAAATAATTGCACACTTACTTCATACATTTAGTTCCTCTTTTATAACCAGCCCTATAAGCTGATAAAGTTACTTTCCTAGAGATATTAACCCAACAGTTAAGATTTTCATTGTACTCATAAGGATAGCAAGTGACTTCTGAATTATTTTCGCCTTTTGTTGTCCCTAAGATAACTTTCCCATTTTCTACATAAACGTTTTTTCCGTAAACCATATGCCAACCATCTTTTTCTGCCATTTCTTCTCCTTTATTCTTCAAAAATTTTCTTCAAGTTTTGATTTTCACTTGAACCTAGAGTAATTTTAATTTCACCAGTTTCATCACTTTCTTCAGGAGTCCCACTCTCACCAAATATTTTACGTGCAAAACCTTCGATTGGGCGGTACTCAACTTTGGTAACTAGCGAATTGTTCAAATCTACTTTATTTCTTACAAAATTATCGCTGGTTATCGCCACTACTTTCGTAAGTTTGTTTTTTCCTTGAGAAACAGTAATTTTTACATCACAAACTACCGAATCGCTATTGAGCTTATTATATAACTTTCGAATATTGTCACTTGAATTTTCACCAGCTTTGATAGAATATTTTTTTTGATAACATCCTTCTTCAAAACTAATTTCAACAGAAGCATTTTCATTATTGGTGTACACTTGTTTCCACGCTTTATTTGAAATTGGTTCTTTTACAGAAAAATAGATTAATATAGGGGAAACGACACCAACAACCATAATGGAAAAACATAAAAAAATAAAAGGGCCCATAAATATTTTTTTATCTGTCCATTTATCAGGTAAATAGCACATAATATAAATCAAAACAAGAACAATACAAAACGCATAGAGTATTGTTAAAGCTGGCCAATCTAAAAACATCTTTAGCATATTCCTCTCCTATTCCTCAAATAATTTCTCAAGCTTTTTGTCTTTGCTTGACTCAAATGTAATCCGAATTTCGCCTTCTTTTTCAGATGCGCGTGGTTTGCCCTGTTTACCAAAGAGTTTTGGTGCAACACCTTTGATAGGACGGTACTCAATTTTAGCAATTTTGGCATTACTTGGATCAACATTTTTAGCTATCACATTGTCTTGTGTGATGCCCACTCGCTTAAAAAGTGTGTTGTCGCCACTTTTTGCTTTCAGCTCAATTTCTAGAAAATCATTCAACTCAGCAGCTCTCTGCAACATGCTAAGATCAACTGGAGATTTGCTTGTCACAATTGTTTGTTCTTTATCTCCAGCTTTATAGGTGAGTTCAATAGTCGCATCCACATCGTTTCGGTAAATTTGTTTCCATGACCCACCCGAAACAGGGAGGTTAGAACTAGTGAAGAAAACCAATAAACCAAAAACAACAAACGACACGACAAGTGTTACTGCTGGGATCAATGGATCATTATTGTTATCTGCTTGATAAAATATCCCTAAAAAAGATATAAAGATAAGACCCATCGCAATATAAGTTAATACCGTACTATTATCTAAAACAAATTGAATCATATTTTTTACTTCCATTCCTCACTAAATTTGTACAAAAGAGTAAAGTTGTTTTTGAGAATACCTGAGATGTATTTTGGAGTGAAGTAATGCACGCCACGAAACAGCTCCCATGAAATACCCTTTTCCTCCAACTCCTCTTCTATGCCTGTCAAAGCTTTCTTCCCAGCTAGTTCAAGGATCTCCTTGGTGTTTTTGTTATAAGGAAAAGCTTGCAACTGAAGCTCAACTCCCTTATTAGAAATAACAATTTCAGCTTCTCCTCGCCATGTATCAACTGGCAAAACTAACGTATCGCCTTTAGAGATAAAATCTAACTCTGGGTAGACTTCTAAAATAGGTTTTACTTTAGTAGCGAATTCTTCATCTGTAAATAGGAATCCCTCTACCAAGTATTGCTCAATTTTCTTCATAGTTCACCTTTTTACTTCCAACTTTTACAAAAACCGTACAAAGAAGCAAAATCCTCTTTCAAATCACCTGAAGGTTGCTTCAAAACGAAATATTGTACGCCACGAGAAACTTCCCATAGAATCCCTTTGCTATCTAACTCAAAAACTTGTTTACTGCTCATCCATGGATCATGAGTAATCAAGTGAAGTTCCAAAACATCATTCGAAATAAAGATTTTTGCCTCCCCACGCCAGGTTTTGATAGGTAAATAGAGTTCGTTATCGTCACTGACAAATTCAAGTTCAGGGTAAGCTTCGATAAGTGGCTCTACCTTACTAGCAAATTGTTTATCTGAAAAGGTATGTTCTCCCACTAAGTATTGTTCAATTTTTTTCATTTTTTATTTCTTCTTTCTTTATTTTATTTATTTTTGTTCTAAGGCCATTTGCCATCAGGTTACTTTTTAAAAATTTCACATTTTTCTAATTCTACAGAATCTGGTTCACGATATGGATATGAATATCTAGTTCGAATAGTTCCGTTTGGTTCATGTAAAATTTGGATTGCCTCCGCTAAACTTGTTTTGTATTTGTCTAAGATCGGCTTAATCAATTTACGATATTCTTGAACCGTTCTTTCATCACGGTTAAGTAAAATCATTTTACGTTCGTCTACATTGTGTTTGACTTTACAAGTAACAACTTTATCATCTTCAATAGAAGTATAAAACTGAATGTCGTCACCATTAACAAAATATTCACCTCGTGTATTCAACCTATTTGATGAGCAACCTCCACAAATATCTTTAAGTAAAGCTAAAAAATTACTATCATCGTCTAAAGCTAACATACCTTCAGCGTGGTTGATCATATCTTTGAAATCCTTGGAATATAGATAAGCCGCTTTCAAATATGCCTTTACAGCTGGATTAGAGCTTTTTGTTAATTTGATAAGATTATCATTGAACTCATCGTTGAATCCGTGGATACACAGCTCTGAGACGCTTTTGACAGAAATTTCATCTGTTGCTAAATCTTTCACTCTCACTTTTATCTTCCCCAACTCAATAGAGGTAGTTGTGACAAGAGATTTGCTATTGCTAGAACCAACAATCTCATAGATAGACTCTTCGTCAGCAGCATAAACCCCAACTTCGAAAGGAAGATTACTAAACATTTTTTGTTCTGTATTACTAATGCGAATATTATTATCAGGAAAAACCTCTTCATAAGTAGAACTTTGGTCGAAAGTTTTAATCCTACTTCTTTTACTAGGCATTGGAATAAAAAGAATTAAATCGTCTGTGACGCAATCTCTGACAACATAAGCAAACCAATTGCCATTAACAATGTAAATGCTTGTGTTTTCTTCAATTTTTGATGTTTTAGATATAGTCATTTTTTCACCTAAATATTAACAAATATTAGTAATTTGTTCTTCCTTTCATATCTCTGATTTTTACAATACCTTCATCTATATAATCAGGCAAGATCCGATGATAACCATCTTCCCCTAACGAAATGATGACACTACCGTCTTTATCTAGATAGCCTTTCACCCAAACTTCCTCAATTAATTCTGTATTCATAGTTTTATATCTCTCTCCTCTATTTTTATTTATGATTATATAGTATCATAAAAGTATACGAATGTCAACTAAATTTAGTATCTAAATTTCCTATAATTTCTTACTATTATAAATAAAAAAAGCGCTATAAAGCGCCTTGTATTCTAAAACGGAAGTCTACTATCTTCTTTAATTTTATTTTTTTCTACTAAATTTTTTAATTCTTCGACAGAAATTGGGGAATCGTAGGTATATGTTTCAATGAATGCTTGATTTAACACTGCAAGAATAGAGGGGATAACAATCTGTTCAAGCTCATCAACCCACTCGTACCACTTAGGCTCAATTTCACCAGCTAACTTATCCGCATAAAATTCGTAAGAGTATGCTGTTGTTTTCGGTTTACCTAAGATGAATGTCGGTGCTTTTTGAAATTCCCACTTGGTAAGTTCCATCTCTCCAGTGACAAGAGCTAAAGATTTTTTGATATTCTTTTCGTAATTACGGAAATAGCTTCCTTCTTGCACAAATCGAAACTCTTTATATCGCTCTGAATTTCGTTTGTAATTCAAGTAATCGCATTGAATAAGGAATCGGCCACCATCTCGTAGAGAATCCATATAAACAAAAGGATTGTTAATCAACCTCAACATATAACCAGTTTCTTTTATAATTTCTCCAAGATATTTCCCGTTGATTTTGACAACTGTAGTGAAATTATTAATAAATTCTTTCGCAAATTGAATTGTCTTTTTCATAGAAAAAACATCATTCTTGGCAATATAAATATTACTAGTAGCTTCACTATATTCAAATTCAAAATCGAATATCCTCCGAAATGGCAGAGCAACATCAATTTCAAGTTCTCCATCAAAGAACTTTCCTGCGTGTAGAGGAATAGGCTTTAGATGACTTGACATTTTGTTAAGAAAGTACGTTGATAGCACTTCTTGTTCTTTTTGTGAAAATTGCTTATTTGACATATTTTACCTTTCTAGTTTAGAACGTGATAAATTTGCATGATCATAAATACAGATGCTGTGATGCCAGCAAGAGATGAAAGTAAGATAGACACTGAATAGTAAAATAAAAATTGGTACACATAAACATCACTATTCTTCGAAGTTCGTTCTGCAAGAGAATGATATTTCTTACGAGTGTATTTTGCTATCACAAAAAAGATAAGAATGATGAGAATTGCGATTCCTTGTGCGAATGATGTTAATTGCATGATTGATTCCTTTCTAATCTAGTTCATAGATGCTGTATCCTGCATAGTCAGATGCGTTCTGTAGGCTTTGTTTCAATAGTCTTGTTTTTTCGCTTTGGAAAACGATGCTCAACTTTGATATTTTTAACAAATTCATCCGCTTCCAACTGAAATTCGAGGCTAGGGCCTGTTTCTTTTTGTGAGGGTATTAGTTGCTTGCTTTTAGAGTTGCTCTTATTTTTACCAAATCCAATTGCATTTAGAATAGCCACTGTGCTTGCTACAGAGGACATATAATTAATTTCCTTTCTTTGTTAGATTTATTAAACTTTCTTCGTGTTTGCAATGACAATTTGATGTTGGAAATCATCCGCAAGTTTCGAGTTGATTTTATCATTATTTGTTGCCAATTCTTTGATGCTAACTTCATTAATAACATCAATCAAAATATCCTTCAATTCCTCTAAATCGATAGAATTGAATTTTTGCATTTGTAAGAGTTGATTATGAATATTTCTTGGATCATCAGTCTGGAATAGGTTACGCACAAAAGTTGAAATTACAACTTTGATCTTAGGTTTTAAGAAAACAAATAAATCGTCTACGTAATCGTCATATTCATACAAGTTAATTGCTTTTTTAATGAATTTACATATAGTTGTTTTTTCATCGCTAGAAAAACTAGAAAAACTTTCAATAAAATATGAATGTTGGTCTACGCTGTTTTTGAAAATGTTTAAATCTAGTTTTGTAGCAAAATGACTGTCTGGTCTAATATTTCCAACAAAGTCATTAATGTCAAGCTGAAGATTTTCTTCTAAAACCTGATAAGTAGGAATGTTGAAATAATTTGCAACTACCTCAATTGCAGCTTTCCCATCTGTAAATGGAGTTCCTTTCATCATTCTAGCAAATTCTAACAATTGAGTAATTGTAAAAGTCTTATTTGGACCTTCACCAAAATGATAAAGTTTTACAGTATAATCTTTTTCCATATTTTTTCTCCTTACTTCACGCCACGCGCCAAAATAGTTTCAAAAACCGCATCATCTTTCACTTCTCGTGCTAGCATATCTGCACGCGCTGCCTTGATATTGGTAAATGAAGTAATCGGCTCTTGGTTGCCATTATTATCTTCCTTGCATTCCACGATGTAAGAAAATTGTAGTAAATCCAAAATGCCATCTTTAGCCAAATCCCAAAGTGAGATGCAACCTGTGCCTTCTAGAATGTCCTGCTCATCAAATCGCAACTCTTTGTTGTATAGCTCTGCAACAGTATCCTCGATACTAGGAACTAAACTGGATACACGTTTTTTGACAAGGTAAACGTGCTTGTTGTCATCATCTTTGTCCAGCTGGTAGACTTCAGAAAACACCTTTGTAAAATGAAACGGTAAGTTTTTTTCGTCGTTATTTAACACTTCTGCGATCTTCTCGCTTTTATCATTTAAATATTCAGCGAACTTGTCGTAATCAAACACTTTCTTGTTGATATGAAAAACAATCCCCTTGCTTTTTACCATCTTCAATTACCTTTCTTTTTATTTGTCCTTGTAAAAGTCGCTGTCATTAAGCCATTTTTGGACCTTGATCACGCTATCTAATCGAAGATTTTCGACTTTTCGATTTCCTTGGCGGAGTTTAGAAATAACAGAACGAGAAATACCTGCCTTGTGTTCGATAAAGTAAGCTGGCACTTCTGGATCTAGTAACAAGCTATAAACCTTATCAAGGTCAATAAAGGTAACTTCTTCCATAATTTCTTTTTTCTTAGTTTTCTTTTTAATTTCACTCATATTTTCTTTCCTTTTAATTTTATTTTTGGTTCTAAAGCCTTGAAATTCCGTAATATTCGTAACCACAATATTCAGAGCAAAAACCGTAAGTATTGAAATATTTGTCAAATATACCGATTTTATCTTTGCAAACTGGACAATGTGTTCGGTTATACCTTTCTTCTTTACTGAGTCTGCTTAATGCTTGCTTTTTCTTAATACGCTTATTCATTTTTTGCCTCTTCATAAAATTCAATTTTTGCGAAGTTTTTAGGACTTATCGTGATGATAGTTTCATTAGGCTCAACCTGTTGTAGGTGAAGATAATCTATATTACCTTGCTCAAGCCATTCCAACATATTTAGAATATGTCCATAATCCTCTTTGACCTTGATCTCTTCTTCAAAGTTAGGATTTTTTAATAGAATCTTTGTCATTGCTCCACCTCTTTAACTACTACGCCTTCGCAATTGAATACCCAACCGAAGCCATTTACCTCAAGTTGTCTACGGCTAAAGGTAATCATTGGATTATCTTTCAACTCCGCACGAATGATATTAACGAAAGATAATTTATCTCCCATGCCGTGCAAATATTGTCCCGTTTTGATTATTTGAACAGTATATAGTTGCCCTTTTTCAATCTCGTAACCAAATTGATGCATATTGATTAAAATTTGAAGTGAATCATTATTCTCAAAAATCCATTGTTTAACATCGGGCGCTTCAGTTATACTGTACCAATTGATCAGGTAACTAAACAACTTCGCTTCAAAGTCATCTTTATTCTCTTCATACCAATCAGCCACAAATTGTGGTACTGTTGGTTTCTGAGGTTCATCTAACTGTTTTATATCGTCCCAAAGTTGATTCAAAACTTTAATATGAGGGAAGTCCATTTTAACGATCTTATAGCTCTCTTCATGTTTATCAATCAGTTCTTGTTTATTCATTTTTTACCTTTCGCTACTATCCAATTTCCTCAATTTCCACACCTTCACAATCGAAGGTCCAACCGAAGCCATTAGCTCGCAAATCAGCTTCTGTATGATATTCCCTGAAGATTCCAACGTCCCCAGCTTTAACGCCAAAGAACCAAATGTTGCTGCTGGTGTTTTTCTTCAGTACAGAACCAACGCCTTTAATGGTGATGCGGTAGCGTTTTTCCTGCATAACTTCCGTTCGAAGCCACAACTCAGCAAACTCATCTTCCTTTCTTTTTCTATCGCCCTCACTAAAGTATTTAGAAATTTCTTCTGGAAGTTCGTTTAAAGCTTCCTTTAGAGTTTTATTTGGTTTTGCATTACGAATGTATTCTAAGATTTTCTTGTCCATTACTTACTCTATTCCTTTCTGCTACAAATAGGCATTTTTAATTTTTTCAAGATGTTCTTGAGAGACGTGTTCCCCGTATTCATTTACTTGTAGGAACAGCTCAATCTTGCTTTTTAGAGGCATTTCCGTTTCACCAATCTTTTTATCGTAGTATTTGATTGTTTTATAGACAAATGGAACTGATTTGAAACAAATAATGTCTTTCAAAGATAAATCATCGAAGTAGAATCCTTCTACAGAAAACTGACCTTTGACAAACTCTAAAATTGTGCTAATCCGCTGCTTGCCATCCAAGACTTCGTAATATCCATCTTTGATTTTATTAGGATTGACCAGGAATGTCGGAGTAACTTTAGCCCTCTTGTTGAAAAGAGATTTAATAAAACTCTGCTTTTGTTCTAAATTCCAAACGAGACCCCGTTGGTAAACTGGATGAAGGTCAAAAAAACCTGATCCATAATCTGACAAGAATGAACCTACTGTTGATGTAATATCAACGATGTTTAGAGAGTCAATTAAATGCTCCTCATTTTCCACCATTTCTACAAGGGATCTATTATTTTCTTTTGGTTTAACTTTTGAAACCAACTCAATTAAGATAGGATAATCTAAAACTTCAGTATTTTCAAGAAACCAAACAAAAAACTCTCCATCTTTCTCAAAAATTTCTGTAATAGTTTTTAGATTCATTTTAGAGTCTAAACTGTTGTAAACCTCGTCGCCAACAGCAAAACCTTTTGCTTCCCTTAAAAAATTGAAATCTGTATAACAAGATTCAAGAATAAGTTTGTTGAAATGACTCATCTTTTCCTTGGTAGAATCAGTAACTTTCATGTTTAAGATTGCCTTTTTAACTGCAAAATAGTAACGTGGCCACAAACTTTTATATAAAGCTAAGACTTTATCAAATTGCTTTACTTCTGTCTTTTTAAATTGCTTTAGTTCAGCAAGAATATTTTCGTCCTGGACTTGAGTCACAAATTCTTCTAACGTTTTAATTTTCTTCATGTTTTTTTGCTCCACTTTTATTTTTTATAACTATAAATAGATTATATCATATTAGTAGCCAATTGTCAATTTTGAGTATACATTTGTCAACGAATTTTGAAAAATTAACCGTAACCAAAAAATTTTAGTTTTAAAAAAAGCATTCTATTTGATTGAATGCTCTTTAGATTGCTTTTTGTGATTATATGTAACCTCTACTCTCTATTTACCAATTTTTCTAGCTACGCCAATCGCTCATGCTTCAAATATAATCATTCATTTTTACCCTATTGTTTTTCTTTCTCGATCTCGTAGCCAAGAATCCGAGCAAGGGCAAAAGTATCTGGGTTCTCTTTGACCCAATTTCGGAATTCAACCCCTCCAGAACCGTGCATAAATAAGAGATACATTACATTACACGATACGCACTGTCATTAGTCGTTATGAAGCCTCTTTTCTTCGCACTATCAATCCAATCCGCAACAAACTGCGGAATTTGCGGAATTTCAACTTCCTTAAGTTTCATTTTTGTCATTCTCCTCATCAATAATATCTAAAACTTTCAGCAGTTTATCTAACGATTCTTGAGTAATGCTGTGGTGATGCTCACCAACTCCATAAGGGGTTTTTAGAAACAAAACTTTAGGTTCTAAAGAAATACGGCTAATGTCTTCGATGTTAATAAGTTCTTCGTGGGTGTCCCTCCGTGACAAGTTTGAATTCGAATAAATTTTGGCATCTATTTCACCTCCTCGACTTCAAACAAAGAACTAGTGAACACTTCACCGAATCCAGCATCTTCCAATTCTTTGCGTGTATGAGTCATTCTTTGGTTCTTCAACTCATAACCTGAATTGAAGAACCACGTTCTATCCTTTGTATTAAAGGCTAGGCGATTTACAAAATCAACAGATTTCGCTTTTACTTTATATCTCTTTTCTTCTGCTTCGTAACCCTCGATCCAAGCACGCGCAAACAATTCTTGATTCTCTGGCGCTTCAATCCAATCACGAAATTCTTTGCTTTTATCATTAACATTCGTTGCTTTGAATAAAGAATGTTTTTGCTCTTTTGCTTCTTCAATGACATCAATTGCACACTGTGGGATTTTAACGACCTTGATTTTATTAAACTCATCTAATTGCTCTAAATCTTTCAAAACTTTTTTATAAGTGCCACGAATTGAATTTGGTCTGTGTTTATCATTAGTGTTTGCTTGATACACCTTAATTAATTCTTTTAAATCCATTTCTTTATGCAGAGCTTTAGCTTTCTGAATGTTTTCCCAGTGCGCTCCCCAGCCGAGCCAAAAATATCTTTCCCCGATAGCATATCTTCCATTGCCTTTGTCCAAGATATTTCCTTTCTTAGCCTCTTCTTCAAATTCTTTAGTAGAAACACCAAACATTTCAACTTCTCCTTTGATGCCTTTTTCTTCAGCAGCTACTTCAAACGCTCCTACAATTTTTAAAATGTCTTTCTTAGATAACTTAGCTTTCTTTTCGTTTAGCGGAACTGTTACAAACAATTTCTCGTCTCCGACATAACCTCTAAATTCAATGTTGCGCATATTTTTTGTTGCCTTTCTGTAAATCACGCGCACAAAGCTTGTTACCGCTGATAACCACTTGTTCGCTAGTGAATAATTCTTTTTATATTTATGATAATATTAAATCATAAAAGAGTTGAAAAGTCAATAGTAAAGAGAAAGTGTAACCAACTTTAAGTTAGGACTTGTATAAAAAGCATTTTCTAATTCACTGTCTACAATGAATCGAATATGCTGAGACGAATTATTATCAAACAAAGCTATGACGTTATAGAATTTTCCCCACTCCTCTTCTTGATCTTCTTTAAGATAGTCGTAAAAATAATCGACAATCAACTTCTTTTATTTGCGAGCTTCATCAATAATAGCTTGAAATGTAATCATTTTTATTTTCTCCTTTTTTATATTTCTTTTACAACTCTTCTACTCTGAAGCCAAATGCTTCCAGACTCATTTGAGCATCATAAACATTGTCATAGAAAAGCAAATCGTTTTCAATCGCATCTTCAATATTATCCGTTTCTGCAAATTCTTCGTTTGCAAAATCGATCAATCTCTGTTCGTTTACTCGTTCTTCTAGTAGTTCGCCATTTTCTTCATTGTAGATATTGTACATTTTTCAACTCCTTTTTATTTATGATATAATTATATCATAAATAAGCAGATTTGTAAAACAAAATATAAGAAAAACCCTTGAAATCAAGGGCTTCCCTTTGTTTTGTTTACTCTTCTTTCGGACCAAGATAAATCGTTATCGAGTTACCTCTTTCTTATCTTGATAAGTTATTTTTTCATATAAACATTTATTTGCATAGAACAAATCAATCATATAAAGCATATTGCGTGTCGATTCATTTTGTTCGTCTGCATTTGTTTTTTGTTCAAGAACTTTCGTAATATCCTTGATATTGACATCAAAAACATTAGCAAGTTTCACAAGAGTTTCTAATGTCACACTGTCAATACCTTTTTCAATACAAACGTATTTTTGCCTACTTATTCCAATTCTTTTAGCTACTTCTTCTTGAGAAAAAGATTTAGCATTTCTTAATTCTGCTAATCTGTTACCAATTTGTTCATTCATCTCCTATACATTTATACCTTTCTAACTTTATTTAGATTTGAATAACTGTTGAATTTCTGATCGGCTGGTGCTAAACATTGTTCTAAACTCAACCCTTTCTTTTTTCTCTTGTAAAAAGTATGTTTTGAAATTCCATGAAACTCAACCATCTTCTCTACACTTTCAAACTTTCTGCCCTCATGGTCTTTACTTTCTTTCAAAGTGGATTTATGAGCAGGCATAGGTGGCGTTGTCATAGCTTTATATTTGTCCCAGCCTCTTTTTACTCTATTCTTATACGTACTACACTTTAATCCGTTCTGTTTCAATATTTTCTGCAATTCTGTTGTATTGGTTCTAGTATTGTATTTTTTTGTAACTCTATTTTTTCTAACATCTAAAAAAACCTCTAAGTCAGAAACATCCCTTTCAGTCTTTTTAAGTTTTTTTCTATTTGCAAAGTTACTTTTATTATTGCAAAAACCTAGCTTACAAGCTATTTCTACAAATGACAGCACTTTATTTTTGCCATCACTAGCACAATCAACAACTGTTCCATCTATTAAAATTGCACTTTTTCCAATCTCAATGATTTCAACTCCAAAATTTTTACATACTTCCTCTAGCTCAATAACTTCATACCCAATCAAACCAGCCTCTTTTTTGTATTGTTCAAGTGTAGCTAAAGATATAGCTTTCCCATTTTTGTATCTAAAATAAAAATTGTTACCATTTTGAATAACGTAAGGAAGCCATGCAATATTCCCTCCTGTGTATATAATCTTACTTTCTCGGTCTAATATAGCCATCTTCTGTTCCTTTTTTTATTTAGTAGGCGCTAAACATCGCTCTAAGCTCAATCCCCTTTTCTTTCTTCTGAAAAATTGTGACTGCGATACTCCATAATATTTCAGCATTTCTTTTTGGTTGCTAAATTCATTTCCTTTGTGGTCGTATGTCCTCCCAATTTTTTTAACAGGAGTGGTTTTAGCTTTTTCTTTATCCCAACCTAATTTTAACCTAGCATAATAGACTTCTTTTGAAATATTATTCTTTTCTAGTTCAACACCAATACCGTTATAGCCTTTATAATTTTCCAATAAAAATTGCAGAACTTCCTTATCTGTTTTGTCAGTTGTTGTCCTGACTTGAGTAAATCTGCTTTTTGTAATTCCTAAAAAAGTACCTAGCCGATTGAATGATAAACTTGAAGATTTATTTTGAGAATGGCAATATTTGTTGTTTAGAATGTAATCTGTGCTTGAAACCTCTATCAATTCTTTGATATAAATATTATCAACCAAATCGCTTAGCGGTCTTATTTTGATACCGTAATTATCATAACAGCTAATCAAATCCGCTGTTTCTTTAAGGGGTACGAGTTCTTCTTTTTTATAATTAAAATACCACTTTCCTCTTGAAGAAAAAGTGTATGGTTGCCAACCTATATTTTGAATTGCGTCAGTATATACTGTTTTAGAAATTTTATCAAAAAAAGCCATTCCTTATATCCTTTTTTGTCTGGTAGGCGCTAAACATTGTTCTAAACTAAACCCCTTATTTTTTCTCCATGAAAAATGTGACTGCGATATTCCATAGTGTCTCAACATTTCTTTTTGGTTACTAAACTCATTTCCTTTGTGGTCATATACTTTTCCAATCTTTCTAACAGGAGTAGTTTTAGCTTTTTCTTTATCCCAACCCATTCTTAACCTAGAATAATAAGCTTCTCTTGGAATATTATTTTTCTTTAATTCAGCACCAATCCCACTACGTTTTTTATAAGTTTTTAATAAAAATTGCAAAACTTCTCTATCTGTTTTGTTAGTCCCTGCTTTAATTTTAGCAAACCTGCTTGTTGAAATCCCTAAGAAAGTAGCTAACCGATTGAATGTTAAACTAGAAATTTTACTTTGGGAATGACAGTATTTATTATTCAGAATGTAATCTGTACTAGAAATCTCTATCAAATCCTTAATATAAACATCATCAATTAAATCACTTATTGGTCTTATTTTGATGCCGTGCTTTTCATAACACTTAATCAGTTCTGTTTCATTTTCAAGAGGGATATTTTCGGTTTCGTCCTTATAGTTAAAATAACACCTAGCTCCTCTAAAACGAGTGTACGGTTGCCAACCAATATTTTGAATTGCATCAGTATATACTGTTTTAGAAATTTTGTCAAAAAAAGCCATTCCTTATATCCACCTCTTTTTTAATATTACTTAGTAGGAATATTAAATCCATTTTGTAAAGCGAAAGAATACGCCCAAGAATATTTTCCAACACTCTTAATTCTCGCTTGTTTTTCAATTTCTAACAACATCTTCAATCCGTCAATGTTTCCTAAACGCATTGCTTCTTCAATTTTTTCATCGTAGAAACCATTGTAATCTTTAATAACTTCTTTTAATTCAACACTTTTATCAAAAACTGCGTTAGAATTGAATCTTTCCCAGACTGTACGCTCATACCCTGTGTTATCCCCTCTGGTATTTCTACCTTCTAAACTCCAGTCAAAGATTTGGTCTATTTCTCCATGCAAAGCTATATTATTTGCGTGATCTAGGATAATAGCTGTCTTGCCTTCTCTATACCGCATAGCTCTGAAAGCTTGCTGCATAAACATAGCAAGGCTCTCTGTTGGTCTAGTCAAGATAACACAATCTGCGTCAGACATATCAAATCCTTCCGAAATCAAATCAACGTTACAAATAACCTTAATTTCCCCTTTGCGAAAGGCTTCAAGCGTATCTTTTCTATCTGCCTTTCTCATTGTTCCGTCAATATGTTCTGCCTGAATACCATTCTGTTTAAACTCTTTAGCAAAAGCTTTCGACATCGCTATACTTGGAGCAAATAAGATTGTTTGCTTATTCTCTCCTTTTTCTAACCACGTTTTCAATACGTCAGCATAAATCTTCTTCTGATAACTAGAATCTCTCTTTACTGCTTTGAAAAAAGTTTCTCCCTGTACTTGAAGATATTTTGGACTGATAGAATATTGAAATCCATCTGTTGTACTAGGGGCATAATATCTATAATCAGATAAAACATGACTGTCAATTAGTTCTCTAACTGTCTTGCCAATAATAATATTCTGGTATGAGTTATCCAAACCTTTTCCGTCTAATCGCTCAGGAGTTGCAGAAAATCCAATTTTAATAGCGTTTGGGTACTTCTCAAACAACAACTGATATGTGTCTGCTTCTGAGTGGTGAGCCTCGTCAATCAAGAGATAATCAGGAGCGTCATTGTTATTATTGAAATCTTCAACAACGCCCTTTGTTTTATTGTTGCTACCATTAGCTTTCATTAGTTCGTCAAGTTGCTCTCTGACCTCTATGGTTGGTGCATAGACATAGACTAGATACCCTTGTTCAGTAAGTAGTTTTTCTAAGTAAGCTAACATATAACTTTTCCCACTTCCAGAAGGACTAACTACTAAGTTATCTTCTTTGATATTTTGAAGAACGCTCTCCACTAACATCAGTTGGTCTGCTCTAAGTTTAATTTTCATAAATGATTTATCCTTTTTATTAGTAATAATATTTTACCATAAATACAATCTTTTGTCAATCGAGGAACGAGAAAAACCCTTGGGAATCAAGGGTTTAACTATTTTTTTGTTGTTTTTATTTTTGTTTAGCTTCTTTCTTAGCTTCTTGTAGCTCCTTATTCATTTTTTCAACTTCCTTCACCAATTCCATATTGCCTTCACGGTCAAAGAAATCGACTAAGAACCATTCACGCTCTCCAAAATAATCTGCAATATCAACATCTTCCAGCACAAAATCTTTAGTGCTTTTGCGGTCCATAAGTGCCTGATAGATAATCTCATTTTTTAAGAGCTTATCAAGACCTTCTTGATTAGAAAAAGTTTTAATTCGACTTGCTTTATTCCAGTAAGAATATCTTAATTCTGTTTCAGCGTAGGTAAGAGTCTTATAATTAGTTCTCCAACCATTTAAACCGCTTTTTGAAACGGCAATAGAGTTCTGATTCGTGCCAGCTTCAGAGATAGAAAAGATAGCATAGTCAACAGTATCACGCTCTCTGCGATCCTCATTGGTCATAAGAGTCGGTTTCGTGATAGCAGCATAGATTTTCGGCTTACGAATAACGTTGTCTAAATCATTGATAAGAAGCAACTGTTTATAATAAGCTTTATCTTCTTCGCTTAATCCAGCAACCCATTTAGAGTAACGTTTAGCTTGATAAGGAGTAATCACGCGCACGTCATGAAGAATCTTGAATGATGTCAAAAGATTCAAATCGTAGTCTTGTGCAACGATATGGAGACGGTCAATCTTCTCCTGCTCTACCAATGCTTCTTTAATTCCAAAAAGAATAGGTAGCATGTGAGAAAAATCAACGTAACGCCCAGAATTTGAAATTTTACCGATACGCTTCGTATGAATGTAGTAATCAATAAGATTGCTTGTGAGGAATTTAAGGTTGATAAATTCATCTTCTTCAATATAAAGACTAGGACTGATTTTAGAATCTCCCCACCAACTTCTTTTTTCTCCACTAACATAGAAGCGATAAGTAAAGTCTGAAAGATAATCAATCCCCTTAATCTTACTAAGCCCTTTGTCAACAAAGGTATTGTCTGTCAGAGCGTTATCCCCACGCCCACGTTCAGTATGCCCTCCACCGTAGTGTCCGTTATATTTCGCACTGTCTGCAAAAGAGTTTAACACATAGATTGGATCATCAGCTTTAGAGTATCGGTTCAAAATTGGAATAATCTTACTTAATTCAACATAGGTTGAATCAGCAATTTGAGAATCGGCACTAGACCAGATGATGCTTGGGTCAGCAAACATATTTGTTGGAACATGGTCTAGTTGCAAGATTTCATTGCGCTCAATCAAGCCCATGATGAGATTGAACAAGTAGTAACGAGATTGGAGCAACGACAATGATGTTTCTTCGTCAGACGACTTCGATGTGAATGAATCAACAGACAAAGAAATGTCGTTGCTGTCAAGCCATGTGAACCAAGTGTTTTCTCCGTTGCGAATCAAGACACCTACTTCATTCGGCATTACGTCTCGAACAAATTCCATAACTGTATTGTTCAGTTCATAACGCCCAGCAGAGTTTCGCATTTTTAGGAAAGTAATACCCTTGTTTGTAGGGCAGATATGTTCTAAAAGAGCTGGAGAGTTCTTGATTGCAACTTCTAGGCTTCCTGAGTCTACATCATACAAATCTGTCAAACGAGGTAAATCTTCGTCCAGATAGATGAGTTTTTGATGGATAATGATAGGTTGATGAACAGGAGCGTTAGCACCTTTGTGAATGTTCATAAAATTAACTGTCAAACCGTTACGATACTCAAAAGCTGTTAAGTCTGAACGCATAATCAAAAGCTCATGCTCATAAAGTTGAATTTTGCTTTGAAGTTCAGCCATCATTTTAGCCTGCATTTCATACATAGCTGTAATTTTAGCTTCCATTTCAGCCTTCAGGTTGTTGATGGCTGCTAGTTGCCCTGCAAAAGCTTCATCTTCAAAATTAGAAACTTTTTCAATCAGTTCTTTAGCATTTTCGAGATCGCTTGCCAAAGTAAGTTGATTATCAGTTTTTACCATTAACTCATTGGCAACTGCTACGCTATCTGTCTTTTCAACAAGTTCTAGCACTTCTTCAGGAACAATATAAGCTTTAGAGTAAATTTCAACAACCGCAAATCCTTCATGGATAGCCATTACTTTAAATTTATGTTCTGGATTCACCTTGAAGAAATCAATCAACCCTTGGGTTAAGAAACATTCTCCAAAATGTTTGCTTAGATATTTTCTATAATATTCGCGCGTGATAATTTCTCCGCCATACTCAAAATCATGCTTATTTTCTTTGAAAAATGTTTCCACACGCTCCTTCATAGCTTCTGTAAGAAGGTCTAATTTCAATGTGGCGTAACCTATAGGTTCAGAAAGACGGTCCTGCTCATTTTTTTGTTGTTCTTCTTTTAGTTTTCGATACTGGCTAAAAATTTCTGACGCTTCATCTGAATAACTAATTCTTGGATCAAATCTTACCATTTTTTATTTCCCCATGTCTTTTATGAATTTTTTAATAGCCTCTTCCTGCTTTTTTGTTTTATTATCAAGGAAGCGGAATTTGTTGTAAATACTATTTTTCTGTTCATTATTGAATTCAGAAAAATGCTCAATTAGAAATTCTTCAACTTCTTTTGTCATTTCACCTACAAAACTAGCAAATTTGAAATCGGTATCCCAGAAACACATGCAACCTTCAGGTTCGCTGTTGTAAGGTTTACCTCTTTCAATACTATCAGACATCAAACTTCTATACCGAGACATTTCTAATAAATCACGTAAAGTTTCGCTGTGTTCTTTATGATTGCAAGGATAAAATTTTCCATCTGGCATTAGCCAACCTGTGTATCCCATTTTGTTACCTATTTTCTTTTTTATTTACAATATAATTTTATCATAAAAGACGATAAAAGTCAATTGCTTTTGAAAAAAGTTTTAAAAACGTTGGTTTAGTAATAGCCCGTATTGACATTAATAATTAGAAGTATTATAATAAAGTTATAAAAAGAAAGTGATTGATTATATGAAGATTGTTGTTTATAATACCCAGAATGGCTTTACTGAAGTAACAGCCAAGGAATTGAAAACTTATGAAGATTTCAAAGAAATTCTTGAAGATTTAGTATTAGGAAAGTATAAATCTCCGTTTTATCAAGCTTTTGCAGTTGATGAAATGAAAAAGATAGATCAAGAAATCAATTCCATGACCTTATCTCGTGTTTTAAATAAGGAAGAAGGCTACAAATTCTATGTCAGATTGAAAAAAGTTGGGACTGATGGAGGAATTATCCAGCTAAACCGAGATTACAAAAAATAAAACGCCCATAGAGGCATTTTTTGATTGCTGCCATATTACTAATAAAGAAAAAGAACCGTTACAATTGTAGCAGTTCTTTTTGTGTTGTAGTTATTTTTTACGTTCTTCCAAAGATTTTAGAATAACAGAGGTGTACGATTCAATTTTTTCAGCCCACCCTTCTTTTTTAAGAATCTCAGTAATAAACGTTTTGAAATTGGGAGATGTTTCTTCGTAATTTAAGATACCCTGTTCCGCTTCTTCATCATTCATTTCAACAAAATAAGTAAATCCAGAATCATAACCCTCTTTAGCATTAATGTTGAACTTACATGAGATCTTCTCGCCTTTAACAACTTCAAAACCACACTTTTCAAACCCAACACAAATCTTCGCTCCGTTTGAGATTTTTATTTTTTTATCTAAAGCTAAGAATTTATTTTTTTCTTTCCAAAGCTTCATAAGATTAGTTTCTAACTGTTTCCGCTTGTTTTTGGCATTGTTTATCTTCGTAGTCATTTCTTCCAACCACAGTCGTCTATCAATAATACCTGCAATTTCTTGCAAATCCTCAAGAGTAAGGGTTTTATAAAGCACTTGATTTTCCAATCCTCCAAGTTTTTGCTCAAACTCTTTTACAAGACGTTTATATAACTTGTCTTTAGCAACCTTTCGTTCAGCTTCTTCTTTATCTAAATGAAGAATATGGTGAATTCCATGGTTAGAGACTTCTTCGCCATTTTCAAGGCTGTATTTATTTACATTTGTTGTAACGTACTTATTGCCAACACTAACAACCTCTTCTTCTTCAATTTTACCGTCAACTCTATTATTTGAAAAACTATTATTTACAGATTCAGAATAAACTTTCTGACCTACTGTAAAATCGCTTTTTTTGAATTTTGGCACTTTTGTCATTTTTTATTTCTCCTTTGATTCTTATTCAGATGAAAGTTCAGCAATAACTTCTTCTAGCTTTTTAAAGTCCTTACCATTTCTAGTAAACAACCAGCAACCTTGTTCAATATCATACAAATAGTTATAATACTGATGTTCATCAAAAGTTGTACTTTGAATAGTGATAGGCTTGATAGATTCCCAATCCTCATTTCTGTCTCGTCCGTAAAATACTGAAACACCTTCTTGACGCTTACCGACACCAAAGCTATGTACTGTACCTTCTGTTGGATTAAGCTTTTCTTTTACAATAGAAACATCCCCAAGAGCAACTAAAGCTTTTGCTTTTTCTTCAGAATTATAATGTCCAAGCAACATTCTTCCTAGATATTCTAAATATCCGTCTGAATGGTTATAAATATAACTGATAGACCCATTTTCTCTAATTCCAATAAAAGCGTTTGTTGACATCTTATGCCCCTCTTTTTCTTTATTTATGATACAAGTATATCATAAATAACAAAGAATGTCAATACTTTTCCGTAAAAAAGACCTGGTTTGTGCCAAGTCCTTTTTATTATTTCGAATTAATCAATCTAATCATCTTCGTCAGAATCAATTAATTCTTCAACTTCTTCTGCTGACATCAATTCTTTGTTTTTTGCAGCAGTTGACAAAGCTGCCATAAATGCCTTGCCAGTAAAATCCTCGAAAAATTCACTAACGTATGAATCCTCGAATTCATTTGGGTCAAAAGCATTGATTCCTTTTTTAGAAAAAGCGTTCATTAAGGAGCCATAAATGATCACCATGATCTCCTCTGTCAGATCTTCAACCTCTTTATCGGTAAACTTTAGTTCTTTGAAAAGCTCACCATTAGGACCGCCTAAGAAGTGAACCAGTGTCTTGAGGACAAGATCGAAAATTTCAACTGAACCCAATCCTGAATTTTGGAAAGAGGCTCTTATCTTTACATCTCCACTACCTTCGTCCTCAGTAATAAGAACTTGTTGAATACCTAAAATAGAGCCTTTTTCTTTTAGAAAGTTTTGGCTAAATAAAACAGCTTCCTTTGCTGCTTCTTCACGGTGCTTAGCTAGTTCTCCGCCTGCTTTCATTGTGAGTCCTCCTTATTTATTACTTAAATCTACTGTAGGAACTTTTGTTTGTGCATCTTTTGTTGCATTCACTAGTTCTTTTTCCTTGAAACCGAAGCTATTTGCAATGATGTTTTTAGGGAAAGAACGGATAGACTTGTTGTATTTAGTAACAGCAGCATTATAGTCAGTTCTAGCTACATAGATCCTATTTTCTGTTCCTTCAAGTTCAACAATCAAAGATTGAACCTGTTCATTAGAACGTAAAGTAGGATAGTTTTCGGTTAATACCAATAAGCGGGAAATGGCCGAATCAAGTTCACCTTGAGCTGCATTCTTTTCTTTTGTAGAGGCATTTGAACCAATTTTGGCGCGTGCATCTGCAATAGATTTGAACACTTCTTCCTCATGTGTCATGTATCCCTTAACGGAATTCACGACATTAGGAATTAAGTCATACCTACGTTGTAAAGTTGCTTCAATTTTAGCTTGCGCTTGCTCTACTTCCGTTTGAGATGAAACTAAGCTGTTGTAACTCCCCATAACACTAAGTGCAATAATAAGTACAAAAGCTACAATTCCACCAATCACATACTGTTTAGTTTTCATTTTTCAATAATCCTTTCTACATTACCAACCGCCAGAAGATCCGCCACCGTCGAAGCCTCCTCCGTCCCATGATGAACCACTATCGAATCCGCCACCGCTACTCCAAGAAGAACCTCCAAAGAATACACCACCACCTGAATCTGAATCATCATCAGAATCATCATGAGATTTTTTCTTCGATTTCTTTTGACTTGTCTGGTTATCTTTTTTGATGTATTTATCATCATCTCCATTGTCATTATCATCATTGCTGTAATAATAATTAGAAGAGCTGTGACTGCTTGATGAATCGTAATAACCATAAGAAGAATACCTTATACGTCGCAGTATAAATCGAATCAGTGTAGTAGGAATAACAAACACGAAAAATATGAAAGAAACTGCACCAAACATAACTTCAACAAGTTTACGCAATTCCTTAGTAGCCTTATCAGAGTTTTCTTCACCAGAAGAAGATCCAGCAAGCTCACTTATCCAGCTTTTTAAATCATCACCTTTTCCACTTTCTTTCCCTGATTCTCCAGAAAATGCTGTAGCAAATTTGGCATCTAGTCCATCTAAATATGCGTTCATTCCTCCAGAATAATCCGACTTCCTGAAGTAAGGCTTGATCAAGTCATTTAGCTTACTTGTGTCACTATCTGTAAGTACAGTAGCGAGTTCATTAGACGTTTCTGTACGAATCTTTTTATCTTTTACGGCAACCAGGACTAAAAGACCCATGTTAGTTTCTTTGTAACCAACTTTCCAGTTCCTAATAGTTTTGTTTGCTACTTCTTCCAAATTGCCATTTAAACTATCAATAATAGCTACTGCAATTTGAGGTTTCTTTTCCATGTTTCTGTATTTTTCGTTGAGTCCTTCTACTTTTTTAACAACATCTTGTGAAAGATAGCCGTGAGGGTCGTAAACGCCACTTGCAGGAGCTTTGTCAGAAATACTCTCTGCAGAAACCCCTTTCGTGAAAGTCAACCCAAATACGATTAAGAACGCTACAAAAAATGCGCTTAAAGCCTTAGCAAGAGGCCTAGTTGATTTATTTTTCCGCCTCATTTTTTTCTCCTTTTTTTATTTTTTCTATTTTTTTATTTCTTTATCTTTTTACATTTTTCCACCTTTTATTATTTCTTTCTATTTTTTATTATACAAGAAAATAATATCATATAAGAATTGCATAGTCAAACTAAAGTAGCAAAAAAAGGAGTTTCTAGCTCCTTTTTCTTTTGTAAATAACTGCTTACTGCACCTGCACTAAATCCTTTCGAACTACAAAATTTTTATGATTATAACTAACTTCATAGAAAGCTTTTGTTTCTTTTATAATCGCTAATTCTTGATTTTTCTTGAAGTAGTAGGAATAATCACTTTTCTTATTTAATAGCTTAATCTTATTGCCTTCTTTAGATAAAGTATAAAAATCATCAAGCTTGCCATTTGTGACATTCCTTTCCGCCTGGTGATAAACACCGAATGTACCAACTGTTAATGAAATGGCACAAAGGAAAGATAGTAATAAACTAACACTTGTACTACCATAGTTCTTTTTGAGAAACTTGGATTTTAATTGTACAGCTCGCCTAATGATGACAATAAATAATACAGCTGCTACCAATGTAAACAGAAAGCTAGCTAATAGAGGATAGACCGTGGCATCCCCTAGATAACGTAAAATGTGGTTTGAATGTTTCATAGTTTACCCTTTTCTTTCTAGTGAAGCCTCACCACCCAAACTTCGTTCGGATGGCGCTTCTGTCATCAGATTCTGCGGTTTCAGCTTCGTCCTGATGACAAACCTCCTTCTCTCTCCATACAGCCTAAGCCTGAGTTTTTGCTGCTAAAGCAACAAATTCACTTCTTAGGTTAATGAGGTGAGACAAGGTGCAGGTGCTCCTCTTAGCTACTTGAGGAACTTTTGCCTCAAGTGCTAACCGTTGCGTTGCCGTAACGGTTTTTAATAAGTGCCGAATGAAATACCTGGCACCAATGTTATAAGATGCGTTTAAGTCCGCATTATAGATTTTGCCACTTACAAACTGCATGAGTGCGTAAGGTGTTTCTGGTGTAATCTCACGTCCACGTTTGGACCAACCAGAACCGTCAAAGGCTAATCGACTAGTATACCGTGCGTTGACTCGTGCAACACGGAGGCCGTATTGATGGGCCTTATGAGATAACACCTTATAAATGCGTTTGTATCGCCAGAAATGAGCGCGTTTAACAATGTTCTTTCCCTTAAAATCTAAATGCTCAAGTACAAAAACATCTACACCATGCGCATTCCCAAAGTCAAGGATAGTCTTAACGGTCTTATCGGCAATATCTTGACTGATTCCAGCCACCTTACGCCAGAGCGTTTTATTATGACGAGAACCACATTTTTGATTGCGTTTGATACGCCCTAGTTGTGTATGGAGTCGGTCGTGCTCTTCGCTAAACGAAATGAACTTTCGTGCGTAAACCGTACCGTCTTGGTCCATAATCGAACAAGTAGCGTCCGTTCCCAAACCCAAATCTATAGCGCAGATTTTACGAATAGACTCTTCTGGTATTAAAGGAACATTTTCTTCATAAGAAAAGGTTGCGTAAAACCGACGTCCTTTTTTCTGAATGATAGGGACGTTTTGCTTCTTACCAGTCAGGTAATTTTGGTAATAAGTACAATCAGAGGTTTTTAATCGATAAACTTCGTATACCCAATCACCATTTTTAAACACCTTGAGTTCAATGGTTTGACGAACGGGGTCGAAATTTCTAAATAAATTCCCCTTGTAATAGGCAGGATAGGCATAATGGGTTAAACTCAGTTGTGGAATTTGTCCTTTTGGATTTTGTTTCCAATTTGCAAGATTACTACGATAAGAGGAAACAATGCCAAGAGCTTTTGCGATAGCACTTCGTCTAAGATAGGTTGGAAACTTGGGAAACTTCTTATCAAAATCGAACAAGGCTTGATTAGTCTTCGTGTTATGAACCCAATTCTCAATGCAGTTGTACTTTTGTTTTGTAAATGTGTATTCACTCAATGTTTCCCAACCATCATTGATAATTGGAATGAGTGTTCGCAAAGCTTCACGATAAAGCATGATAGACTCTTCTAAAGCTTTTAAATCTCCTGTTAATTTCATTCCATAAGAGCTTGTAAGACGCATCTTGACACCCTCCTTTCTTTTGTAATCTAAAATATCATTTATACACCTAGTTGCCCTCGCTTACTCCACCCAAGCCTTGCTTGGATGGAGAATGCGCTTGGTTTTATTCAAAGAATTTTGTGTACTTTTCATAAGAACTGTCGATAGAATAAAGCCCATATTTTTCAAGTTTCTTTAACTGCAATAACATTTTAAGTGCTTGTTCTTTGTATTTTACATAAAATTTATCTTCTTGCAAAGGTTCACAAATCGTATCAAAGTAATTAATACAACGGGTTGGCATGAATGCTTTGAAATCAACATTGAGGATAGTTGCTTCACTATCGATTACTTCGTCTAACAATCTCCCAGAAATATAACCTAAACCTTTAGGCAACTCTTCTGGCATTGTATCCGCAATAAACGCAAATTTTGCAATCTGTTTTGCCACGTTTTGGTAATCTGATTCGCGACTACAAACCTTATAAAAAGGTAAAAAATCCCCTTGTCGTGAAAACAAGTAAAAATACAAAAAATCATTCAACAATTTACGTGCATTGTTTTGCGTTCTAGTAAGTGGTTTTTCAAGTTTTGGTTTGTTAATTAGCAACTTCCGATTGGTACGATTGATAAAAATTAGCATAGAAACAAACGATATGATATACACAAATAGTGCAAAAACAAATGAACCATACCAGATAGTTACTACAACTAATGAAATAGTAATCAACTGAACCAGTCCACCGCCAATAAAACCCCACATCATTCTTGAATAATGGCCAATGCGATAACGACTGTAGATATAATATCGACTAACAGAAGCTTCTTTCAATAAGAAAGCCGAAAAAGCTACTAAAATAATCAATAAAATGCCCATTAAAATATCAGAACTGTGAGTTTCTAAATATTGGACAAAGATAGCAATTAGATTTTGGATCCAACTCCAAACGTTTCCAAAGAACAAAGAAATATTTGCCAATAAAGAGGCAACTTTATTCCAAAAGGCAATTATTGCTACTACACCTGCGGAAAACAGTATGAATGAAGAAACTAGCTTAAGTTCTTCTTTGAATTTTTTGATTTCTTCAAGCAACGGAGGGCGTTGATATTCTTCAGTAATTGATTCTTTCTTTTTGTCGGGTTTCATTTTTATATCTCCTGATATCTTTATTTTCATTTAGAATTTAACCATTGTCCTATGTCGTAACATTCTTGATAGGTCTTGATAGTTGGCTCTAGCAAACATTGACGAATAATTTTATAAACCTTCAAATCAGCATCTTCTTCATGTTCAACAACCATTCGCATAAAATAGCCATCTGTTAGGATAATAAATTCATCACCTTCATGAATAATGCGACTTGTTTTAGACGGATGAACAATGCCTTGTTCAAATTTTTCAAAAGCTAATTTAATAGTTGGACTTACATCAGTTCTACAATATTCATCAATCATCAAACGAGTTGCAATTGATAGAATATTACCGTTCTTATGATCTTCCTCAGCAAACCACTTGAAAAGGCGTTCGTGGTCAAAGAAAATGTATTCAATGTAATCTTTAATATCTTCTTTTAATGCCAATGTAAAAGGGACGGTGACATTGATTTGGTGATCTTTAATGACTGTTTTGATGATTTCTTCTTGTTTTCTAATAATGGTAAGCTCCTGAGATGCGGGTTTGTAAATTCCGTGCATATCATGAAGATAAGGTAATTTAATCGATGGATCGAATTTAGTGATAAATTCGGGGAATTCTGGTGGATTGACAGCAACAAATAAAGTTGATTTGAAAGCTAACATAGTAATTGCACTCCTGATATTTTTTTATTTATAATAGAAGTATATCATAATAAGTTCCATTTGTCAACGTTTTTTAGAAACAAAAAAACAGGACTATATAGTCCCATTTTCCACGTATTGAATTTCACTTCACGCTAGATACGCCTTTCTATCCTCCAGGGGGCATGTTCTGCTATTGTTTTACTTCCTGCAGTAGAAAGCCCACAGACGGGTGCAAGCTGTATCTTCTAGCCCGCAATTATTCTATATAAGTAGAATAGCAAGAAATTGCATTCATGTCAATGATAAAGACGTTGCATCTTTGAATATCCTAATAGTAACTGATAGTCAGCTTATAATCAGGATGGAGTTTCCCCATCACCGTTGGCACTTTATCATCGTTTTGGTAAGAATGCTGCGTCCACCGCCACTTTTCATCAACCACTGCACCTTGCTCAGTTAACCAATTTACAAAATCGTAAGAGGCAAATAAGTAACTGTTAGCAGTTAAACTACTAGTTAGCCTAAACAAACTTTCTTTAGCCTTGATCTCATTCGTCTGTTCATTGTAGGCTAGAATATTAGGAGAAAAATCGAAGATCTTTGAATAACAAATGTCTTCATCAAATTCGTCCTTTGTCACTTTCATTTCATTCTTAGCAACCACGTCATTCCAAACGGCCTCATCAATAGCTTTTATTAGCTCAGGCAAATTAGGCGGAAGTTCAAACTCTTCAAAAAATGGGTCGTCGTCTTCAAACTCTGCGCCAACTGAACGCAGGTATGAATGAAACGTTTGAAAATAATCACCATTTCCAAATAATTGGTAGTGTTCTTCTTCACCAGATTTGGTATTTGTCAATGTAAGTGAATATCTATCAGACATAATCTTTTCCTTATAATTATAATTTTTTCCAGCTTACGCAGACTTCATTACATCTGTTTTTCTTACAGGAAACAAATGATTATTATATTTCCGCTCTGCTTTTTTCATCAAAGCATCTTCTAAAGACATTCCCGCTTCGATACGCTCACGCAATTCAGTATACGTTCCTACAGGGTATGCTTTAGCCATTGCAGCAGAATTCCTATAAGTTTTACCTTTATGGTCAATTGGCTCGATGGGGTCGTTTTCTGCTGGTAGCATAATACTGTCTGCCAAGCTCCAACCCCTCTTATATCGATTGTCAAAAACTGTTTTTTTCTGATTATGCACTCGTAACATTTCCTTGATCGAAGAAAATTTATTCCCAAGATGATCCAAGCATTCCTTTGTTATTCTCTCGCTTCCTCCAATAGGGGTTTCAAGAGTTTCTTGCAATGTCCAGCCTAATTTACCCATGCGCTGGTAATATGCAGACACTGTAATATTGTAATGCTCAAGCATATCCTGAAAGCTAAGAAATCTATTCCCTTTATGGTCGTAGCGTAAACTGATTCTTTTATCAGAATCAGCGTATTTTGAAATAATTTCCTCTGCGGTAAGCCCTAAACTCACATATTTATTGAACTTATCAGTTGAAATGTTGTAATAATCGCATAATTCTTTTTTTGAATTAAATTTTTTGCCATTGATATAAAACTCCTCTCGCTTAATTCTTAACGGAGTGGTCAAAGCTTCTTCCATTGACATTCCACGAGAAATCCTTTTGGCATAAAGACCAGGGGCAATTCCGTAATAAACAGCCATTTCCGCTTGAGATTTAAATGTTTTACCTGTATGGTCAGCCACTTGATAATGGGTACTAGGCTCACCAATATATTTTTTCTTAAGTCTTAAAGGTTGTACTGTTTTGCAGCTTGTTTCTTTTAAGAAACGAGCTAGTGGTACAATTTTCATTGGTTCAATTTTATGGATAGTGGAACTCTCATCGTCTTCATTAGTAATTTCAAAAACATTCCACTCTAATTCTTTAACTTTTTTACCGTCTTTTAAACGGAGTTTTTCAAAATCTACAACCTTTAATCCAATTTCTTCATAAATTTGTTTTAACTCTTTCCAGGTAAAAATTGCTTTGTTTTTAATACTTCCAAAAGAAAAATAAACATAATTCCCACCACCTCTGCCTGAAGTATACAGCATATATTTCAAGTTTTCTGCATTTAACAAGGTAGTATCTTCATTGATATAAATAGTTTTTGTATACGAATCATAAACAGGCATACACCTTCTCCTTTGACTTTGAATAATTTATTTTTATTGATAATAGTATACCATAAAAACACGCCTCTGTCAATCAAAAATTGCATAGATATACAAAATAAAGTACACTCCTTAAAGAATGTACTTTATGCTTCTATTTCAGTTGTATCAATTGTTTAACCCTTATTAAGTCAATTGTACATAAATTTTTAGTTTTCCAACTTTTCTAGCAGCAATAAGTTGCTCAGTGGAATTAGGTCGGATTTAGAATATAGCGGTCCGCTTCTCCTCAAATCTCCAGAGAAAAGATATCCATTCTTTTCTTCTTCCGATACAATTTTATCGAACGGACTCCACCAAATTTTGCTCAAAAATGGCTTAGTTTGATGAATCGGTTTTTTATAATTAAGCAATTCCCCAGCTATATAAGAAAGCTCTTCATCTGTTGTTACATCTGACAAAGCTTCTAGACAAATCTTGAAATATTCTAAATTCCAATCATGTAAACGTTCATGGAGTCTAGAATAATCTTGACTTAGATAAACTTCCAAAAATGCTCCGATAGCCTGAGAACGAGACACACCAGCTTCGCAATGAACCAAAATATTGATATTTGGATATTTTTCTTTGTATTTATCAATAAACTCAATCAAAGAGTGAGCCAATTCTTTAGAAAAAGCGTCATTATCAAGTTCATACTGTTCATAAACCGTCTTTGTTGGATCAATCAAACTAGGAGCAATATCTATAAAAGGGAGATGTAAAACGCCCACTAGGTTTTCCGCTGGATGAAATCGGATAGGTATTTTCTCTAAATCTTTTTCATCTGTAATAGATACTACAACATATTCAGAATCTTGAGAACCATTCTCTTTAAAAAGTCTTCCATTCCAAACACAAGTTAAAGCATCTACGGCAGACATTACTTTTATCGCATTCATTTGTTTTTCCTTTTTTGTTTTTTGCAATGATATTCTACCACAAAACATATAAAAAGTCAATGTAAATACAAAAAAACACGCTGATTGACGTGTTTTTATTTTTTTATCTATTGTTGACTCATATCATCTAGAATTCAATAAACGAGTGAACTACCCCTCCCTACATTTCATTAAGAGGGAGGAGCTTCTTGGGTAGCGTGCAGACTTAGAATTTAGATGACTAAACCCCAGAGGTTACACGAATAAACCAAGCTATCCCCGTAGTTCCTACGGTTCTGATTTCATTAGGCTAGACGTAATCCTTCTTTGAGGATATTGAGACTAGCATTGATATCACGGTCATGATGCGTACCGCAATTCTCACAAGTCCACTCTCGAATAGAGAGGGGCTTTTTGCCTGAGCTAAATCCACAAGTAGAGCAGAGTTGGGAAGATGGAAACCAACGACTGATGGTCACAATCTTCTTTCCATACCAATTTGCCTTGTACGTCAATTGGCGAACAAATTCATACCAGGACACATCTCCAATGGCCTTAGCCAAGTGGTGGTTCTTCATAAGATTTTTAGAGGCTAAATCTTCAATACAGATCACATCGTGGTTCTTGATGAGGCCTGCACTGAGTTTATTTAGAAAGTCTCTCCTTTGGTTAGAGATCCTTTCATGAATCTGTGCCACTTTCAACTTTTGTTTCTGGTAATTACGACAATCAGAAAGTTTTCCTCCCTTCTTCTTGGCTAGAAGCGCTCTTCTTGAAAGAATCTTTTGTTCTCTCGCCAACTTCTTAGAAAGAGAAGTAAGAAATCTAAGATTTTCCACCTTTTCTCCACTTGAGAAAATAGCAAAGTTCTCTAAACCTAAATCAATTCCAATGTTAGAATTAGTCTTGGGTAAAGGAATAATCTCTTCCTCACAAAGGATAGAAATGAAATACTTCCCTGTTGCCGTTTTAGAAATGGTAGCGCTCTTAATCAAACCTTTTGGATGACGATGAACTTTTACTTTTACCCAACCAATTTTAGGGAGCCTAACCTTTCCGTCTAGTAGAGCAATAGTCCCATTCTGATTATTCGTCTTGTAAGATTGGGCAGCCTTCTTAGACTTAAATTTTGGAAAACCAAAACCTGATTGGTAGAAAGATTTATAAGCCTTGTTCAGATTCAATTGAACATTACACAAAGCTAGGCTGTCTACTTCTTTCAGCCAAGGAAAGTCCTCTTTGTATTGAGCAGGAGTGCTCTTCAAAGTCTCACCAGTCTTCTCATAGTGAGCTTTTCTGTCCGCAAGCATCTGATTCCAGATAAAGCGAGAACAACCGAAGGTTTTCTCAAACAAAATTCTCTGCTCGAAATTTGGATAAAGGCGAAATTTATAAGCCTTCTGTTTTTTCATTCTTTTATCCTTGTTCCTCAATATACTGCTTAATTACGTCAATAGGCGCACCACCGCTTGATAGAAGGCAGAAAGAACGAGACCAGAACATCTCTTTCCAGAGTTGTTCTTCCATAGAGGGATACTCTTTTTTTAACACTCGACTACTTGCGGATTTATAGGCGTTGATAAACTTACTTAGTTCTGTCTTTGGTTGAGCCTTGAATAAGACATGAATATGATCTTGATCATGATTCCACTCTAGTACCTCAATTTTATAATTAGGAGAAATTGCTTCAAAGAGTTCTCTCGCCCGATTAGAAACCTCATCATCAAAAACCTTCTTTCGATACTTTGTGACGAGAATCAAATGGTAGTAAAGAGAAAAGACTGAATGTGCATTTGTATCTAATTCCATTGATAAATCTATCCTTTCGATTGTGTAACTGAATTAAGTATACCACAAAAAGAAAAGAATTTCAATGGTAAAACCCTTTCTCTTTTATATTTCCTTACTCCTGCCGCTTGTATCCCAACCACCTAAGAGGTGGGGGATTTACGCGGAATTTTTATTAAAAAAAATAAAACAGAAGGATCTTCCTTCTGTTTTTTTTAATTTTCTTCATCACGTCCGTGGTACATACTATCAAACGCTTTTTTATTTTGATAGTCCTCTACCATTTCATCTACACGTGATTTTCTACGAGGTTGTGGTTCTTGAGGAGGAACGTAAGTTGACTTGCTATCGAATCCAGCCGCTCCAGTGCCAAGCTCAAGTGCACCCCATATTGCAAGGGCAATAATCAAGATCAGCAGTGTAAATAGGAACGAGAGGATTTGAGGGAAGAGCCATGCTACAACTCCAAAAACCCCTAAAAAGATTAACGTTTTTTTCATTTATTTTCTGCTTCCTTTTTTTTAGCAAGAGAGATAAAACCGATTAGCGCTAATCCAATCATAGTCAAAACATTAGTAGAAGCCTCTGTTCCTGTATTAGGAAGTGCAGCTTCCCCAGAAGAAACCTTTGTTGTCCCCATTGTTGTTGTAGAATCAGGTTTAGGTTCTGGTTTAGGCTCAGGTTTAGGTTCAGGTTTAGGTTCTGGTTTAGGCTCAGGTTTAGGTTCAGGCTTAGGCTCTGGCTTAGGTTCAGGCTT
>ERZ773213.159-NODE-159-length-42472-cov-43.367164_pt1 | contig 42472 bp, 48 predicted proteins | sample MGYA00580996_ERZ773213 | MGnify/ENA primary metagenome ERZ773213 (study PRJEB29015, sample SAMEA2738152) | human oral metagenome | biome: human oral; feature: human-associated habitat; material: saliva | place: China | collected 2197 ...
CCAGCTCGGCCTGTTGAGCGTCAGCCGCTTCTCGATCCTCCTCAGACACGGAAGGATTGGTGGGAGCCGTGATCGACGTGTCCTCCGAAGATGAGTCCGTCTGTGACGGGGCTGCGAACGACGCGGCGGGGATGAACGCCAGAGACAGGGCTGCAACCAGCCCCACTCCGACGCTTCGAGAGCGATTCATTGGTGATGGGTTTCCTTTCTGCGTCAACGTGAAAACGCGGGAGAATGCTCTCCCATCTTAGAGAGCGCGACACTGCGTCACTGGCGTTTGGTTGCAGGAAAACACCTCCAGGCATAGCGGAAGGCCCCCGACCTGAGAAAGAAGAAAAGAGAGTCGGAGGCCTTCGCCGTTGTGAGGTGGTGCCCTTAAGGTGGGTGCTTGTCACCTGTTAACTCCACCAAAGCCTATGCAGCAAAGCCATTGGAGGAGCAGAGCCCCTTACTGTCCAGGCGACCTCACGCCACCTGGGGTAGGAGACTCCTCACTGAGGAGCGTGCGCATTGTGGGAGTCGAACCCACACGCCCGAAGGCACTGGAACCTAAATCCAGCGCGTCTGCCAATTCCGCCAAATGCGCTTCACGCCAACCCGCCCCGCAAGGCGGGCTGGCAGTGTGATTGATTCTCTCCCCGCCCTGTGAAAGGTGGGGCAACTGGCAGAGCTCCGAAGCAACTCCACCAGTAGATCGTACCGGACTCGAACCGATGACCTTCTGGGTGTAAACCAGACGCTCTAACCAACTGAGCCAACGATCTGTAAAGCTAGGTAGTCCCGGAGGACACCTAGCAGCTATGTAGCTGCGTCTCTTGTGAGAGCAGCTGTGGACCATACGGGACTCGAACCCGCAACCTCCTGCTTGCAAGGCAGGCGCTCTACCAATTGTCGCTAACGGCCCAAAGCGGGGGAGCTACCCCCGTTCCGAGAACTGACTAGTATTCTGTTCTCTCACGCCGGGGAATCGAACCCCTCTCGTTTCACCGCTCTTCCGATAAGCTACACGGCCTTTGCGGGGCGCGTGGCAGGAGTCGAACCTGCACCTTCTACTCCGGTCCACCAGAACCAGCGCTGTGGGTCTCGACAGGATCGAACTGTCATCTCCTACCTGTTTCGGTAGGCGCTTTACCCAGGGAGTCGTGTATCGCAAACCTAGGACACTGCGACTGACGACCCCAATTAAGCTAGAGATCCATTGTGCACCATGTGCACCGTCGGGGTGACAGGATTTGAACCTGCGACCCTCTGCTCCCAAAGCAGATGCGCTACCAAGCTGCGCTACACCCCGTATTCAGTTTCATCGCCACTGGTTTGTGGTGGTGGAGCTGCCCGAGGGATTCGAACCCTCAACCGTCCGCTTACAAGGCGGATGCTCTACCGTTGAGCTAGAGCAGCATGTGCCGCCCGAGGCTTAGTTGAGGCTGTGGCTAAAGCCTCGGGCGGACTGTCCCTATTCACACTGTCAAGGGCCGGAGAAGTTGTCCCCTGACATGACTTAATGTAGCAGCGGCGGACCCGGCTTGCAACCGTTGGGAACCCATGTTTCGGTTAAGTAGATCACTAGATATTTAGGATGGAGAAAGCCCCCAGGCTCCATATGAAACCTGGGGGTACTCCCCCACCTGACGCACTCAGGCACTACTTCACTCGAACCCAGAAGTAACGCGCCAAGCAGGGGACGTTTCTTGAACCTCCTGTGTCAGTTGCCGAGCTCGGCCACGGCTGCGTCCACGTCGGCCTGAGCGGAGGCGACGTTCGCCTGGGCGGAGGTGACGGCATCCTCAGCTTCGACACGGTTGGCAACTGCGTCGGCCACGCCCGCGAGCGCGTCCTCGGTGCCCTTGTGCGCGTCGGTGAGGGCCTTGTCGGCGGCTGTGATGTCCGCAGCGTTGCTGGCAGCGGTGTCGTAGGCTTCCTGAGCAGCTTCCTGAGCCTGGGCGGCTTCGGTTGCGGCCTGAGTGGCCTGCTCAGCGTTCTGCTGGGCGGGTGCGACCTGCTCAGCCTGTTCGCGGGCGAACTCGTCGGCCTTGGTGGCCTTGTCCTGGGCCTTGGCCTGAGCGTCGGACGCTTCGGTCACGGCCTGGCGTGCGGCGGCGGGGTCAGCATTGTCACGGTCTGCGACGGCCTGGTCTCGCGTGGCCTGAGCGGCCTCGAGGTCAGCCTGAGCCTTGTCGGCGGCGGCAGTGGCCTTCTCGACGTTCTCCTTGTCGCGGGTGACGGTGGCCTGAGCGTCGTTGAGGGTGCGCTCGAGCTGCGCGAGGTCAACACCGTCAGCCCTGGAGACCTTGGGGGCCTCCTTCGTCTCCACGTCGCCCTCGTAGCCGTGGTAGGAGTGGGACGGCGAGTAGGTCGGGTTGGTGGCCTGCGGGATCTCCTTACCGCCCCACACGTCAACGCCGGTCGGAGCGTAGGTGTACGCTCCCTTGGTGTTCTCGTCGGCGATGAAGCCAACGACGGCGATGTGGCCGTCCTCGCTCACGCCGATGCCGAAGGCGTTGATGCGCTCGTTGAGCATCGTTCCATCGCCGTAGCGGTTGTTGCGGAACTTCTCGAAGGCATCCTGAGCGGCCTCGAGGGGGTTACGGCCTTCCCAGCTGGTGCCGGTGGACAGGGAGCCGTAGGGGCGGTTGGTGAGGCCGTCGGCGCTGGCCTTATCCCAGTCGGCCATGTTGGGGCCGACCATGAAACCGGGGTTGGTGTCGGCGTGCGCCTGAGCGAATGCCTGCACGTCAACCCCAATGGGGGCCGCGGGCAGACGGTACTGTCCACGGTAGTCGTTCATCATCTTGAGCAGGAATGCGCGGACGAGCTCCTGCTTCTCGGAGATGGTCAGGCCGTCCCAGTTGATGCCACCGGCTTCGGCGGCGCGCTTGGCTGCGTCGAGGTTCGTCTGAGCGGTGTTGAGGGAGGCGGTAGACGCTTCGAGAGCAGCCTTCGCCTCAGCCTTCTTGGCCTGCGCATCGGAGTTCGCATCCTTAGCAGCGTCCAGAGCGGCTTCCGCATCAACGGCAGCATGGGCGCGAGTGGCCTGGTCAGCCATGACGGCGGCGAGGCGGTCCTGCGCGTCCTTGAGGGCGGTGTTCGCCTTGTCGAGGTCGGCGTGAGCGGTGTCGGCTTCGTTCTTGGCCTTGTCGGCCTGGGTGCGAGCGTTAGCCAGTGCGGCGTTCGCGTCGTCGAGGTTCTTCTGGGCGGCGACGGTCGCAGCCTTCGCATCGTTGAGGTCATTCTTGGCCTTCATGTAGGCCACGGACCCGGCAGGGTTAGCCTGCATGGCAGCGTCGAGCGCAGCCTTCGCGTCGGCCTCCTTGACCTTCGCGTCCGCGAGCGCGCCCTGGGCGGCGGTTTCCGCGTCCTGAGCTGCGGAGAGCTTGTTCTGCGCGTCGGTCAGCGCATTGTTCGCATCCAGGAGTGCGACCTGGGCGGCTGCAAAGCGCGCCTGAGCCGCAGCATGGGTAGTGTCAGCAGACACGGTGTTGTCCGCCGGAGTGGTGTAGTCGTAGCCACCATCCGAGAAAGTGGGCTGCGAGGCGGTGCTGGTGTAGCCATAGAAGCCGCTGCCCTGTCCGAGCTGCGGGGTAGTCGGCGCAGGAGAGACGGGCACTCGCGGAGACACGGGGTTGGTGGGGGCCGGAGTACTGGGGGCCGGAGTTGTGGGCGCGGGCGCGGGAGTGGTCGGCGCGGGGGCCGGGCTGGTCGGCTGCGCATTGGGGGCGGGAGTCTTGTCCTTGGAGGGGGTGATCTCCTTGCTGGGGTTGGTGCACGCGCCGAGGGTGGCAGCGGCGGTGAATGCGACAAGTGCCGCGATGACCTTCTTGGTATTCATTGTGAATGCTCCTTCTGGATTGTTGAGTGAAGTAGTATCCCTGTTCGGGATGTTTCATAGCATATGTCGTCCACTTTGGATGTGCAAGTCCCAATATCCACAATATTGGTTAGATGGGTCACATATGGGGTGGCGTGAAGATCGGACACGGACGCACATCCTCAGCGAACACCACCCTCCCCGCATCATCCACATGCCCTACAGCCAGCACTCTCACGCCGAGCATCCGACGCATCAACGGCACCGCTTGCTCACGCACCCACACCTGCACGGTTCGCCCACTCACCTCATCGACCAGGTAGAAGCCGCGGCCATGCACGTCTGCTGTGCCCTGTAGGACACCCGCAACACCCCTCACGCCTGTCCCCCACCCACGGGAAGAACCCAGATCGTGTTGAAGCCAACCCGCCCTGACTCGTGATCGACGGGGACATGCAGCCACCCCCACTGTCCCGTGCTGGTGACAGCGGTCAGGAACGCTTGGGAGATGCGTGTTTCGTCGAGCTTCGACACGAGGTCCGCAGTGTCGGGGGCTTGGGAGTCCCAGACACTCACCTCCTGTTGAGTGAGGGCGCTCAGGAAGCTCACGACGCGCACAGGCACGGGCGAAGGTGGTGCGCTTTTGAGGGGGAGTTGGAACCCGTCTGCGGGAGCGTCATTGGGGTAGCAGTAGCCGCTGGGAGTGAGAGTCCAGTTCTGGCTGGCCATGAGGGGGATCGTCCTTTCGAGATGGGTAAGGCCCCGCCGTCATGAACTGGCAGGGCCTTACCGTGGGGGTTACTTCTGGGGGCGCGTGCGTCGAGCTTCGCTGTTGATGTATTCGAGCTCTTCGACGTAGAGGCGCTTGGTTGCGCTGATGAGGCCTTCGGCTTTCACCATCTCGTCCACGGTTGTTCGATGAGAGCGGCGGTCACTGGTACTCAGGCCCGCGACGGAGACGGCTTCGTAGCGGAACAGGAATGCCATCAGTGTGCCGTTGTGCTTGATGCGCTTGTAGAGGCCAGGTGGAACAACGTGGCTGCACATTGCGTACATGAGGGCGTAGTGCACATCCCATGTGGGTTCGATGCTTTCGTCCCAGAGGCCGTCTGGCACACCGACGTAGTGTTCATCGAAGTAGTCGTAACACTCGTCGATGCGTCCGGTGACGCATTTGATCCACATGTCGATGAGCTGTTCTGGCGCTTTGTTTAGCGCTAGGTAGTTCCATCGCTTTTTGATGAGGGGGGTTGAGCTTGCGGCGGCGAGGGCAGCGTTGTATGCGGTGAAGAACGTGTGCGCGTATTCGCCTCTGTTGATGCTGGGCTCGGCGGTTTCGTCTTCGGCGAGGTAGAGGCTGGCGACGGGAGCGAACCCTGCCCAGACTCTCCACTCGCAAGGGTAGGTGTTGCGCATTGAGACGCTGATGGGGGTATTGATCCAGTCGCGGGGTAGCAGGTGGCCGAAGTGGTGGAGGCACAGGTCGAGTAGGCCGCAGTGGTGTAGGCACTTGTAGACGTGGGCGGGGCCATCAAATCTCACGACTGCACCAGCGATTGCGCCCGCGAGCGCTGCCTTGTCTTCGTCGGTGATGCTGGAGTTAGATAAGCCGTCCTTGATCTTCCGCATAGTCTGAATGATCGTTTCGCTTGTTGCGGTGATGTCTTGGATGAGGTCTTGGGTCCATTTGCGGACTTTGGGCCCATCAATCTTGTCGGCCAGTTCGATCTCGTTCTTCGGCATGTTGAAAGCCTGAATGTAGAGTGGCGAACCTTCCATTGTCTTCGGGTACTTGGCGCACAGGTCTCGTAGGAAGTTGGCGGCTGTTTTCTCGTTTGAGTGGCGGATGAGCTGCCGGTAGAGGAAGGGGCCGTGTGGGCCGCTGAGGATCTTCGCGTCGGTCTCGGTGGGATTATTGAACGGGCGCGGGCGTGTAGGTGTGTTGAAAAGTCGGCGGAAGCGGTCTTCGTCTTGGACGGGCATGAGCTGAGCTGAGTGTGCCAGTCCCAGGTATCGGCGTACAGTCGCCGCCGTGTTGTCGTCCATGCCGTTGGTGTTAGTCACGGCGCGGATGAAATCAGCGTAGTTGTCTGCGTCGAGGAGCGCCCCTGCGGGGAGGCGTTTGCCGCTCTGTGCTGCTTCGATGACGCGACGGTAGAGGTCTTCGCCGGAGATCGTTGCGTAGTGTCTGTGTTGCGTGGTCATGAGGTGCTTGTCCTTCGTGGTTAGTTGATTGGTGGGGCCGGGAGCTTGTCGTCGTAGAGGTCATGCTTGTAGGCGAGGTCTTCGCCGGTGGTGAGCGCGTATTGGCCGCGCATGGGCACCCAGCCTTGGTTGCCCCACATGTCGATGAGGATGGTGATGGCCCTGTCGAAGTTGCTGTTGTACTGGGCCCACAGAGCAATGGGGGCAGTGTCGCGGTAGCGGGTGGTGAAGGGGGACTCGCGGACGACGGACAGATACAGGGACGTGTTGTAGGCGCACAGGGGGAACATGTAGCGTTCGACGGTTCGCGCGAGGGGCTTGCGGGACAGCATCAGCGTGTAGGGCACGATCTTGTCGAGGAACGTCTTGGGGACGCAGTACAGGAACGCGCCGTCAGGGTATTCGTCCGACTTCGGGGCGCGTTGGGCGTACTTGAAGCCGTCAGGCATGTTGTTCGCCTGCGCGGGCGAAAGTCGCAGGTTGACTTGCGAGGCGATGGGGATACTACCGGACGGGCAGGTGACAGGCTGGGTGCCGGTCTTCTGGTAGTACTCGTCGTAGGTCGTGACCTCGAGGGGCTTGTCGTAGCGGAAGGCGATGCTGCCTTTCAGGGGTGCTACAACGTCGGGGAGGGATGCGTCCCACGGCTCGGTGACGATGAACCTGTCGGTCTCGAACAGGCGGGGGATGTCCCACCCTTGGGGGCGTAGCGCTTCGAGGGTGGGTAGGTAGTTGGCGGGTCGGGACCGCAGGAACGCCGTGTAGGCGCGCTTCTGCTTCTTGTCGTAGTCCTCACCGTCGAACTCTGGCATTCCGAGGGGTTGCCCGTACACGGAGATGGGCTGGTTGCTGGTTTGCTGGTAGGGGCTGGTCAGCATGGCGGGTGTTCCTGTCGTGGTCCTTTCGAGATGGTGAAGCGGAGGGGCAGGGTGTGAGTGTTCCTGCCCCTCCGCGTTATGGGGTTAGTTGGCGCGCGCCCATTCGCTGAGGGTCATTGTCCGTGACCTGCGGGCGGTGGGGTCTGGTGCAGTCAGGGCGTTGAAGTTCCGTGAGAGCACGATCCAGTGGGGACTGGTGACGCGCTGGAGGGGGAAGCTCGTTGATGACGTGTATGCGCCTTGCGGGTAGGTCACGTCGAGGGTCGGGTCGTAGGCCTTGACGAGCTCGATGATCTTGCCGAGGTTCCGGTAGATCTCCTTGTCGAGGGCCGGCATGTTCGGCATGAGGAACGTCATATCGAAGGGGGCGACGTAGACGGTTGCGGTCTTGCCGGTGAAGCTGGTTTCGACGCGGATCTGGTCGAAGTCAATGAGATGGCCTGTGCGGGGGTCCGCGACTCCCCATTTCTTCGCAATGTACGTTGCTCGCTTCTCCTCGGGGGTGCCTTTCTTGAAGGCGACAAGGCCTTCCAGATCATTCTTGTCTGCGAGTGGCGTGTCGCGGAGCAGGAGGTATCGCTCGTCAGACAGAGAGGCGACTGGCGTGTACGGGAGGATGGCCTCGCCGCCCTTCTGTTTCTGGCAGAGTTTCGTCCAGAACTCCTTGTGGGCGACCGTGACGTTGCCGCCGGGCTTGGGGGTCATGCCGACGTACTTGTCGTATTCGGCGAGGTAGTCGGCGCGCATCTTGCCCCACGTCGTGTAGAACGATTGGGGGATGCGGAGAGTGTCGGCGGTCTTAGTGTCCTCGAGGGGCCCGTGGCCTTCGCTGGCTTGCTCGTAGGTGAAGCTGTTGATGAGCTCGTCGCTCTTGCGGTCAACACCGTCGTTGTACGTGTTGGCGAAGGCGGGGAGTGCTTTCACGTCGCGGACCTTGTTCTGTGTCTGCCACACGCCCTCCCATGTGGAGGGGTTGCCCTTGAAGTGGAGGATGCGCGTGTCGCCCTCGTTGCCTTTGACCCACAGGAATGGGTTGGACCGCCAGCCCTCAGTGCTGCTCCAATGGCCGGTCATATCCTCCAGGAGGAACGCCGGGTAGATGAGGTGAGTGTCGATTTCAACGACGTGGAGGGCGACGCGACCGCCCTTGTGCTGGTGAGCGAAGATCTCGACCTTGGTGGGGGTGCGGCCTGTGGGCCACTTGATTGGGGGCAGGGATGCCATTTGCTTGTTCCTTCCGTGGTTCCCCAGCGGTTGTGGGGCGTTGGCTTTATGGGGAGAGCATCACTTTCGTTGACGCGGTGACGCTTACGCGAACGCCCCGGCCACCCCACGATGAGCGTGAGGCAACCAGGGCGCGAGCGGTCAGCAGTACTGCATCCACTGCTCGAGGGTGGGGGCCTTTGCTGTAGCCCCTTCGGGGGCGAGGGCTCTGGCCCATGCGGGTGAGAACACAGAGCAGATGACGCTTTCCATGTTCTTCGGGGAGGTCACGCGCAGTACCGTCGAGCTTGTTGGCGCGTTGAGGCCAGCCGTTTCGACGGTGCTCATTGCTCGGTAGACGATCTTATCGAGAGCGTCGCACATGGGGACGACGATGGTGCGCTCCCAGGGCTTGACGTAGGCGGCGACGAGAGTGCCGTCGCAGATGCGCGCAATCTCGATCTCTGACGGGTGGATCTGCTTCTGTTCTTCGCTGGCATCGGTTGTTGGCCAGTGCTTCTGGATGTATCGCAGGCGAGACTCGAGTTCCTTCTCCTTGGGGAAGGGGACGATGTTCGTGTCTAGGACGGCCCCATACTTGGATGCACTCTCCTCGAACGCCTTCTGTGCCTGCTGCTTGTCGAGTTCAAGGTCGGGGAAGGGGTAACCACCTGCGACTCTACAGATGTGGGACCACTGTTCTACGTCTGCGACGGTCCAAGGGGCCGTGCTGATCGCCGTGATGAACTCTTCGGCCCATTCGGGGGTGGGGTGTTCCAGCGGGGTGGGTTCCTGTGCACCGTTTTGGAGGGCCTGGGTGAACAGGTCGTCGAGCGTGTTCTCGTCGAGAGAGCCGGTCGCCTTGTAGGTGCGGTTCAGGTCTACGCGCCCCGTAGTGGTGCTGACTTTGGAGAACTGCCAGTCGCCGCTCCACGTGGACAGAGTGCCCTTGAAGCCGGTGATGACGTAGGCGGGGTAGGTGCTTTGCTGCTCGGTTGGTGGCGTGTAGACGAACGGGTTGTGGGAGATGTCAGCGTTGAGGAGCCTGGGGTCGATGCGCAGGAGGTGCGTCGGGCATGATCGTCTGCCTTCGTACTCGTTGTCGAACGTTGCGAGCGCGAAGTACTGGGAGGGCACTCGGTTATGGAGTTCGATGGTGACTTGCGTGATCTCATGGTTGGCGTTGTCGGGGAAGAGGATGGGGAGTCTTGAGTGGGCTTTGACGCAGCGCTCATGGTCCGTGAGCTCGTCGTCTTCCTCAGCGAGGGGCCCGTCGTACAGGGGGATGATGGTGTCCTCTTCTCCGTCGCTCTCGTACATCATCACTATCACTTCACCTGCGGCTCGGCGCACCTGGTCGATGCTGTAGGTGACCTCCCGGCACGTCTTGAACTCTCCGTCTGCGAAGTCGTAGGCCTTGAGAGCGCCCCGCGTGTTGTTGACGAAAAACGTGAACTGGTTGGTGCCCACATCCCACAGGAAGGACACGCCCGCCTGGACGCTGGGGTGGGTCTTAACGAACGCTTCGGCTGCTTCACGGCGAGCAAACGCGCGCGCCTCGCAGCTGCGCTCGACGACACTCCTGTTGCTCAGGCCGACATAGTGGGGCTCTAGACATCCTACTTCTTCCGTGTAGTAGGGGACGACGGAGTAACCCTTGAGGGGTGCGCTGCCGTCGAAACTGTAGTCGCCGTTCGAGTCGATCAGGGCGAACGATTCGACTGTGCCCATGTCGTGAATGGTTTTCTTGAGGACTTTCAGGAAGTCACTGCGGCTGTAGCCGTCTTTGTCTGCGCGCTGGAGGGCATGTTGGAGTGCGAGGAATGTGAACTCGCCGTCGTTGACGGTCATGTAGTCAACGCTGATGAGTCCGGTGCGAGCGTCGCGGCTGATCGTCGCGTAGAGAGCTGATTGTTCGTTCATTGTGGGGCCTTCCTGGCTGGGGATGTGGTGAGCCTCGGCCACGGTGTTTGTTTCGTGGCCGAGGCTCGTTTGGGTCAGTGCTTTGCGATCCAGTCGCTCAGCTTGATGACGGCCTGTCGGTTGTTGAGGCGCTTACTTGTTGACCACGCGGGGGAGAACGCAGCACACATGATGGCCTCGCTGTCCTTTGCGGTGAGGCGTAGGTTCGTCAGCGAAGCGTTGCGGTTGCCCGCGTAGTCGTAGACCGCTGCCGCCAGGGCACGGTAGACGAGCTTGTCGAGAGCATCCCCCATGGGGATGACGAGGGAGCGGTCCCAGGACTTCACGTAGGCCTCAATGAGCTTGCCGTCCGCGACAGGGGACAGCTCGACATCTTCAGGCATAACAGGACGGCCAGCAAAGCCGAGGAGCCAGCGGCGCTGGATTGCGTCGAGGCGCTTCTTGACGGGCTTGCCCTTCGGGAATGCGGCGAGGTCAGGCTTCATCGCGTCGGCGTACTTCAGGGCACTCTGCTCGAACGCTTCCTGTAGGCCTGCTGGGGTGTCGGGCATCTGCGTCTCGTAGTCGAAGGGAACGCCGCAGCGCTTCGACCAGTACTCAGCGTCGCCAAGCGTCCACGGGCCGGTGCTCACGTCACGCATGAAGTCTGCCAGCCACTCGGGTGCGCGCCCGTAGTATGCGTCTGGCTTGTGAGCTCCACCTTGGACGGCCTTGTTGAATAGCTCGTCGAGGGTGTTCTCTTCCAGGTTGCCAGTGACCTTGTAGGTGCGGGCCAGGTCCACGCGCCCGGTCTTGGCGCTGATCTTGGAGAACTCCCACTCGCCGCCCCCGTTTTGCGGGTTGCCGGAGAAGTCGGTGACGACGTAGGCGGGCTGCGCTTCGTTTTCGATGTGAGGGTCGTACACGAAGGGGTTGCGGTCGATGACCTTGCCCTCGAGGGCCTGGTCAACGGTCAGGAGGTTCGCGGGGAACTCCTTGCCGTTGGCGCACACGACGGCGGCGTATTGGGCTGCGCTGCGCTTCAGGAGGGCGATGCGGGCGTGGGTGGGAACGTCGCCGCCTGGCCACTGGAGGGGGAGGCGCTGGGAGGCGCGTAGGGCGATGTCGGACTCGCTCTCCTCCTCAGTGGAGGGTTCTGCGGGGAGCGCTCCTTCATAGAGGCGAACGATCCGTTTTGATGACATTCTGCTGTCGTAGGTGGCTGATGCGTTTGGGTGGCGCAGCTGGTCGAGGCTGTAGGTGATCTCCTTGCAGATGACGGTCTCGCCGGTTGCGAAGTCGTATGCCTCGAGGGCACCCCCGCTGTTGGTGAAGAAGGTGAACTGGTTAGTGTCCAGATCCCACAGGTACGACACGCCATCCTGAGTGTGGCCGTGTTCCTTGATGAACTTTTCAGCGGCCTTACGTTTGGCGAACGCGCGAGGGGTCGAGAAGCGCTCCGACTCCTTGCATTTCGACAGAAGCAGGCCGTCACCCTTATTAACGCCGAGACGGTATTCTTTCCCATCCTCATGGTTACGAGCAACGAAGCAGTATCCCTCCATGGGACTGTGGCGGTCGTAGTACTCATAATCCTCGTCAACCATGTTGAAAGCGCCGATGTGTTCCATGTCGGCGATGGTCTTTTTGATGAGCTTCAGAAGCTCGTCCTGGGTGTATCCGTCCTTGCCCGCGTGCTGTAGGGCGAACTGGAGATTTTCTGTGATGTAAGTGCTCCATTGGACCGTCACGTGGTTGACGGTGATGAGGCCGGTGCGCTCGTCTTGAGTGATTGTGGCGTGTACGGCTCGTTGTCCCATGAGGGGGGTTCCTTTCGGTGAAAAGTGGTTGTGGTGTTTGAGTGTTGGCGGGCGGTCAGAGGATCACGTAACCGGGCGCGGTTGCGGTTTCGAGGGCGACGACTCGGGGCATGTCGTGTGGGATGTTCCTGTGGCCGTGGATGATCGTGATGTCGGCGCGGGCCGCTGCCTCACTGAGGGGTTCCGGGTAGTCCTCGTAGTTGATCTTCCTGCGGTAGGTGCTGGTGCGGTCGTTTGCGCCGTTGGTGCATTCGAGGGCGGTGAGGGTGCGGTCCTGGTTTGCTGTGCCGCCGGTGGTGACGTAGTAGGTGCCTCTGTCCGCGTGGATGGTGAGCGCGCAGGTGAGGTGGTTCAGGTGGCGCAGGAGGTCGCGTTTCTGTGTTCCAGTTCGAGTGATTGCGTCGATAACTTCTCGAGCGTCAGGGAAGGCGTGGGCGCTGGCGGCGTGGGTGAGGGTTTCGCGCAGGATGGTCTCGTCGATCCCCTCAAGGAAGATGGTGGTGTGGCCGTGTTGCTTGGCTTGTGTCTCGAAGTACTTGAGGATCTTCCACGCCTGGGCGACGTGTGGGCTGGATGCGAGCGTAGCCCCGAGGAACACCCACGTCACGGCGCGCGCGTCCTTGGTTGCGTCCCACGCTTCCATGAGCGCCTGGCTGAGGGTTTGAGCGCCACCGTAGGCACTCCCGATGACGACGACGCGCTCCCCCACTTTCGGGGTGATCGTCTGTGTGTAGTGGCCGTTGATGGTGGAGCGCACGAAGTCCCGCATGGTATCGAGGTTGACCAGGTGCAGCCCGCAGTCGCGTTCTTCCCACTGGGCAGACACCCACATGTCACGTCCCGCGTATCGGCGGCACTCGCGGGTGCCTTCACGGACTCTGGTCGAGATCCTGAGTACGTCTTCTTCGGGGACGTAGGTGACGGTGCCCGCACGCTTCGCGTTCTGCGCGAGGACCATCTCATCGGTGGCGTTGCCTTGCATGTCGATGACGGCGACCTGGTAGCCGTAGGCGCGGGACAGGTCGGCGAGGTGCTTGAACTGTTGCAGCTCCGGGTTGGTCGCGTCGAAGAACACGTCGCCACCCTGCTCGAAGCGTGACCGCAGTGCGGACTCGAGGACGCGGGAGATCGTCCCCTCAGTGTCCCCACAGATGGACCTTCCGGGAACGCCGTCCCAGTCGGGGACGGGCATGGCGAACACGTCTCGGATCCCGTCGAGGGAGACGACTTGGCCGCGGGCCTGGTAGAGGCTGAGGAAGGTGCTCTTGCCGATACCGGGTGCTCCTCGGACGATGAAGAATGTCCTCATGGTGTTCCTCTCTGGATGATTGCGCCTATAGGGGCAGAGTGCCGCTAGGGGCTCATGTCAGTTGGTTATGCGGATCGGATGGTTAGGTCGCGCAGGTATTCGGATGCCGTTGCGATGTTGATGCCGGTCTTGCTGGCGGCTTCGCGTAGCGTATGGAGCCTGACGCGCTGTAGGTGCTCCGACCTTTCAGCAGGACAGGTAGGGCGATCACCTTTGAGGTCGGCAGCGACCTCAGTCTTTTGGTGATTGCTGATGACACCGAGAGCGTGCAGGTGGCAGAGCAGTTCCTCCGTAGGTGCTCCGTACATGACGGAAGCGTTGGTTGCATCGCGCGATGTCCAGGTGCTCCCGTGGGCATAGAGTGCGCACGGTGGCATGAGGAACGCTCTCCCGAAGTCCTTAGCCTCTTCGATCCTGTGCAGTGTGCCAACTGGTTCAGTGTCGGTGGTGTGCAGGGCGAGGTGCCCTAGCTCGCTCGCGAGGGAAAACCGCTGCGCTACAGCATCCCGTCCTGTTTGCAGGAACACGTAAGGCACTCCCTCCCGCATGAAGGAGAACGTGCTGACCTTTGCTTGCCCCTGGCCGAGAGAGAAGACTCGCACTCCCGCCGTTTCGAGGAGGCGCATCATGCTGTGGACTGGCCTGTCAGAAAGCCCCCATTCAGCGCGCAGGAGTTCAGCTGCGTGCGACGGATCAAGCGCAACGTCTGCCACATCCAGGGGTTGCGGTTGCGGGAACCTCGCGCGCTTGCTGAGATGCTTGCTGAGCTTCACGCCCATGTAGGCATACTCGAGGGCGACGGAGCGCACATGAACAGGAAGCGACAATGGCAGACTCGTCGCTTCGACAGGGATCTCGTTTGCTTCGTCTGGGCGCATCTTCGTTACGAGTTGATGGCATCTCCCATACCGACGCTGACGTAGCGGACGTGCGCGACCTGTTGCCCGTGCATAATGGCGGGGTGTGCGAACCAGTAGCCATTCCCTACGGGGATGGGCTTGTCCGCGTCCAGGCCGTAGTCTGCGCACGTGTCGGGCCTGAGCATGGATTCGCTCCACTGTGTGCCGGAAGCGGAGTTGACTGGCATACACATCGTGTAGCCGACGATGATCCCGTCGGGCGCGACGAGCACACCGCTGAGCTCGCGCATTTGGCGCGTGAAGTCATCTTGCGCATCCTTTATCCACAGGGAGGTGAGCCATGCCCAATGCGCCACGGGGAAAATGTTCGCATCCTTCATGTGGAGGACATCTACAAGGAAGCGCTGGGTTTGGCCCCAGTGGTACTCGAGCTCGGGGGTTGGCATTAGGCTGTCATCTTTCACCTCGACAAGGAACTCAATGCTCTGGTTCACCTGCTGGGCTTCTTTGAGCAGGTTTTGGAACCGTGTATCCCTACCAAGTGGCATGTGTTGGGTTTCCGTCATGATGGTCTCGCTTTCCTGGGATGAAACGCCGTTCAGCGTGTTCGTGATAAAAAATATCATAAATGCGCCTATATGTGCTACTTTGTGGGTATGCAACTGCTCAACATCACAATCAGCAATCACAAGTCGATCAGGGATGAGGTCACCCTCAACCTCGCCCTATCGGCAATACGCACCCTCAATCCGCCAGGAGGCACCCAGTGGGGCGACTACCTGCACCGCCTCGCAGGCATCTATGGCCCCAATGGCTCTGGGAAAACGAACATCCTAGAAGCCTTCCACCACATGAAGAGTGCGATCACTACCCTCCTGCCCCTGGGGGCGAACGCGCTCCCTTACAGGCCATACGACGCATCGAAGCCCACCTGCTACAGCGTCGAGTTCATCCTCGATGACATGCGCTACGAGTACAGCCTGTCTCGGAACGCAGACGGCGTTGCAGGGGAGCGCCTGCGCGTTGCCCGCAAGCGGTGGAACACCATCTACTCGCGCGACGAGCACGGGGCTGTGACCGGCCTAAAAAGTCTCCCCCATGTCAACGTGAACGAACTGGTTCTCACTCGAGCGTCCCTCATGGGCGACCCGCAGGTGAAACCCGTCCGCGACGCGCTCACGACTGGGGTCAAGGTCTTCCGTGTCGGCGCTCCCTCGATGGAGGACGCATACCTACATATCGCCAGGCACCTTCTGTCGCGCCGTCTCGACACGACGGCCCTGAGCACGCTCGCTCAGGTTGCAGACCTTGGCACTACGAGCATCGAGCTGCGCACCCCCCAGCAGCCCGCGAGCGCTCCGCGCCGCACGCCAACAGACAGAGAGGCTGCGGAGGTCACGCTCGCGAAGGCTCTCCCCCACCTCCTCGAGTTCCGTTACGGGGAGCACGCAGCCCCCCACACAGCACTCTCAGCGTCTTCGGGGAGCATCATGTGGCTGGCGCTCGCCGCCGCAGCCGTTGACGCGCTAACCAGCGGACAGGTGCTTGTTGTAGACGACCTGACCGCTTTCCTCCACACAGAGCTTGGTCGCATCATCATTAACTGGTTCACCGCCTTCACCGTCAACCAGACGGGAGCCCAGCTCATCTTCACGACCAACGACATCACACTCATGGACATTGGCCGCGGCCCCATCCATAACCGTGAGCGCATCTGGTTCACAGAGAAGAACAGCGCCCAGGCCACCACGCTCTACCAGCTCTCCGACTTCACCGGCCTACAGTCAGGGAGCAACATCACCAAGAACTACCTCGAGGGGCGATTCGGAGCCACGCCCTACACGTGCCCCTCACTCATCTACCACCTCCTCGCTGACTGACGGCGGACATGAGAAAGCGCCCCAGGGGTTCTAAGAACGTTCCCTTGGGGCGCTTTTCTGCGTGTGGTCAGTAGGTGGGGACGTAGCGGGCGATGGCTCGACGGCCTGCGCATGTCTGTCCGTTGAGGTCTTCTGCAAGGGGCTGGTCATCCCACTGTCCACCGTCGGGGCTGAGCCATGTGCGCTTGCTCTTCATGTACTGGCGATCCTCATGCGTTACATCACGGGCGGTGCCTACGGTGACGATCAGCGTCCCCACAGGGAGGGGTGCGCAGATCTACTTCGCCGTGCATATCGATGAATGCGATGGCGGAAGTGTTCTTGCGCGAAGCCATGATGAGTTTCCTTTCTGTGCGGCTTAACTACTGAGCGTCCGCGTTCGGGTGTGCGGCCTCGTAGGCCGCAATGATGGTCGGGCCGAGTCGGCCTCGCGTGGACACGGTGTAGCCTTTCTCGGTAGCCCACTTGCGGATCTCTGCTACCTTCTGACGCTGAGCGCGCCCCGCACTGGCGCTGACAGTCTTGCGTGACGACTTTCGTGAGGTCACGCGCCGACCGTTAGCGATGTAGGGCGCGAACGCCTCTCGGAACTTGTCAGCGTTCTTGTCAGACAAGTCAATTTCGTAGTGTGCGCCGTCGATGCTGAACTTGATGGTGCGGGTGGCTACGGAGCCGTCGAGGTCGTCAACCACCTTGGTGAACTGGTATTTCTTGAGCATTTATAGCTCCTTCCCATGTAATTGTTTCTTAATGCCCTAATATAGCATTAGGTGCATTACTGTGGCAATATTAAAAGCCTTGCAAGGCCGGGCAAAACCTTGATTTGCTAAAAAGGGGGGAGGCCCCGGAGAGTAGTGCATCTCTGGGGCCTCCCAATTTGCTGACTGGTATCAGTTCTTGTTCTGGCGGCGGCGGGCCACCAGGAGCGCGCCACCGGCGACGGCGAGCACTCCAGCGCCAGCGATCAGGCCAGCGTCGGCACCCGTCTTAGCCAGCGTGCCACCACCATTGCTGGCGGGAGCGGAAGGCGTGGGGGCCTTCGGGGTCACCGGAGGAGTATCCGGGGTGCTGGGCGTGTTGGGCGTGACCGGGGTGGTCGGCTCGGACGGCTTCGGCTCAGGCGTGGCCGGAGGCTCCGAGGGGTCCGGGGTAGGGGTCACAGGCGGAATGCTGGGCTTGGGGTCCGGGCTGACCGGGGGAACACTGGGCTCCGGGTCGGGAGTGACCGGAGGCGTGTCCGGGGTCGGCTTCGGGTCCGGGGTGGGCTGCTCAGGCGTGGGCTTCGGATCCGGCTTAGGAGCATCCGGTGTCGGAGCGGGCGTGGGGGCCGGAGGCTCCGAGGGCTCCGGGGTGGGCTCAGGCTGCGGGTCCGGCTTCGGTGCCTCCGGGGTGGGGTCCGGTGTCGGAGCGGGCGGCTCAGGGTCGGGGGTGACCGGAGGCGTGGAAGGCTCCGGGGTGGGGGCCGGAGGCTCGGACGGCTCAGGTGTGGGCTCTGGGGTGGGCTTCGGATCGGGAGTAGGAGTCGGGTCCGGGGTAGGAGTCGGCTCAGGCGTGGGGGTCGGCTTCACATCCTCGTCCGTAGAACCGCCGGAGCCACCCTTTGCACGCCACTTGTTCTCGGCAACAAGTGTTTCGCCGTTGATGGTGGCCTCGTTGTGGGCGACCAGGCCTTCCGTCAGCATCTTGAAGGCGACACGGCAGTTGACGTTATCGCCCGCCGGGATGGTGAAGGTGATGGTGTGCTTGTCTGCGGACAGCTTGTTGTTGTCCGCGATAATCTCGTCCTTCTTGGCCCAGGAGCCGTTGGCCGTGCAGTAGGCCTTGCTGGCCAGCACATCGGCGCTCGTGTCGGTGATGGTGATGGCTGTGCCGCCGGGGAGTTCGCCGGTCTGGATGAAGCCGCGGTGGCGGTGCAGGTCATTCTCCATACCGTCGGAGTACATGTCCTTGCCCTTGGTCTTGTAGTACCCCTCGCCGATGACACCCTTGCCCATGGAGACGGTGTAGGTGGTGCCCGCGACGGTGATTTCGACAGACTTCTTGCCGGTGGCAGAGGAGTCGATAGCCGCCTGGAAGTCCACGTATGCGGCCTTGAGGTCGCCGTTACCGCCGAGGGTGGCAGCGATGTCTGCGGTGATCTCGCAGTTGAGTGCATTGTCAGTGACGGTGCACTCACCGATGTTCTCCTCGTGGGAACCGTCGAGGGTGGTGGCCTTGAGAGTCACCTTATTCATGCCTGCGGGAACCTTCAGGCCCTCGCCCAGGCCAATCGTGAAGGTTGCGCCCTGAGACACCTTCTTGCCGGAGTAGTCCACGTGGACCTTTACGGACGAGCCAACGCTCGGCTTGTCATACTCGCGGGTGGCGCGCACGCCGTCGATCTGAATGCCGCCGGTGGCGGTCGATGCGCCACCATCATTTCCGGTGATGTCGTTGCCAGAGCGGGCGGGCGCAGCGACGGGCGTGTCGTCAGTCGTATTCTCGGGAGCGGCGAACGTCGCCGTTGCGGGGTGGGCGATAACGCCCATACCCACGAGGGCAAAGAGCGTGACGGCCTTCGTGAGGGCCGAGCGCTTGATGGTCTTAGCAGACAAAGTGTCTCCTTCTGTGTTGATGGAGGGGGTGTGTACTCCCTCGCTCCGTGCTTTCGCGGAAAGCCTATATGTACGCTGAATGTTTTTCAAGCGTATTTTCTGGTTTTTGTTGGCGTATTAGTTTGCGGCGGTTGTGAAAGTGGTTGTTTTGCAACTAAAAACGTCTCTTTAATGCGCACAGTGTGGTTATTGCCACCTTTATTTTGTTGCGGTTTCAGGCATTGCCTGCCGCTAGGTGAGTATTACTTGTTTTGTGGCGCGAAGGGTTCGTAAAGCTGCTGAAAAACGGCTGGTTGCATTACTCGTAGCCCATACTTTGTGCGCACAATGTACCAGCCTTCTTGTGCGAGAACGGGTTCAGGTCCGCGCCTGCTGTTCCACACGTACAGGCCCCACGTGGAGGGGGTTTCGACGTAGCGGGTGGTGCGTGGTGCCCATTGGGTAATGAGACGTGCGACATGGGGGCTGGTGAGTTGGACTGCTGGGTAGAGCCAGTTGGAGCCGTATCGCCGCTTTGCCCAGTGCACGCCGTCGATGGGTGGGAGTTCTCGTGTTGCGCGTACTGGTTTGGCTGCTTCGCGGGCTTTGCAAGCGGCTTTGCGTGCGGTGTTGCGGCGCTCGCGGGCGGCGGCTTGCTCGGATGGGAGTGCGGCTGCGTTGCGGCGTGCTGTGGCGATGATCTGCTGCGCCGTCTGGGTGGGCATGGGCTGTCAGAGGCTCGTGTAGATCTTGTTGAACTCTTCGGCGCTCATGTGCTGGACAGAGACGGATCCTCGCAGGAGGTAGGAGCCAACGGGCGCGAACGCATCATGGCCTTTACCTGTGGGGTAGAGGATGCCGGCGACGGTGCCTTTGCCGGGGATGGCTGCGCCTCCCACTTCCCCGCCGCACCATTCTGCGACGGCCTCGAGGGTTTCCGCGTAGATGCGGACTGCATCGTGGAGGGTTCCGTCGGGAAGGGTGAGCATGAACGGAAACATGTGGGAGGCGCTGGCCATTGTTGTGTCCTGTCTGGGCTAGAAAGGTGCCCCTGTGCTGTAGGGGTCTGTCGTGTATTGAGTGTTGGGGCTGTAGGAGTTGTAGCCGTTGCTCTGACCGCTGGATGAGGGAGCAGTCTTCTTGACGGTGGCCTGCTGGCGGCGCAGGGAGACGCTAACATCGTCGGCGATCAGTTCGAAGCCCCGAACCTTTACGCCGTTCGAGTCATATTCCTTGGGCTCGACTCTGCCCACGACGGCGACAGTCGCGCCCTTGCGCAGGGATTCGGCGACGTTCTCGCCGAGTTGTTCCCAGGCGACGCACTGCACGAAGAGGGTGGTTCCGTCTACCCAGTTGCCGGACTGGTCGCGGACTCGGCGATTGATGGCGACGGTGAATGATGCGACAGGCTTGCCGGACTGGGTGTAGCGCAGCTCGGGGTCGCGGGTCAGGTTTCCGCTGATGCGGAGCTCGTTGTCGTTGTTGCTCATCGGGGTTCCTTCTTGTTGATGGGTCGTAGTGTCCATTCCTGCTCGAACTCGTCGCGTGGAATGGCGGTGAAGATGGATCGGTTGCCGCGGTATCGGCGCACGATGTAGTCGCCGACGTGGGCGGTGGTTGTGTGTGAGGTGACGGTGTTTGCGACTTCGATGAGGGCGATCTTGCCACCCTCGGTTTGTAGAGCGCCGTGGCACCATCGGGCTACCTGGCGTAGGTTGTCGTTGGTGACCTGCATGGCTTCGGGGGTGCGCCTGAGCTGGCAGGGGCGAGGCTGGTCAGTTGGTGGTCTTCGCGTACCCATTTGGCACTTCCTTTCCTGCGTCTAGGGTCATGCGTAGGGTCTCGTCATCGACGAAGCCGATCCAGCCGATGAGGTCGGTTCGGAGGGGTTGACGTTTGTCGTTCGGGGTCATGAGGCGCAAGCCGAAGATGGAGATGCCCCTAGCGGCGAAGCTGACGGCCCCAGCTCCAAGGAGCGGGAGCGCCGCATCGACGACGAGTGAGGGGTATAGCAGCGCTGCGCACAAGGCTACGAGGCCGCTGCCGAAGCCGATGAGCCACGCGAACGTGGAGACAGTTCCGAGGGTGAACAGAGCGGCGCACAGGACGCTACGCAGTGTCGTTTTCGCTACCTTCATCATTGGTCATCTTCTCCTTCCTGAGCGAGTCTGGTGACTTCTTCCTGGGTGAGTCGTGTGAGTGTGAGTTTCACGCCCTGTTCTGTGCCGTAGTGCTTCCACACGTTCCAGTGGACGATGCGACTGTCGTCCCGGAGTATCCCGTTTCCGAGAGCGTCGCCGATTGCTCGTTGGAGCTTGTCGAGGTCGGGTTTGACGGCGGGGAGTTTAAACCGTGGCCGTTTAGGAGGTTGGAGGTAGAACTCAGCGACCACCTCGACTGGCTCGTCCAGGGGCGTGTCCCAGCGGGCCTTGTGGGCGGCGTGTTTGACGAGGAAGGTGACGGCGGTGCGCCACGCTTCGAGCCGGGGGTTGTCGTGAACGATGACCGGCTTGCGTGATCCTTGGGGCGTGAAGCACCGGGTAGAGCCCTGGGTCTCAGGTTTACCCGGCACCCACACCGTTATCGACATCGACTCAGGCAATGCGCTCACGCTTGCCGTAGACGAGCTTCCCACAAGCCTTCCACACGCCGCCGTGGGTGGTGGTGATCTGCCAGCGGTCATCTTCCTCTTCGCCAGCCTTGTTGAAGACCAGCTTGAAGCGCACGCCGCGCTCGCGGAAGAACAGGCTAATCCCTGCCAGCTCGGTTGCGGCATAGTCAAGATCGTAGTCGCCGTCATCCCACGGGAAATGGGCGTACAAGTCCACGAGTCGCCCGTCGGGACCGTAGGCGAAGTTCCAGGCGAACAAGAGGTCAATGTCGCCACCGCACCCCTTCTGGAAGGTCTCATCGTGGGTGGCGATGTAGTTCATGAGCCACTGCTCGAACATCTCCCCGTCGGCTCGCGTGAAGGTCGTCTTGGAGAGGTCGCCTGCCTCGAATGCCACGTCCGAGATGTATTCGTAGTAGCTCATTGGAGGAAGTGTCCTTTCTTCTGGATGGGGCCTCGCGTTTCGACGACCCACTCAGCATTCTTGCTCTTCTTGCGAGCAGTGATGGTGGAGCCGTCACGCAGGTAAGCGCGACCGTTGCGGCGGTCGATGACTCGCAGGTCGCCCATGGAGATGTTCTCCAAGTGGGTGAGGGGGTCGGTGATGCGCTCTGCCTGGTCCAAGTGGAGCTGGAGCAGGGAGGCGAGCGATGTTGCCTTGTTGGTTGGGGGCAGGTAGGTGGAGTTCATTTAATAGTCCTCTCTAAAGGGATCATTGCGGTAACGGTACCACTGTTTTGGGGGCACATTATCCCCATATTTGGTTAAGTGGGTCACAGTGTATTTATGCTTACCTCGCGCCAAATGGACCGCCATAGCACGCGAACTTAAACCAGAACATAGGAACATGCTCTCCAGAGTGCACCTTTTGGCCATATATCAACCCTTTTGGGCAAGCGTTACGTACTATGCGGCTTGCTTCACTCAGGTCTAGTCCCCGTGAAGAACGAGACCCGAGCACTCAAACTATCACCATTTATTACCGTGTGGTAGTCAGTGTGAGGTGAGGTGCCAGCCCTTGCACGCTGGACACCTGTAGTAGCGGCGCTCTTCACGTCGCGGGTTACGCGAGCGCTGCGTGGAGGCGAGGGCGAGCTTCGCGTCGAGCTTGGTGCGGTACCGGATCTTGCGGGGAGGCTTCACGCACCAGCTGGTCTTGCCCCAGTGGAGCTTCTTCTTGCGCTTCATGGTCCCATCTTCGGTTGGGCGTAGGGCTTGTGTGATTCGCGGGTTGAAGGTCATGGACGTAGTTCCTTGGGGACGAGGGCGTAGCTGCTGGCTCGGTGTGCGATGCGTTCTTGGACGATCAGGGGTAGCGGTTCTGGGGAGGGGTTGAGGCGGCACTTTCTGCGCCACTCGATACGACCGTCTGGGTGTATCCAGAGGAGGCCGATTGATCCGCTCATGATGGGAGGGTTGTCGATGAGGCCTGCTGGCGTGGCGTAGAGGAACCTGTGCGTGACCTGTCGCCAGGCGCGGACCTTGGCGAGGCTTTCTCTCTTTGCGTCGGCTCGGTCCACTTTGATCTCGATGGCTGTGCGGATGCGCTTGTCGAACATGAGTGCGTCGATGCGTCGCGTGAATGCCTCATGCTCGCCCTGTTCGTAGTAGTCCGCGAGGGACTGCTCGTCGTTGATGGTGAGCTCGGGGACGAACGCCGCTGTCGGGTAGTGGTGGCGTAGGGCGTTGAGGATGTCTTCGGCGTTCATCGGCAGTGCTTCTTAGCTGCTGCTGAGATGAGCGAGGAGATGTGCTCCGTGAGTGCTGTCACGAGGGGTTCTGGTACGACAGTGGCGGAGATCGGCTTGTGGTCGGGGTTCCAGATGAGCGCGTCGCCCGGATTCAAGTAGTGCAGGTGTTCACGCAGGTGTCCACGCGGCACTGCGAGCGCAAGGAATGGCGTTCCGTCTGGGTTTGTTTCGATGGTGACGCGGAGGCCTTGGGCATTGAGGTAAGCTGCATCGGTTTCGTGGTTTCGTGTAGTGATGTACGCAGTGGCATTCATAACTGTTCCTTGCTGGTTGGTTGCGCGTATTCGGGCCAGCCTTCCTCGAGGGCGGCTTGGCGTTCTTGTTGGAGGGCTCGAAGGATGCCTTCTGCTGCTTGTAGGGGGACGACCCCGTTGCCGAGGGCACGCAGGGTCTTCTCACGGGAGAGTCCTACGCCCGTGACGTGACCGTCGGGTAGGCCCATGAGCCATTCGACGAAGCGGACAGACAGGCGTGGCTTGCCTCCCTCGCGTAGAGGGGGTTCTGTCGGGGCTGGAGCTGCGCGCCCGGTAATGGTTTCCCAGTGGGCGACGGCAGGCGCGTAGGGGCCGAAACTGTCGCGTAGGGTTCCTGCTGTCTCGTGCAGGTTGGGGCCGTAGCCGTTGGATGAGTAGGTGGCGTTGGTGGCCTGCGGGGTGGGCAGGAGGTTCCCTCCGGTCACAAAGAGTCCTTCGCGGGCGATGATGCCGAGATCGGTGACTTGCGTGCGGCCCGGCTTCTTCCGCAGGTGGGCTTCGGCGGTGTTCCCTGGGGCCTGGGCGACGGGCGTGGGGAGGAGCTTGGTTGCCTGGGACAGGCTCATCCCCTTCCCCTCCTGGTGGTAGCCGCCTTTCCAGTCTGAGGCAGTTGGCGTGGGGATCAGGGTTCGGGTTCGAGGTGTTCGATCACGTCCGCTAACGTCGGCCCATGACCGCCCTCCCGGCGTTTCTCGGGTGGCTGGCTCCCACCGTTCGAGCCAAGGTTCGCCGTGGGGGTGAGCAACAACGAAGACTCGGGCCCGCTTGTGGGGCGCTCCAACGTCGGAAGCATGAACAACTGTCCACGTCGCGTCATACCCGATGCTGGCAAGGTCTCCGAGTACACGCCCGAGTGCCCGGAGAACAGGTCCGGTTGACCGTCCTCCCAGATGTCCCTCTTCGGGTTCCATGAGGCTAAAAGCTGATGCACTGAGAGCTCCTTGCACGTTCTCCCAGACAACTAGCCTGGGTCGTAGGGCGGTGATTGCGTGGAACATGGACTCCCACAGTCCTGATCGTGTGTCCTTGGACATGCCCGCTCGAGCGCCGGCGAGTGATAGGTCGGTGCAGGGTGAGCCGCCGCAGATCACGTCTACGGGTTCGACCTGGGTCCAGTCGATTCTCGTGATGTCCCCGAGGTTGGGAACGTCGGGGTGGTGGTGGGCGAGGATGGCTTGGGGGCCTGGTTCGATGTCGCTCACCCAGGCGAGGCGTGCGGGGCCGAGGGCGAGTTGTACGCCGAGGTCGAGGCCACCGTTAATAGCCCGAGAACAGACTTCCGATTGTGTAGTTCCCAGGCAGTTGCATCACCTCCGAGAGGATGTCGGGGAAGGTGGTGGTCTTGTCCTTCACGGGTGCGGCAGGTTCGACGGTGGGGGTGTCCTGCTTGGGCTGCTCGGGGGCCTGGGCGGGTTCCTCGGTCTTCGGCTCGGTGAGGGCCTTGTACTCATCGAGGGTCTTACAGCCCATGCGGAGCATCTTGCGTCGCTGGCGCTGTGTGGTGCCGCCCCAGATGCCCTCGCAGTAGGGGCCCTGGGCGAGTGCTTCCTTGAGGCACAGATCCTTGACGGGGCAGTCAGCACAGACTCTCAGGGCGAGGCGAGCTTCCATGTTGCCGTTTGCGCCGCGCTCGGGGAACCATGCGTCGGGGTTGAGGGCTCGCGCGCACGCGCCCTGTTCGGTCCATGCTTCGGGCATGACGAGAGAACTGAGCGCTCCACTGTCCTGGTCGTTGAGGCTCATCGCTGTCCCCCTGTGGCGGGGCGAGTAGCCCAGTGGTCGTATGTTCCCACGGGGATGTTGAGGTGCTGGGCGACAGTGGTGGCGAGCGCGCTCATGGGATTGGTTTCCCAGTTGGGGGCGAGGAGTACGCCGTCGCACTGGGTCAACATACGCAGGTTGGCTCGGTCATCACCGTTGTTGTCGGCGGGGTTGGCGGGCTCGTAGCCGAGGAGGGTGATAGCGTCTTCGGCTGCGTAAGCGGTTTCGCGCATGTAGCCGGAGGGGAGAGCGATGTAGATTCGCTGGGACATGAGTTCACCTCTTTCAGGGGTGTTGCTGGTGGGTTATTTGGTGGGGATGCGGTGGCCGGTGTCGTCGAGGAGGAACAGGCCGTCCTTGTAGTGGACGGGCACGTCGTGGGGGTCTGCGTATTGGGAGACCGCCCACCCGTAGTTGCGGGCTTCGCGCCTGTTCACTTCGACGTGGCCGTGGCATCCGGTGGTGCCGGATCCGCATAGGACAATGAGGTTTGCGGGGCTGTTGATTGACGGGTCGTTTGTGCCGCCCATGCCGCGGGCTTTGCGGTGCTGGATGCTGGACTGGACGTAGGTGACATCCTTTCCACACCTGGCGCACCGCCACATGTCGCGCCCGTAGATGAGTTCGCGGGTTTGCTGGGTGGGGCCGGTGCTAGTTCGCGCCGCCGCCGGGCTTTGCCGTTTCCGGCCAGCCTTCGTTCCACGCCTCAGCGTCATCGTCGTTCACCTCGCCTCCCTGTGCGCTGTAGGACGCTTCCAGGTCGTCCAGGTTGTCAGTGTCAGCGGGCGCGTCGCCGTCGAGTGGGAGTTCAGCGGTGGGTTCCGGTTCTACGACTGCTCCAGCTTTTGCTGCGTAGCGCTCGATGCCAGCGAAGACGGTGGTCATGTCGTTCATGGTCAGCTCGTCCACGTCAGGCGCGTTGTCTCCGAAGATGTGGGCGAGAACGAAGGGCAGTTCATCCTCGGCGAGGCCCTGTTTCTGCATGGCGCGCTGGATCATGGTCATGATGCCGGATGCGCTCTGCTGCTTCTGGGAGCCGAGCGGCGGGTACTGCTCGGGGCGCTGAGACTCGTCGTAGAGGCCGTAGGACTCCTGTGCGGGCGCGGGGGCCTGCTGGGGCTGCTGAGTCGGTTCTGGGCGCTGCTGGGGTGCCTGCTGAGGCTGCGCGGGCATGTACTGGGTGTATCCCTGCTGCGACTGCGGGCGAGCCTGCTGCTGGGCGCTCTGGACGGGCTGGGCGTGAGCCTGCTGCTGCATGGGCTGCTGGGCCGGGGCCTGCTGGGAAGGCTGGCGCTGACCAGAACGGTTACCCGACTTCTTCGCCTGGCGGAGGAGCACGTCGAGCACCTGCTCAGCCTCACGCAGGTTCATGGTGTCGTACCCCCTGCCGGGGCGCACGTTGCGGCGCACGATTTCAGCGAACGCACCTTCTGTCAGGTGCAGGACATCGAGGCCCTTCTGGATACGCTCGCGCACCTCGTTGATCTTGTCCTTGTCGCGCTCGTACTCGATCATGCCGATACGGGCATTGACTTCCTCCAGCTCGCGCGGAGTCATAAGGGCGACGGGGATACCGGGGAGGGCAATGCCGTCAAGGAGGTCTGCGACCTTCTCGTTCGACAGGTGCAGGCCGTCCATGTCGCGCTTCACCTGCTCACGCATGTCCAGGACACGCGAGGCTGACTCGGCAGTTTGGAACTCTTCGGGCACGTAGCTGAAGCCCAGGAGGACTTCGGAGGCTGCGTGACGGCACACCTCGCTCATGGCGCGGGCGGTGAGCATGGCCTTCGGGTACTGGACCCACGTGGGGGTCGATTCCCATAGGCCAGCGACGCGGGCTTTCTCCTCGTCCCAGACGGCGACGTGCTCGAACGACGGGTCGTCCTTACGGATGAGGGTGGCGGTGGCCGTGTTGGTCTCCTGGTCCCACTGCTCGCGGAGCATGTGGCCTGCGTTGCGGACGAGCGCGGACATGAGCTGTGCCGTCATTGCGGGCTTCACGTCCTTGTCGCCGATGAATGACAGGCCACGCAGGGCGGTGATGAGGGGGATGTTCAGGTGCTTGGCGATCTGCATGAGCAGATACATGTCACCCGTGTTTCCTCGCATCTGGTAAGGAACGAGCGCGTGTGCCTGGGCGTAGATGCCAGCTTCGGCCAAGTCGCGGCGCATTTCCTCCTCACTGAGCGCCTTGTAGCCGGGTATCTCATGCGAGATCGCAGGGGTTTCCTCAGCCTTCTCAGCGGCCTTGGTCATGCGGGGCTTGGATGCAGCCTTCTTAGCGGCGGGCTGCGCGTCGTTTGCCTTGGATGTCATGTAGGTAACCTTTCTCTACATGTGAGGGGATGTCAGGCGAGGTCTTCGTTGAGTTCCAGCATCTCGAGGAGCTTGCGGACGGTGAGCTTGTCGTCCACGAGGTGCTTGGCCTGTTCTTCGCTCATGCGAACTGTGAGGGTTGCTGCGTTGAGTGTGGTGTCGTCGTCCATGCCGTCAGGCATCACGCCGCCAGCCTGTTCGATGAGCTTGGCCAGGTTCTCCTGGGTCACGAACTCTTCGGGGAACGTGACGGTCGGCTGGGCGTTGTGCTCGATACCGTTTTCCTCGCACCATGCCATGAATGCGAGAGCGTCCACGATCTTGAGGCCGGTGCCCGGCTTGCGTGACGGCTTGCGGTAGGAGAGCGTGCCAGAGTCGCCGTGGACATCCGCGTCGATCTTGTAGCCGCCCTTCTGGGCGACTGCCGGGAAACGCTCGTCCAGGTTGTCAAGGATGTATGTCTTGACGGGGCCTTCGGCGTTCTTCACGCGATCCTTGAGGAGCTTCGCGTAAGCCATGATGCGCGGGGCAAGATCGTCCCACTTCTTTGATTTACGCAGAACCTTAACTTCCTTCTTCGCTGCCATGTTGAGCTTTGCCTTTCTTGCGTGAGATTCGTGGAGGCAGTGTCGCCTCCGACGGATAGTTCCGGGCGTTGATGCGCGCCCTCGTGACGAGAGCATGAGCAACGCTGGTCTGGCGCGCTTTAAGTGTGAGCTGTAGGCGGGCTAGTGTTTCCGCCACTGATGGGCTTGTGGGTGGGGATGGGTCTTCTGTCACTGATGGTTGGCCTTTCGGTTGATCTCACGGAGGACTGCGACGAGCTCGCGTCCCTTGGGGGTGAGCTGGTGGAGCTGGGCGGTGCGCCCGGTTGAGGTCTTCGCGCGCTTGGGCAGCGCTTCGACGTATCCCCGCTTCTTCCAGTCGGACACGATGGTCCGAACGCGGGACGGGGTGAGGGCGGTGAAGAGCCCTTCGATGTTCAGCTTTTCATTTTCGTTGGTCAACTCCTCTCCGATCCACTCATCCTTCTCGATGGTCCTGAGTTCCGCGAAGATGAGCCACGACTTCGTGGCGTTGACTGCGAGGGCCGCGTCCCAGCTTGTCTGGGGGTCGGTGAGGCGGGCGCGGGCGGGGGTGGCGGTGATGGCGGTCATGGGGGTGTCTCCTTCTCGTGTGACTGGGTTATAGGTTTGATCGTAGCTTGTGGGTTAGTTTGCCCGCAAGCGCTAACATCCACCTAATTGGTTAAGTAGATCACAGGTGATTTAGGGTTGAGAAAAACCCCGGAACCACCAACCAGCAGCCCCAGGGCCTCCGCGTCGTAGCCTCACCGGCCACCAGTAACGCCTCGACGATCAGCCGAAGACGCGCACGCGATCACGCGCTCAAACGACGCACCCACATGTCGCATCTGACGCTCAGCGCGCCTCTGAGCCCACGCAGCAAGCTCCCCTCTCCGCGCGAGGGCATCCATGTCTGCACCACCCTTCTCGAGGTCGTCAGCCCAGGCGCGCAGGACGCGAGCGAGGTCTCTCTGCGCGTGGACCGTGTCGCGGGTGAGCTCGGTGGGGCGTTTTCTTTTTGGTGTCATGATTACTGTTTCCTTTCGGTTGTGTGTTGGCAACATGGGCGGCACCTCCCTTGATGCGTTCAGAGGGGAGGTGCCGCTCGTGATGAGAATGAGGGGTGGGTCAGGCCTCATTCCATGAATGCGATCTCACCCAGGTTTGCAGTGAGGATCTGCGCTAGTCGGTTCTTCCCGATTGATGGTCCGACGATATTGCCGTGGCGATCATATGCCCGCACTGTTCCGTAATCTAGGCAGAACTGTAGACCGTCAACTCCAACAGCTAGGGGATGATTGTCGGAGAGGGTAATGCAGCCATTCCCCTGGTATGTGGCTTCGGCCAGTATGAGGAGGGTTTGCCCGTAGGCGACCTGTTGCGGCGTGCCTACCCGTAAGGCCTTTTCGACGCTGCGAGCAAACCACTTAGGGGGAACCACATCCATTGCAGGGCATTTCTCCACAGGGGTAAGCATCCCCACCCATGCTCCCCTATTGATTTCGCCGATTAGGTAGCCTGATGTGGCGCTAACGAATACGTTTGTCCGTTTCGCTCCGACTCGCTTCACGCCATCCATCAACTTATTAACTTCGCGTTTGACAGTCGGGAGATGCGGAGGGATATAACCTTCATCCCTTGGTATAAAAGACATGTTTCATTCCTTCCGGTTTGGCCGCAATTAGGACCAGGAGATGATCGGTCCCGGTTGAGAGGTGAGGGCGTGCATGATGCCAGGCTTCGTGTAGACACCTACCATGTCCCCATGTCGGTCTGTAGCTTCGACTCGATTCCCGCGCGTGGTGAGGGTCATGGCTCTTGTGTGTTGCGCGAATGGGTGCTGCTCGTCGAGCTGGATGTGTCCACTGTTGCCACCGAGGGCTTTGCTGGCTGCGACAAGCGTAGTCCAGTAGTTCCGCTGCGCCTCAGTCCCCATGCCGGAGATGAACTCGGCTGCTGTGTTCGCGAACCACTGGGGCGGCACCACATCCAGAGGAGCCGAGGTGCTGCTGAGACTCACACATGGCTCCACGCGAAGGTAGGCGGAGAAAACAACGAAGCCGAACACTGGGACACCCGTACCAATGACGGCGAACGCAACGTTTCCCTTGACGACGAATCTGCGGACCACGCCCCAGTCGCACTCAAATACAGGGCGAACATCTTTTGTCGTGAAGCCCATGGACGATTCCTTTCAGTTGGTGGTGCAGGTTGCCAGCGCGTCGGCGAGGGCCCGCTTCTCACTGGTGGTCACTGTGAGAGCGTAACGGCTCTTGATCTGCACCTGCTTAGAGGCGTAGGTGCAGGCGTAGTCGGCGTTTGGTGGCATCCACTGGTCTGCGCTCTTGGAGCCCTTGGCCATGTTGTCGTGGCCGTTGACGGCTAGGAGGTTGTCAGGGTCGTTGGCGAGAGCTTCACGATCTTCCTGAGTGAGCTTGTATGCACCGGACTGCCAGGCGTTCTCGAGGGCGACAACATGGTCGATCTGGACCTTCGATGCGTCCTTCTTGCGGAAGTCGATCCACTTGCCCGAGTAGGGGTCTGCGAGTTGGCCGGCGGTGATGACGCAGGCGTTACGTCGGTCGCTGATGGTTTTGAGGTCGCGGGCGAGGATGTCGTTCCTCGTATCGCAGCCGTTATGGTCCACGTCCTTCCACGCGGGGCCGAACTGCTCCACACGATTGTACTTCTCGGGCGGTGTGGGGTTGTCATTGACGGCGAGCTCGTTGAGGTCGCTGAGTGTTCCGTCAGCGACGGCACTGGTGTCCATATTGCTGACAGACTTACCTCCGTCTGACGAATGCTCGATGGAGTATATCCAGATGTAGAGAGCTACAAGAAAGACGATGCCTACAATCGCACACACACGTTCAACTGTTAGCCACTTGCGCTTGTTCATGTTGTTGTTTCTTTCAGGCCCACGGGCTGATCGCGTGGATGAAGTGGATGGTGGGGATGAAGCCGCATAGGGCGTAGCCGATGATGCCGTTGATGGCCCATGCGCTCCAGTGGATCGTGAGGGGCACGCCGGGGTAGCGGCGGAACATGTTCCACACCGTTACCATCATCAGGAGCAGTGCGAGGGTTGCGAGGCCGAAGTTCACCCAGGCGTGGATTACGTCGGGCACCTGGTAGGTGGCGGGGGTGAAGATCGGGTAGGCGAAGGCGGCGCTGATGAGTGCGACTGTGAGCGTGGCGCTGAGGGTGTCTGCGCTGCGCTTGAATGCCGTGTCGCCCATGAGGACGACGGTGGCGACCATGAAGGCTGCGGACGCGACGAGGGCCGCGGCGAACGCGACGATGAGAGGTTCACTCATGGCGGGTTCCTTCCATGAGGCGGGCGGCTAGAAACTCGGTACCTGCGGAGTGTTCCTGCGCGTGGTTCTGGGTTGTGTCGGTCTGGGTTTCAGCGTTGAGGCGGTCAGCTTCTTCGCGGGCTGCGGCGAACTCTTCTAGCCGCTGCTGGCGACGCTCGCGGGCTTTCTGGCGCTGCTTCTCGCTCGTCGCGGGAGTGGGCCACTCGAACGCTCCCGTCAGGCTTGTTTCGAGCTGCGCAGGGTCGGTGACGTAGGACGGCCACATAGCAACGGCCACGAGGAGTAGGAGTGCAGCGAGGAGCGCTGCGGTGAGGGTGTTCATGAAGACGGCGTGCTCAGCTGTCGCCGAGAGCGGTGCCGTGAGGGTCAGGTCCGAGACGGGGGCCATCTCCCCTGTGGTCAGGTGGGCGGTATCGCCCGTGTAGGAGGAGACGGACACGGTCTCGCTCCCCCACCCTGCGGCGGGCATGTTGACGGTTGCCAGCCAGCCGGTGAAGACCTTCCCGAGGGTGGTTTCCTGTCGGCTGATAGCCCACTGGGAGGGGCCGATCAGGCCCACGAACGCGAGGGCTGCGAATACGCCCGCGCAGAGGGCAGACAGGGAGCTCATGGTGGAGATGTGGAATGCGCGTCGGCGCTTGTTGGCTGCGGCCTTACGCTCACCAATAGTCACGGTGGTTTTCCTTTCGATCTGGGTAAACCTGCGGGCGCGTCGCTATCTTCTCGACAGGGACACGCCCGCAGTTCGCTCTCGGACTAGGATTCGAACCTAGATGCCCGGAACCAAAATCCGGTGTGCTGCCGTTACACCATCCGAGATGGAGGGGTGGAGTGAAGCTGAAAGGCTGCGCGAGTGAATGGTCCTGGGGCTACGCCCAGGTGTGTTTCTGTGCAAAGAAGTAACTCACACATTCGCGTCTTCGCTCCACCAGTGGGTCAGGCAGGACTCGAACCTGCAACGTTTCTGATGTGCCCGATTTACAGTCGGGTGCCTTCACCAATTCGGCTCACTGACCCCTGGTAGGTATTTAGTTGTTGGAGTTCCGGTGACAGGGCTCGAACCTGCAACCTTGGGATTAGAAGTCCCCCGCTCTGTCCGTTGAGCTACACCGGATCGGAGTAGTCCTACCGAGAATCGAACTCGGGTCTCCAGAGTCAACTGCAACGACGGCTGAGCGTCGCAGCTTGTCCCTGCCCGGCGGTAAACGAGGGGCCGATCAACGTCGGCTTCTCTCCCGCTTTTATTACCCATTGCTGGGGTGGCGGAACATCTGGGGTGGTTGACTGCACCCCGCCCATGTCAGAGCTTGTCTGACTGGGATTCAACGATGCTCTGGTATCCGAGACGTTGAATATTCATCGCAGCCACACGATCATCATTAGACCTGTAGCCACAGTTCGAGCAGTGGTATTCATGCAACCGCTTATCCCTATTCGCCTTGCGCACTGTGCCGCATTTCGGGCAGGTCTGACTCGTATAACGCGGGTCAACCACGATGACGGAATGCCCGGCCTTCTTGGCCTTGTATTCGATCATCTGGCGTAGCTGGTAAAACGCCCAACTGACCTGCACATACCTGTCTTGCACGCGGACTTTTTCGGTTGCGTGACGAACACCCTCAAGGTTTTCCAACGCGAAGAGCGTGGGCTTGGACTGTCGGCTGATGAGTGCCTTAGAGACCTGATGATTCACGTCTCTCATCCAACGGTTTTCTCTCTTGCCGATGTTCCTGAGCCTGCGTCTTGCGCTGCGCGTCCCCCTCTTTTGTAGGGAGGCGCGTAGCCTCTTGTAATGCTCGCGTCTGCTTTTCACCTCCTTCCCGTCGTAGAAAACGGTGCTCCCGTCACTGTCGTAGCTGGTGGCGAGGAAACGGACCCCCATGTCCACTCCGACGACTTGCTGCGGTTGGGATGGTTCGGGTAGTTCCACGGTGCTGGGAATGAGTAGGAGCCACTTCCCGTTCCGGTTCAACAGTCGGGCTGTACCGAACTTGCCGTGGCGGTATGGTTCGGGCATATGAGTCCAGTTAACGGGGACTTTGATTCGCCCTTCAAGAGTGTTCACACTCAATCGCCCGTCTTTAAGGATGCTGTAGTCCCTGTTCCATACGAGGTCGTAGCCGGGGGAATGATATTCCGGCTGACTGGTCGCCCACGGGCTACCGTGCATCTCTTTGATTGTCCGATAGTTCCCGATGACGCGGTTTATGGAAGAACACGCCATCTGCGCTCCCACGTGGTACTCGTCGCGTAGCCTGCGGTAAACAAGCTGGTGAAGCGCTTTCTGGCTGAGAGTCTTGTTTTCCCGCGCCGTCTTACTGACCATGTTGCAACAGTCGAGGTAGGCGGCGCACGTGTCGGAGAGCACCCGAGACTGGTCAGGAGATACCTCAACACGCACCGCGTAAGTAAGCGTGCTTAGCATACCGCTTCTCCCTCCCATTGATATTAGTTTCAATAACTACTGCCATAATAGCAGAGTATTGAAAGAAAGCAAAGACGTTTGTTGGCGGCGGGACAGGGATTCGAACCCTGGGCACCTGTCGGTGCGACTGTTTTCAAGACAGCTCCGTTAGTCCACTCCGGCACCCCGCCATGTTCAGTTTTCCACTGCGTACCCCCACAGGGACTTGAACCCTGAACCCACGGATTAAAAGTCCGTTGCTCTGCCAGTTGAGCTATAGGGGCATTGGTGGGGCCTCACCCTGTGGTGGGAGTGTCGGGTGATGCCCCTAGTGGGTGGTTACTCCCAGGGCCAGGACTGGCCGATCCCGCGCTCGAGGAGCGGGATCATCTGGAAGCCCTTGTCGGAGAGTCCGCCGAAGGTCCAGCGGCCCTCTCGGGCCTCCATCTGCGCTGTCGCATAGCCCGCCAAGTTCCAGGTGAACACCGGAACCCTGGGAGCATACGTGTCGAGCGCGTTATCGACGCTGCCGCCCCTGTACTGCTCATCCGTGAGGATGATGATGCGGTCGTACTTCTCGCCCTTCTTGTGGGCGTAAGCGACAGCATCCGGCGTGTAGGTGCAGCCTCGAGCGGTGGGCATCTGGTCCACGACACGGAGCAGGTCCGTGCTGGCGACCTTCACGTCCTCCATGTGATCGTCGAACGCAACCACTCGGACGCTCTCGCCTCGAATAGCGAGCGCCGACGCGAACACGTTGGCCGTGTCCTGGCAGCTCAGCGACGACTTCGCCGACATGGGGTAGCTCATCGAGCCGGAGCGGTCCAGGAGGACCAGCGTGCGCCCCTTGAGCGCGGGAACGTTCTCGAGCGAAGCGTTCGCTGCGTCCTGTAGGGCGGCGGCGAAAGCCAGCGGCGCATTCTTGTACGCTGCATAGAACGCGACCGGCATGGTGCGAGACTTCGCAGCCTCTTCCACGTCGCTCAGGCGCTCGTTGATCGTGGCGATCAGTGCGCGAGACGCGCCGGATGCTTCGATGCGTCGGAGGTTCATCCGTAGGGCCATGTAGCCCATTTCCGGGACGAGGGTTTCCCACACGTCGGCGGGGATCGTCCCGATTGCGCCTGCGATCACCTCGTGGGTGAGAGCAGCCTCGCGGATGGTGTCCTTCGCGTCCGGGCCGGTGAGGGCGCGGATCTGCGCGTCACGGTCCAATGCGAGGAACTGGCGGCGAGCTCGGATGGTTGGCAGCTGCTTGTCATCACCCTTCTTGCCGTAACCCTCGTCGAGCACGAGCTTGATGAGAGCTTCCTGCGTCTTACCCTTCGGCTTGGGGTGCGTCAGGTTGATGACGTCGCGGAGGGTGACGCTACCCGAGTTCATGCGGCCCGCCCACTTGAGGTAGGAGCGCTCGGACAGTCGGGCGCGCAGAGCGTCGGCAACGCCACGGCGCACGCAGGACGGGATGTTGCGCCCGTACAGGCTCATCCACCCGGCGATCATGTCGGAGGCCTCGTCGAGGCGACCGATGGCCGCTTCGATGATCTGGCGGTTGGTGCCGTTCAGGCCAGCGTCCAGGCGCGCCTTAACGACGCTGATAGCGACAACACTGGGGATCGACCGGAGGCCGACCTCCTGGCGGAGCCAGCGGACCATGCCAAGCGCCCACTCGGGGCTGTTGACGATCTCGGGAGACGCTGCGAGCGTCTGGATGCGCTGCGCGCGGTTGTCGGCGGTCTCGTAGAACGTGTCCTCGTTGAGGGAGGTCACGGCTGCAAGGAACAGCTCGCCCTTGGGGGTGCGCTGCCACCCCATTCCACCTTCTACAGTGAAGGCCTGGCCGGTGGTGGCGATAGGCGTTGCCGCCGTGTTGCGGGGCTTGGTGCCTCGGGTGTTCATGCGCGCCATGACGCTCTCCTTTCTGGGTGTTTTGGGCAAAAGTGGGGGACGCGAGAGAAAAGGTTGAAACGAGTGTAGTTTCGATCCAAATGAAGTAACTCGTCTCAGGCGCTTCTCGCGTCCTGCGGAAAGAGCGGGATTCGAACCCGCGAAACAGATTCCTCTGTTTACCTCCTTAGCAGGGAGGCCCCTTCAGCCGCTCGGGCACCTTTCCGGGGTGCTCCCCTGATCCGGGGCGGTTCAGGGGACGCTCTTAAGTTGTGATTGTGTTGTTTGTGATGGGTTTAGTGTAGGCCGGGTTGTTTTGTGTGCGCAACCTGTAAACTGGTTAACTAGATCACAGGTGCGCAGGGGTTATATTCACCCGTCACGCGTAGAGCATCTGCACGAACAACGCAACCCACCTAACCAGCGTTCCACTGATGAGCAGACCACCCAACGCTGCGACCAGCCCAGCAGTCACAAACACATTCCCCCACGTCGCCCAACGGCCTCGAGGTGGAGCTCCCAGCTCCTTCACGCCCGCACGGCTTTGCGACTCGTGATGCACAGTCAGGGAACCAGCTGTCACGATCTTGAGGAAAGAGAACAGCGGGAAAGCGAGGTCGAACAGGAAAGCGAGGACGATGACGAGGGCGTACAGGAACAGGATGATGCCAATGACGGCTGCGCCGGTGCTGAACCAGTCCGATACTTTGCGGTCTTGTTCGAGCTGTCGCTGGGCGACGATCTGGTCAACGTTGTCTTTCTGCGTGGTGTTCAGGTTCGTGTAGTTCGCGAACTTGAGGGTGTCTTTCGCGAAGGCGAGCTTGTCAGCTTCGGAGAGCTGGTGGTTTTGTCCGACGGTGCGAGGTGGCATACCGGGTAGGTCGAGTTCGCTGATGATGCCGGTGTCGGTTGCAGTGGCGGTGTCGCTACCGTTGCTGCTGCCGACGCTGGTGGCTGCGTCGTCGATGGTGGGGAGGTCTTGGAGTTTCTTGCCGTCGGTGCGGGAGAACTTGAGGATTGGGCCGATGCCGCCGGGGTATTGGGATCGGTCGAGGGTGGTGAGGGGTCGTCCTGAGTCGATGGTGTGGACGGTGTTTCCTTCCACGTAATCGCCGGCGATCCAGTGTCGCCCGCCGGTGTCGGTTTGGACCATGAAGATGACGAAGTAGCCGTCGTTCATGGCTTGACGCACGTCGTCTTCGGTGAACTTGTTGGCTCCCAGTCCCGCGCCGCTGGTGTCGCCTTGGACTTCAACGGTGAGTTGCCCGCCGGTCATGTTGGAGACTCCCTGGGCGAAGCCTTCGGGATTGAGCTGGTAGAGCCAGCCGTCATCGCTGAATGGGCTGTCTTTGCCTGCCTGCATCAGTTTGATGGCTTCGGCTCGCATGTCGTTGACGGTGTAGGAGCCGCGGGCTTTTACTCCCGCGCGGAGCTCCATGAATGCGAAGGAGAAGTTGCCGCACGCCGCCTCGCCCATGGTTGCTCCGGCGTTGGTAATCATGCCGCGTTCTTCGTTGGGGTCGTACCCGAAGTCGCTGTCGGCGCACCACTGGCACCAGGTGGAGGGCTTGTCCTTGAGGTTGTGTCCCTGGTCTTCGGTGAACGCCTTAGCGGGGTGTGCGAAGAACGTGAGGATGAGGGCGAGGAGGAAGGTGAGGGCGACAGAGCCCCGCCACGCTCGATGGAGGTGACGGGGTGCGCGGAGTGCGTTCATCGCGGACTGTTCTTTCTGTACGGCTTGACGAGGGGTTTTTGGCTGACTGAGAGATAGATTCTTTCATACTCGCGATACCCTTCCTCAGCCGATGGGAGGGGCTGCTCTCGGTAGGCCGCTCCGGCCCATCCCCGGCTGAGGGTCGCGTGCAGCGCTTCAACCTCTTCCTGATCGAGCGGCACGTTGAAGGGTCGGGTCGCACGGATGATGGCGGAGGCTTCGGCTGCTGTGCTCAGGAGTATCCCATAGGTCTTGTGGCGTGCTTTGGTGGGGCTGAGGGTTACGCCGGGACGGTCGGTGTGTGCTCGGCTGAGGTGCAGGTGTTCGGCCTCGAGGTAGCTGTGGGCGAGGTGGAGCGCTGCTTGCATCCGGTCGGCGTGGCCGGCGAGGGCGAGGATGATGTCGCCGTTGCCAGTGGGGGCATTGGTGGCCATGCCTGCGATGCTAAGGACCTGGCACATGTCCAGGATGCCTCGTGCTTGCACTGGGCCGCGCGTGCGGTTCGCAGGGACCGTGATCTGCTGCTGGACCACGGTCTCGTCGAAGGTAGTGGCGGCGGCTTCGAGGATGGCGTGGACTTCTGCCGCCCATTCGAGGCGACTGCGCGCCTCATAGGTGTGCGCCTGGCGAGCGTTACGTCGCGCGATGACACTACGGGGCATGTTCATACGTTGGCCTAGTCTGCTCGCGAGGTCACGTTTGCTGCGTCGGCTTTGATAAGGCTCCTGTAGTGCATGACGTAGCGGTCGTAGGTGCTGTACGGCTCGTTGCGTCGCGTTTCGGGGTGCGTGCTGCGTGACGGCACGTAGGGGGTGCGCGCATCGGCGTACACGTCCCACTTACCGTTTCGCGCAGCTCGATACCTGTCAACGGACAGTAAGGGGCGGTCGGAGCGGTCACCTCTCTGTCGAACGAGAGTGTCGATGATCTCATACACGCCGGCGAGGCACCCCCCACCGTAGTTCTTGAGTGCTCCCTTGACGAGCATGGAGCGGCCCATGGTGTATGCGGGGTCGCCATGGCTCTCGTGTGCTACGAAGTCGTCGCCCGTGTAGGTGAAGGAGCCGACGTTTTCGAGGCAGAACTCGAGACGTTCGCCGCCTCGGGTGAGGGCATAGGCTACGCCCTGGATGTCTCGTTCGAGACAGAAGGGGTTGGCGGCTGCGTCGTCTACTGCTCGGGCGAGTGCTCGTAGCATTTCCTGCGTGGGTGTCGTTCTTGTTCCGTCGAACAGGGGGATGCAGTCCTTGGGGAGGGAGACGAGGAAGTAGTCGGAGTTGCCGATGCGGGCCTCGAGAGTTGGCTTATGCGCTTGGGGTGTTCCTTGCGTGTAGCAACACGTGCGCAGGATGCACTCGGTGTCAGTTTCGGGGCGAGTGAGAGCCCAGTAGATTGGCCATGTGAATCCGGCCGGCTTGAAGGGGCCATCGTCTTGGGGGTCGATGCGGGTGAGCGTGTAGGCGTTGGCGTATCGGACGGCCTCGCGGAGGGCTTGGATGTCCCACGCTGCGGCCTTGGGGTCGATACCTTGGTCGGTGATCTTGTAGTCGGCGAGAACCTGCGCGAGGGTCTTGTTGCCCTGGTCTGTCTTGATGACGGTGCGGGGCGTGATGGCTAGGTCGTCGCGGGCGAACAGGTTGACGACTCGCTGCCCGTCGAAGGCGCAGTACTCGTAGCCTGCTGGGTTGTATGGGGCTGCTTGTAGGTTGGGCGCGCGTCGCGCCGCCATGTTGCGCAGGTCTTGGGCGCGCTTGACGGTCTGTGCGGTGGATGTGAGTACGCCGCCGTCCTCCTGGTAGAGGCTGAATCCTGGCCGCTGGAAGTAAACCCACGTCGTCATTCTGCTGTGTCCTCCAATGCTTCCTCACCCTTTAGGGTCTTGACAACATCTTGCGCCTGCTTCTGCTGCTCCCAGAACGGGTTGCGCACAGGCTTGTACTTTCTGAGCGCCTTGCCGGTCTCCTCCTCAGCCTTAAGGATGACCTTCGCGAGCTTGATGCAGACGCGGAACATTGTCTGATCGTTGTCAGGGACGTTCTCGAACTCTTCCTTGGTCATGCCGATCTTGGCGTTGAAGCCGGCGAGGATGTGCACGAGGCCGTGGCAGCGCTGGCAGAGCGTCACGAAGTTGCTCATCGCGTCGGAGCCGCCCACGTAGACGCTGGTCTTGTGGTGGGCTTCGAGCTGTCCGAGGTGGACCATGGAAGTGATGCCCTTGCCGTAGCCGCAGGCCTGGCAGGTGAACTCGTCGCGCGCGAGGATCGCCGTGCGTAGCTCCTTGGAGAGAGGTTTGCGGTCCTTCGTGTCCTGGACCGTGTTCTCATCGACTTCGCCAAACATGTCCTCGTCGTCATCGCCACCCTCGAAGCCGACCTGTTCGGCGGCGTTTTCGGGGATGGGATCGCCGCCGTAGTTCTCATCGGCGATGTCTGCGTCGTCGGTGTCGGCTTCCTTGTTGAGGAGGTCGCGAACTTCGCGGAGTTCGTCGCCCATTTCGAGGAGGTTCTTGACTTCCTCGTCGCTGAGCGGCGCGTCTTCCGTGTCGTCAGTTGCGAGGTCGCTTGCTTCATCAACGCTGGAGATCTTCCGGTCGTCGTCGCCTGCCGTGGGGTTCGCTTCTGCCTTTCGGAGCTTTTCGAGTGCCTTGTAGGAACGCGCGAGGTCTTTCTTGCCCGACAGGAAGTCCTCTGTCACCTCGGGGTACTCAGCGAGCATGACTTCCTTGAGGCGCATGGAGTCGCCCGCATCGAGGTTGAGGAGCCAGTCAAGCATGGAGGGGGTGAGGCTGTAGGACTCTTCCATCACCTTCAGCATCGACCACTTCTCAGCCCACGTATGCTTCTGGGCGCGATTGAGGACCAGGTGCATGAGGTTGGACAGGTCGCACCCAACCTCATAGTCGTGGAACGTGATGATGACGGCGGGGATCTCGTCGTAGCCGTTCTTGAGGGACGCGAAAACACGCCGCCACCCGTCGAGGACTCGATAGCGTGGGCCCGCATAGCCGAGTTCGTCGGCTTCTGCGCCGGTGGTGATGTTGTTGTCGGCGAGGAAGTCAGCGTACTCGGCGAGTGGTGTCACGACGATGGGGACGATGACATTCATTTCACGGACAACGTTGAAGAGGCCGCTGTAGGTGTCGGCTCGGTAGTCCTTGATGGGTTTCGTACCGACGACTTGGTGCAGGTTGATGTGGGTGTAGTGGACGGAGTACGTGTCACTCTTGACGGTCACCACGTCGTTGATGCTGCTGATTGCTTCGACCGCTGCGCTGCCGAGGCCGTCCGTGTCGATGTTGATGCGGAAGGGAGTGGCCTCGTTGTCGGTGCTGGTTTCGTCGTCAGCGTCCTCGTCGAGGTCGTCATCGTCAGGCGTTTCTTCGTCGTCGGACTCAGCGGGATCGTCGGTGTCGTCTCGTAGTGGCGCGAGCGCGAAGGTCGTGACGGGAGTCGAGGCTACGTCATCCTCATCCTCGTCGTCATAGTCGTCTTCATCGTCGTCCTCGTATTCGTCGTAGTCATCCTCGTCATCTTCTGGGGTCTCGAGGTCGGCTTCGTCGAGGTCGTCAGAGTCGGTAGTGTCGTCGTTGAGGTCCAGGACGATGGTGTCTTCTGTCGTCTCGTCGATGTTGTCGTAGTTGTTCATGGGGGGCCTTTCGCGTGTGGTGGTGGTTGCGTGCGGGGCTTAGGGGAGGATCGTTTCGGGCTGCGGATCGTCTTCGAGGCCGAAGGCCTTGAGGTATGTCCTGTCGATGGGGCGCTGCGCCTTGTACGTGTCCATGAGGGAGTCGAGCGCTGTCTGTGCTTGCTGGAGGAAGGTGTCGGCGGTGACGATGAGCGCTTCGAGCTGGTCGCGCTGTTCCTGGTATTCGCGCTCGGTGAGGATGATGCCGTCAACGGGGGTCTCGGTGACGGTCCCGTCGGGCTGTGTTGTTTGTTCGAGGTAGCGGCGCACAGCGCCTCCCTTCCTGCGGGTGCCATAACCGGGGCTTTTGCCCTAGTTTCTTTAAGGGTAGCAACTGGAAGGGAGGCGGCGGGAGTGTTACACGCGGGCGTGGTGTATTGAGGTGGCGATGGCTGCGTCGATGATGACGGTCCCCTGGGGGGTGCATGGGATCGGCCCGTAGGTGGTATCGACGTAGCGGACGGTCCCACCTGGGTACGCTTCGGTTTGAGCGAGGATCGCCGGGGTCCATGTGGGAATCTCGGTTCCCGTTGTTGTGTGGATGGTGGGCGTGAGGGCGTGGCCGTCTGCGGACCAGGTGAGTGTTTCGACGTGGGCCTCGAGGACGGGCAGGTCTGGGACGGTGGTCAGGGTGATGGTGTACTGGCCGTTGTTGACGGTGATCGTGACTCCGACGCTGGGGATGTCGCCAATGAGGTCGCCCATGGTCTCGCGCATGTCTTCGACGGTGATGCCGGAGTCGTTGACGATGGTGATGGTTTCAGCGTCGTCTGCGCTCGCGGGCGTGACTTCGAGGTCGATGGACTTGTCGTGTTGGAGGGCTTCTGCGCATTGCGCGATGAAGGTGTCGTATTGGGGCGAGCTGATGGTGACAGCTTCACTGGCGGGCTCTGTCGCAGTGTCGCTCAGGTGGGTGCGGATCTGGACCTCGAGAGCGGGGGCGATGCCCTCACGGGGTCTGGGGTCTGGAATGTAGATGAACATGGCGTGGTCTTTCAGCGGGTGAGCACTCCGAGGATCGCGTTGCCGGAGGGGGCTGCAACTGATCGGGAGAGCGTGTCCCAGGGGCTTTCGGCGACAGTGGAGGCGGGGATTGGGGCGTGTTGGGGGACGCGGAAGGAGAGGCCCTGTTGCGCTGCGATTTCGGCGATGGCGCGTAGGGGGAGCGAGTAGGCGGGGTAGGCGACACCGTTCGTGGTGATCGTCTGGGAGCCGTTGACGCAGTAGTAGCCGAAGCGGAGCTCACCACCGTCGTTGATTGCTTTTTCGAGGCGCTTAGCGAACGTCTCCTTGGCTTTGGTGCGGCTCTCCCCCGCTGCCGTGAGGATGTCTTCGTCGTAGAGGCCTCCGCACTGTTCGATGACGTTGACGGCGGCGCTGTAGGCGGTTTCGAGGATGAAGCCTCCGACGACGGGGATGAGGACAAACGTCAGAGTGGAGGCGTTCGCGTTGGCGATGGTGCGAGTGGTGACCGTCTTGTGTTGGGGATCCCAGATGAGGGGGACGGGGCCTTCTGGGTTGTAGGGCAGGCCGAGGTCTTCGACCTGCTGGGGGTGCAGGAACGCCCATGAGCACCCGAGGGGGATGGTGTGGAGGAACAAGGCGAAGAGCTCGGCGCATTGCTGCCCGTACTTGGCGACGAGGTTCGTTGCGAACTCGGTTTCGGACTGGCGGGTCATGGGAGGGTTCCTTTCAGGAGGTGAGAGCGATGACGAGGTGCGCGAGCCAGGTTTGGATCACGCCCGTGAAGATGAGGGCACCGAGGGCTGCGA
>ERZ773213.162-NODE-162-length-42307-cov-4.105155_pt1 | contig 42307 bp, 43 predicted proteins | sample MGYA00580996_ERZ773213 | MGnify/ENA primary metagenome ERZ773213 (study PRJEB29015, sample SAMEA2738152) | human oral metagenome | biome: human oral; feature: human-associated habitat; material: saliva | place: China | collected 2197 ...
CATATCTTCATTCTGGTTTGAAGATTCTACAAATTCACTAATATCCCTGAGGCTATCTTTCTTTGCTTCTCTAATCTTGAAAGGAGCTTTATAGCCATTCTTTACAGCCTTTTCATATTCACCAATAGCTTTCTTTGTAATCTTATTGCCGTGTCTATCAATCATTACTGCACAACGAGCTTTTCTTCTATTAAGCTCAAGCATAGCCATTTCTGATGACAAAGTAGAATCCTTTCCACCAGAAAATGATACAAGCACTTCATCATATTCGTCAAAAATATTTTCAATTCTCTTGAAGCTCTGAGAAATACTTCTATCAGGATGTTCTTTAACCCATCTTAGAATGTTATATCCACTAGGTACATATTTCTCACAAACTTCTTTGTCGATGTCATCTGCCTTGGTGAAAGGTACGCTTTTGGCATATTCCTGTTCTTTCTCAAGAAATTCTTTTGTGATACCATTATCTGTTGACATATCTAAATCCTTTCTTATTGTAAAATAATTACTATTGACATTATAATTAAATAATATCAATAGTAACTATTAAAATATTTATTTGCTTCTCTTCTTTGTTAAGAATCCATATTCCTTATACTGGTTCGAAATATATGTTTCAAATTTAGTCATTGTATCAATTGCTACTCCAACCAAAATAAGCAATGAAGTGCCACCAAATGTAGCCTTAATAGGTGTGAATTGGCTCATTAATGTAGGAATAGATGACATTAGAGCAAGAAAGATTGCACTAATAAAACACAATCTATTACTTATATTCTGTAGATAATTTTCTGTTACCTTACCTGGTGCTAACCCAGGAATGAATCCATTACTATTCCTCAAGCCATCTGCAACTTCTTTTGTTTTAAAGGCAATATTTGTATAGAAAATAGTAAATAATAGTACAAGCAATGCATTTGTAACTAAGTATACCCATATTCCTACTGTACTATCTGGACTCAGGTACTTAAGAATAAACTTACCATATTTTGTTGCTGGGAATATAAAAGCAATTGTTAGTGGTACCTGTAACATAGACATTGCAAAGATAATTGGAATTACACCTGCTGTATTAACTTTAATAGGGATAAAGCTATGCTGCGTTCCGTATACTTTTCTGCCTGTCGTTCTCTGTCCATATAAAACTGGGATCTTTCTAACAGCAAATTGCATAAGTATAACAACTGTTGTCAAAGCTAATGCAATAATTATAATTGCAAGAATACAAACAATAGACACCTTTCCTGCTTTATACTGTGTAATAATATTTCCTATAAAGCTTGGAGTCTTCATCAAAATTCCAGCAAAGATTAGCAATGAAATTCCATTGCCTAACCCATATTCGTTAATTTGTTCCCCTAACCACATAAGAAAAGCTGTTCCTGCTGTAATAAGAAGAATAACAGCTATCATGTTGATAGTAGTTTTGTTGATGATAGCCTTGTTAAATAATCCAAATGTTACTCCAATTGCCTGTATGAGAGCCATCAATACGGCTAGATATCTAGTTATAGTTGCCATTTTCTTTCTACCAGTCATACCATCATTTGAAAGGTTTTCAAAATACGGAAATGCAACTGTTAGCAACTGTACAATAATAGATGCTGTAATATATGGGGTAACTCCTAATGCAAATATTGTAAAGTGTTGGAAGCTTCCACCAGTAAACAGATTGAACATGTCAAACAATCCGCTACCATTTCTAAATAACTGTCTTAATACAAGTGGATTTACACCTGGTACAGCAATATTAGATCCAACACAAAACAATCCTAATGCAAAGAAAGTGAAAAGGACTTTATTTCTAATTGATTTTTCTTTCAAAACCTCTTTGATCATTGTATTTATACTCCATTTGATTTTATTATTCGTTTAACATTTTTATTAATGTGTTACAATTTTTGTAATCGCAAGTATTCCTATACTTATAAGATAGAAAAATACTCCACATGTTGTGCAAACACCTACAGTAGCAGCCAAAGACTTAATTACTTTCTCTCTATTAGGCCATGCAATCTTCAACCATTCATGTCTAACACCGGCAAAGTATCCAATTTTAGTAGGATTCTTTGTTTCGTTAATATTCTTTTTGTTATCCATATTAAATTCCTTACTCCATTCTTATACTCGTATAGTTAAAAATTTAGAAACTATAATAACTATAACAATTGCAATTGAAATAATTATTGTATATCTGTGCAGTATAGCATTATAACCTCTTGATTTCTTCTTGCCAAATAGCTGCTCAGCACCCCCGCCAATAGAACTACTTAGACCATCAGATTTAGATTCCTGTAGTAAAATTGCTAGAATTAGTAATAGTGAAAGCACTATAATCGCAGCTGGTAATACTTTATTAACAACAATATCCAAATTAATTATCCTTTCTAAATGAAAACAATCTACTGTTGCTTTCTATTTTTATGTATATTTTTATATCTTCTATATTCTTTTATAAATAAGAATATAGCCTCTTCTTCATCTGTTTTATTGCTTACATATTCGTTTGATATTCTTCCATCAGCTCTTCTTCCATTAGGTGATAATTCTAAAGGAGATTGTCTTACTTTTAGGGCTGCTTCACGATCCCAACCAAGAGACTCGGCAAATGATTGTAAGGATCCATATTCTCTAATTCCATTTCTTACAAACTCTACCAATTTTCTCTCTGTCTCGTCAAAATATTTTCTTCCCTTTGACATAAGGCAATCTCCTTAAAGGCTATAGATAGAATATAAAACTACTTCTTTTCAGCTGTCTGCTTAATCTTTAGAGCTGATTCACGATCCCATCCAAGAGATTCAGCAAATTCCTTAATGTCACCAATGTCTCTATCTTTACCAGAATCAATATCTGGATGGTCGATAAGGTACTGATTTACATACTTGGAAGCCTCTCTGTTTAGATAGCTGTTCTGCTTTCTGATATAAGCATTATCAGTTTCTGGGTTCCAAGCAAGGTCTGTGTTGTTGATATTGGAATATGCAGACTTAAGACCACTTAACTGATTAAGCTTCTTTACAGAATCTACATCTAAGAATAGGTTCTTTGCAACCCACTCCTCTGACTTACCAACAATATTAATAAGTGTATAAACAATGTCCTTAGTGGAATCAAGCGAATGTTCTCCTCTAGCCTGGTTCATAAGAACTGTTGTAGACATAAGAGCAACTTCGTCGTTTTCTCTAAGCAATGTAACAGGCAGACAGAAATCTTCTCTCCATGCTAAGAACTTAAGCATTTCCTTACCTGGGTCTTCTGGAATATTCTTACCATTAGACCAGTCAATTGCCTTTTGCTCAGCCTTATCATCTTCCATAAAGTATTTAGTACCGAGTCTTACAATAGATGATCTCTGCTGTCCATCAACTATTCTATACTTGAAGTGCTCTCTGATAGAATTATCAGATACCTGTGTAGCAAACTCACCACCTGCTGACTTACTATCACCAGAACCGCCCTGGATTACAGCACAGATCTTTTCATAGTCAGTCATTGTTTCTTTCTTATCATAGTCCTCATTGTACTTTGGGTTAAGAACACCCTGGATAGATGTTACATACCCATTGTTAAAAATGGAAACCTGGAGCGCCTTAAATGCATCAATAGTCTGACTATTAGGGTTTGATTCCTGACCAACCAAATCAAAAACAGGAATTCTTGTTACTCTGTAGGCATCAGAAACATATTCACTTCTTTTAATCTTGTTGAAATTTTCGTTCATAAAATTCCCTTTCGCTTAAATTTAATTTTAACTTTCTTTGTTTATTATATTAAATAATCACTTAATACCAACACTTAACATAAATGATTAGTTTGCAGGTAGAAGAATAAAAATAAATATTCAACTACCTGCATTAGTATATTTTTACGGCTTTAACCAAAGCCCTACTATTTATAGAATTGCTTTAAAGTTTAAGTTAATATTAATTAATCTATAGGAGATATAATTGGTATAATATCCTGACTTAGTCTTAAATAACACTCAACTCCCTCTTTAATCCACTTGTTTTCATCTAAAGCAAGCCATTTTGGGTTATGTAGGTTTACATTTTTTACTAATGGGCCACCCTCAGCGATAACAGGTTCAACCTCACAAGAAACAGTTGTATTACCTAAATTTGTCTCTTTATAGATAATTTTATTGATTCTTGTCTTCACAGGATCTGTAGGAAGCTTAATAGCAATCTGGTCAACAGGATGATGTGGAACCACATATTCACCATTAGATTTTCTTCTAGGTGTTAACCCCTGTGTTGTATTGTTACTATCAGCTATCTTTAGCACAATCCCGTCAACAGGAATATCAGTATTTGACTTATATCTAAATTTTTCATAATTTCTCTTAAAATTGTCAGTACCATAAAATTTATCAATTATATCACATATCTCTTCTAGACTAGAAACTGTATTATTGAACATACCATCGAAATAATGATCACTATAATACATAACTGTATTAATCTCATTGTTATTTGCTTCTTTGAGACTGTTTAGGAAAACTGGATCATCAATATTACCATATTTGCCACTAGCAATTGAGAAAGTAACAAAATCCATATGTTCAACCTTAAAGTATTGTTTGATATAATTACCCTCGTTTGGTAATTCAAAAGATGTTTTGTCAGCATGTCTAGCTATACACAATATTTTCTCAAATTTACCACAATCATCAAATTTAATAACATGATTAAAATTCTTTGTATCGAAATCTAACTTATACAATAACTTATTTGTAGCCTTTTGAATTTCTCCTCCTGTAGCACCAGATTTTACTAAAGGATATATCTTTTCATATATAGATTTTATAAAGAAATCATAATTTTTTGATTCTTTTCTATTAAAAATTCCTGCAGCTATTGATCTAGGTACAATATCATTCCAATAAGAATCTGCTTTATTAGAATAATCACTTTTCCTAACAAAAGCTTCTCCTCTTATTTGGAAATATTCATCACTTTCAATTTCATCTATAATTGACATATGATATTTACTGTTGCTAACAATCTCTTTTAATTTGTCTATATCTATATAGTCTGGTAATCCTCTTCTAACCACACCAAATAATGCATTTTGGTTTAGCAACAAACTATTAAGACCATCACCGCGTGTGCCTACATTATCTAGAAAATATCTACCATCATCACATTTTCTATATGTGGCATTAAATGTCAGACCATCAAACTTAGGTTCAACGAGAAACTTATGGTCTTTGTATTTTTCATAGAATTTCTTAATATCTTCATATGTGCAGCATTTCTTAAGAGAAACCAATGGTGCCTTAATTGTTGTATATCGTCTACCACTAGCAGATTCAACAATACCCAATGATTCAATATAGCCACTATTCTTAACCATCTCATCCCATTCAGTATCAGATATAACTGGCTTACCTATCATATACATTCTTTCACAGAACTGCATATATTCAAGAGTCTCATTGTCTCCTTTGAAATTAGGTTGCTCTCTTAAAACAAACTTATTAGCAAGTTTATCTCTTTTAAACTTCTCTAACTCATCGTTTGATCTTCTTATTCCAGTTTTGAAATTCTCAACCATTGGTTACCTCCTAAGATTTGAAAGCTAATTAAAAATAGAACTTACTTTCAATATAAAACTAAAAGTAAGTTCTAAAATAAAACTAATTATTTATTAATATTAATCAATGAATTGTAGTATCTGTCTGATATTGAAAAGATTATATTTCAATGCTTTTTCATATAATTCACCACCATCAGTAATTTGGCCAATATCAATTTTTGCATTCATAAATTTAATTGCTGTTTCAATATCAGTTAAACCTATACTACCATCCTTATTATTAAACCCGTTTTTCTTTGACTCTACAATATAATAAAAAGCATTTATGTTTTTATCACTATCCCATAAAATATCTTTGATATATTCATAGCTTGGAATTAAAGATACCAATCTTTCATAATCACTATTCCTTTCATCTATTAGAATACTTTGTATATAGATGTCAAATCTGTCTTTATTTATTGGGAAATAAATGAAAAAGTTTCCAATTTCTAATTTAGGGTATGTATCTTTATATTTCTCAATGCTTATACAAACAAAATCTTTGCATTTTTCGCCATGTGCTAATACATAAGATAATATTTCATTTTTATTTAATTCATTGCTACCGCTTAAATCTTCTAATAGATTTTTAAATTGGCTTATTGAATATTCACTCATTTAGAATCTTCCTCCCATCATTCTCATATGGTTGTCTTCTTTCTTTTCTTCAAATCTATTATCAAATTCTTTCTTTAAAACAGATGCTAACATAATTTGTTCTTTGCCATCAATTCTTACTTTAACAATGTCATCTGTTGAATATTCATAGCCATTTATTTTGTAAGCAGGTAATTCTTTGCCCTCTAATTTATATATACCATTGACTCCATTGGCTTTCATCTGTCTATATTGGTCAACCATTGCCTCATCTACCATTGTAAATATATCAGCAATGTCTTGAATTTCAACTGCAACAGATACAACTCCTTTTACAACATCAAGGTTACCAAATTCAACCTGCTTTGGGTCTAGAAGAATCATTTGGTATCTGTCGCTAAATCTTGAGAAATGGCCAATGATACAATTTTCAGTTACAGACTTACCAGAACCTGTTCCTCCAGCTACTAATATTGAATTAGAAACTTGAGTAACATACATTTCATCCATTCTGGATTTATCTTCGTCATTTAACCACCAACCAATTTCAGAAACTTTCTTTAACTTATCATTAACAGTTAAACCAAGTGGTACAACATTCCATGCGGTGTCTTTGTCTCTATCAAGTGTACATCTTTCAGGGATTGATTCTTTCCTAACAGGAGTTAAACATAACAATTGCTGGTTAATGTCCGACCAATTGAAATAATAGGTGAAAGTGGTAGACCTATCACTCATTTCTGTTACAAAATCTTTAAGCTCTTTAATATTGAGCATAATATCATATGTGCAATAAAGATTTTTCTTATCATAAAATATTTTATCAGTTGAAATTCTTCTTTGTGCAACATCTGGTAACCAGTAGTCATAATCTGGCCCACCAAAGAATACCTTACCAACTATTAAAATAATAGCAAGTACAAAAAGACCAAAAGCTGTTATTATAACACCAAGTTTAAAAGGTATTAAAGCTGTGAGAAAGTTAAAAACAGATAATGGTTCTTGAAATTGTCTACCAGCTATAAAGCATATTATAATTCCAATGATAAGGGAAGTTGAACAAACAATTGTCCCAATATCATTCAATTTTTCATATACAGCACTTACATGTTCAGCCTTTATTTTAGTACCAATCTCTGGTTTTTGTAAGTTAGTAGTACTGTTATTATTGTTTTTGTTATCAAAAAATCCCATAACTACCTCTAAATAAATACACTATATTCAACCATATTAATCAATAATGTCTATTATGTTACTTTATTAATTCACTACCAAAGTTTAAAACGGTGCATTAAAACTAACATTATTATTAAATTGGCAGTTCAATTACTAATCCAACTACTGCATTAGCAATTAAGGTAGGTGATTCTTCTACGCATTTACTTCTTAATCCAATTATAAGACCAACGAACAAAAGCAATACCTTCGAAACTATAATTGCTACTGATATATACAATAATATCTGAATTAATTGTGTTAAAACTACTTCCAAAATATGTACCTCCATAATTATTTTAGCGGACGCTAATATCTTTTGTGTTATTTAATTCAGCTATATTAGCTTAAAATGATATATCAAAACTAACATTGTTATTAGAACCGCCAATATACCTATTAATGCAACTATTGCATGAGTGAGAAAAGTAGATGCTCTTCCTCTGTATCCGTTATTTAGTGCTAAAGCAACAGAACAAACAACAATAACCGTTCCCAAAGCTATCATTCCTGCTAATATGTATAATAATATTTGTATTATTTGCATTTAAAATTCCTCCAAAATAAATATTCTATATTTCATTATCTTCATCAACATTAATGTCTCCAGTGTTAATTAATTCTTCTTGTCTATTACAGTCTCTTAAATCTTCAATAAAGTCTACAAGTTCATTAACATCCATTTCACTTATACATGTTAAATCTAAGTTTTCATTCTTCATATTATAAAATCCTTAACGAATAATCGTTACCATGTTTAATTAATACTTTTTACCGCCATTATAGTTATCACTATTATGTATAACTCTAAAAGATTTCTCATTTCCTTTAATATATGTTTCATAAACTTTTACTAAACAACTATAGTTAGAAATAAGTCTATTAATATCTTGTGATTTGATGTTCAAATCAGGTAAATATTTAGCGCCATAAGATAGAGAATTGTACAATCTTATATCACTTTCAATATTTTCTATAGCTGGTTTTATACTAGCTACAAAAGCTAAATCTAAATGTAATTTATACTTAGCTAATATCATTCCAATATCGCCAGTTAAAAATTCTAACTTATGTGTTTTCTCATGATCACCTTTGAAATCATAACATATTTGTTTTAACAATAGTTCAATTGCCTGTTCAAATATGTAACCAACACTTGCTAACAAAGCATCATTGTCTTCTTTAGAGATTTTTGTTTTATCAACTTTCTGATAATAATCACATCCCATTTCAAAGAAATGTTTGCTTCTTAAATATAATGTACCCATATATGTTTCACCAATCTAAAATTTATTAATAGATGTCCCTGTTTTTATAATATTAAATCTTAGAATACAAAACAAACATCTATCTATTTATCTATTAATTTGGTAGTTTTGTGTAAAGTCACTAAAAACAAAAATAGGTTAACGGAGTATTTCTACTCCATTAACCATATTCTGATATAAACTCTTATTTATTTCGCCAGTCTGTTCATGAGCAAAGAAAATATCTTTAGCTGTCCAATCAAATCTAGATAGGAACATATATGCTTCAGTTATAATATCTTCGTTGTTCTCAAACTCTTTCTTTATTGTAACAAAAAGGTCGAGATCACTATCTTCTCTGCAATCTTCTCTGATTGAAGAACCAAATACCTTGATAGAATCAAAATACTTATTAATCTCTTTGGATTCTGCAATTCTTCTTACTTCATCTCTTTTGATTGGATTGATTCTATCAAAGTTCATTTATGTACCTCTTTTAAAAACAAGTTTATTACTATTATCCTTATTATTAAACAGGAATATAGATGTAACATTTTGTTATCTAGTGGAATTGCTTTAATTTTAATAAAAAAACATTAGGGTATCTGCATAAATTATATAATTTACAGATACCCTAAAATGTAATTAAATTTAGATATTGGAATTATTGAAGAATTCTTCCTGAACCTCGATTATGTTTCTAGCTTCATCTATTACTACTTGTCCAACATTCTTAATCAAGTTATTGATTTCATTGTTCTTTTCAACAAGTTCATCTCTAGTGATACTATTCTTTTCAAGGTTCTCCTTAAGGAATGCTCTTTGTGGCTGTGAAAGTACGATATTGGCATCTTCTTCGCCAAGCTCTTCTGTAATCTTGTCAACTGTCCACTTGTTCATTTCTTTCTCAACAAACAACTTGATTAAGTCAATCTTCTTGATCTTGACGTCATTTGCGGCTTTGTTTGATTCTAACCTTAAAGTTACAATTCTCTTTCTATCATTAAACCAGATTTCAGCAATTTCTCTCAAATCAGAAAGTCTCATTGTATCTAGTTCAGTGTCCCAAATAAATGGAGCCTCTTTTCTTGCTGTTCTTAACCCGAATTTAATATAATCTTTTTCACTGATGTATCCAGATGGTACATAAATAGCAACATCTCTAGAGTTTCCAGAACCATCCTTAATTCTCTCTGCAACCTTTTGTGGCAACTTGCTTTTGAGCTTATTTATTACCATTCTTGCATTATTCTTTGGAGGAATAGAAGTAATTACATCAAACTTACCATCTTTAATGATTTCAGATGTAACGTAGACATAACCATTGCTCTTGTTCTCATAAATATCAGCTGTTGTCTGAGTAATTGGATTTGGTATTGAAGAATTTTCATTCCCAAATACAAACATATCTTCTATCCAATCAATAATCGCTCTTGCATCTCTTTCAACAATAATACAAGAACGACCAATACCAATCTGATGTACACCCTTAATTAAAGCTCTAGGAATTGGTAATGATACATATTCTGGCTGTTCAAGTCCAGTCTCATCCTTAACCTTGTCAATAAATTGAATGTCATCAATGATTGCACTAAGCAAAGGAGTACCTGTACAACTCAAATATCTTGGTTGTGCACCTGGAGATCCAGTCTGTGAATTAGGTAAATTACCAATACCTCTTAATAGAACAGTACAAGGCTGTCTGTAGTCATAAGTCATACAACCTTTAACAGAGTCCTGGATAGATGCTTCACCAGCAATGTGGTATTTCATAGTTTCAGCTGCAATTTCAGATACCTTGTGTACAGCATTTACATTATTCATATTGACCTTGTTACAAGACCAAATAATTCTCCTTTCGACAGCAGTTAGCTGTTCTTTAGCTAGAAAACTATTTTTACTTTTATTAGCATCTTTCCAAAAGCCTTTATATCCTTGGTCACTTAATACAAAATCAGTTATATTAAGTGAGTCACTGTCATCAAATATATTCTCTTTATATTCTTTGTTTATAATGTCGTTCATTATTTACCTCTTATTTCATTTAGACGCTAGGCTACTTTGGGTGGTTGATTAATCGTCACACCCAACAATCCAATCTTTGCCACCCTCTAGTAAAGCATAATCAAGAGCCTGCTCAGCATATTCATCAACATTTACCCTATAAAGAGTTCTTGTATCTGGGTTTGTAATGAATCTATGTACCTCATTCTTTGTTAGACCTCCAAGACCTTTCTTTACTGTCTTTGTCCATCCTCTAGGGCACTCATCTTCATTATCAGAACCTATGAATTCTTTACCTTTGTTGAATACAAACTTAGGTGTTTTGCCATAAAATACTTTGCCTTCTTCAACAAGATTAGTAAACTTGAATAAGAATCCCAATACCAACAAGAAAATATGAGCACCATCAGTATCAGCATCAGTAAATACCAAGATTCTATCGAAATTTTCATCACGCAACACAGACAGCAATTCTTTTACAATTGGAGATTTCATAGCTCCATTGATTGATTTACCATATGTATTCATGATTGCACCCTGTAGAGCTAAAACAGCCTGAGTTTCAGAATCTCTCATTGATTTACAGCCATCAGCAGGTGAAAAACCCTCTGTAATGATAAGTTCTTTATAACCATTACCAATTGCTGGCCAATAGAACTCAGTTTCTACTGTCTTAGTATTGTGCTTAATGTAAGCTAATTCAGCCTCTTTAAGAAAATGCTTATATACACTGCCACCATACTTCTTGAACATAAATTCAAGAGTTTTAGTTACGAACTTAATTTTTCTCTTAGTCTGGTCTTGATATTTTGGTGCAACCTTACCATTATATCTAGAAATAAATGGTATAGTACAAGGTACGACTGCGTCTTCAATTTCAAATTTGAACTTAAAGAATTTTGTGTTCTGCACTGGGGCACATTGTACCATATGTTTCATATTAGCAAAATCATTGATATTAGTACTAAATGCATATTCCCAACCAGATTTCTTAATTCTTACAATATTACTTGTTTGTTCAAGTTCATCTAGTTTTTCAGACCAAGACTTTACATAATGTTCTGAACCATGAATCTTATCATAAACAAACTTTTCATAGTCTACAGAATCAACAAGAGTTCCATTGCAAATAGGAACACAAATATGATCATGGATATAAGTAATATCATCAGTCTCATTAATATCCTGAATTATGTTACCTTCTTTGTCTCTTTCAAATGTATATTTGTTGACAAAATCATAACCAGTTTCACCATCATATGGCTCGGCATATCTTACAGTAACAACACAATTTTCAGGTAATTCACCAGTTCTGTCTTCTATTAGCTGTCTAACCCAATCTCTATCGATATCATCTTCAAGGATTGATTCATCATAAACAGCACAAACGTAGAATCCCTTATCAAAAGGTATTTCGAAATTCTCTATAACATTGTACTTCTTACCTTCGAGTTTATGTAATCCCTCTCTAAATAGGTAGCCTTTAAATGTGCCATCATTTACATTACCACACATAAATGTTCTACTCAAGAAGTTTGTAGCTGAACCACCAACTCCAAAGTTACCAGTTGTATCCCCAGAGCCAGCATAGTTACTAGAACTAAATAGTTTAGCCATAGCAGTATACATATGTGTATTCCCATTCTTACCTTTAGATAGGGAAATACCACCACCGTTATCTATAGCCTGTACAAAGTTTTTACCAATAGTAATATCTACCATTGTTGCTTTTCTATCAGAAGCCTGGTCAATAGCATTTTCACAGATTTCTTTACAGCTTATTGTCTTTGGTGCATCCTCAGAGAACCAAACATTATATCGATTAATAACAAACTGACGACCGGTCCATTCCTGTACTTGTCTTGCCATATAAATTGTCTCCTAACTTTCTTTAATAAAAAATTGTCTTAATCCTTATTATTAAACAAGTAAATGCGTATTTAACTAAACTATTTGAACAAAGGTGGTATGTGGAATAAAACTTTCTCTTTTATTCTTGTCTTGTCAGTTTCACCATCTTCAAAACTATTATTATCACCTTTTGTCACAATAATTCCTTTATTTACATCCTTTTTAATACATCTATGCACTACTGGTACCATTGATTCAGGTCTATCAAATATTACAACGTCTTTCTTTTTAATTTTGTCAAATGTTGAAACTTTTGATATAACCAATGAACCTTTAGGTATATTAGGTTCCATTGAGCCAGATATTACATAATGTGTTCTTATACCACATGCATGCGCAGCACACAATAAGCTTATAGTAATTGCACTTGTTGCTATCATAGATTTATATCCTTTAAATTTTTTATTACTGAAAAATATAACTACTAAAGAAATTGTAAGCATTATAATTATAATAGCAATAATTATACTAAAATCAAAGATTGCTGATTTTGTTGTTTCAAGGCTTGTGTTTGTATCTTTACCAGTATTGATATTTGCTACACTTATAAAATAATCAATATTTATATCTTTATATTTATCAATGTTTTTAGGTAAGTAATATTTAAAAGATACTGATGTATTAGATTTAAACTCTATATCTTTAAAATCAATATCAGATAATTTCCCATTAATTAATACTTTACCATCACTATCTATTACATAACAAGTAATGATATTTGACAAATTTGAATTTGTTGTAGGTGTTATATTTACACTTAAATCTCTAGATTTCTCTTTGGTTTTGTTGTTAAATACAAAACTATCTGTTTTATATGAACCAGGTCTAGAATACCTTTTGTTAGATATAAATTTAATATCTTTACCAGTTTTTACTTTATTAATTTCCCGCCCATCAATTGCAATTACATTTTTGCTGACATCACTTTTATAATTTATGATATAGTTATCATTGGTTTTCTGATTAACTACTATTTTCCTTGGATCGTTGTAATTATCGTTTTTATCTGTACCGAACTCTTTCCTTGTTTCATCATTTAAATACAAGCTATGATATTTATCATATGTTTTACTGCTTTTATTCAAAGTTCCGATATTAAATTCATTGCTAGTAACAAGATATGTAACGAAAATAAAAGTAAATATAGCTATCAATATTGAAATAATTATAAAAGCTTTTGATTTTTTATTCTTTGGTTTAATTTTATTCATTTTTGTATCTCTTTTATTAACAATTTGTGAAGACGTCATCTGACTTTATTATTAAATAAAAACAAAAATGAATTAACACCTATGAAGAAAATAAATTTCAACATAGGTGTTAACATTAATATTTTTGTAGTTATTTAACTACAGGATTAACTATCAGCTAATTCATCATCATTTGGAACATCAACATTAGCATTTTCATCTTTACTAATTTTGATTTCTCTTGCACCAGAAATTTTGTCTTTAATATCATTAGTTAGTTTTTCAAAGATTTCTGGATTGTCTTCAAGGAACTTGCCAAATTTACTTCTTCCCTGAATAGAACCTTGCATTTCTTCATATTCTGGGATTGAGTAAAAGGCACCTCTTTGAATAATAATCCCCAATGCAATGCCAAGTCCAATGGCTTCCTGAGATTTGTCTAATCCCTTGCCATATGTGATTACAAACTCGGCTTTCTTATTTGGTGGTGCAATCTTATTTTTCTTAGACACCATTCTAGTAACGTTTGAAATGATTTCGCCATTTTCTGTGATTGTGCCTGTCTTTGCAACCTCAAGAATCTGAGTCATATAGAAAGCTAGCTGATTACCTCCTGGCTGGTCAAATGAACCACCCATTCCTCCTGTAGGCTGATACTGATTCATTACAACCTTAGGCTTCCAGTGGTTAATGAAGATTACAGTTGTACCTTTCTTAGTTGCTGCAAGATTAATCTTTCCACATGCTGCAGTTGTTAGCTTAGCAAATGTACCTGGTTGTGCTGGGTCATCATAATCTCTATAAAGCATTTCCTTTGGAAGCATTGCTGCGATAGAGTCAACTACTACTAAATCACAAATGCCAGAACCAATCATTGTTTCAATAGCTCTATATCCATCATTTCCACTAGATGGCTGATGAATAATAACTTTATCAATATCAACTCCAAGTGCCCTCGCATAGTCAGTATCCAATGCTGCCTCAGCATCTACATAATAAATAACGGCATTTGGGTCTTCTTTTTGTAGATTAGCACATGTAGTAAGAGCAAGCGTTGTCTTACCAGAACTTGGATGCCCAACAATATTGACTAGTCTACCCTTGGCAAAGCCACCACCAATAGCGGCATCTACAGCTAATGAACCTGTAGAAATTACTTCAACATCAATGTCCTCACCAATATCTTGATATACGCCTACAACATCGTCTGGAGAATCTTTCTTAATCTTCGCAATTGTTGCCTTTAAAATTTCTTCTCTCATCTTTTCGTTTACTTGTTTCTTTGGCATTTGTTTATTTTCTCCTTTAATGTTAATTTAGATACTTTATTCTTTAATAATAAATATGTATATTAAACAACAATTTTAAGATATTCTATATTTTGAGTTAGCTTCATTAAACTTCTCTAAAGACTCTTCGCTAGGTCTACCGTTATTTTTAATATACTCAGCAAATGTTTTGTCTTCCTTGAAATTAAACTTATTATTGATACGTCTGTCAATCGTAAAAGATCCTCTAAAATCTTTTCTTACTTCATTAGCAATAGCATTTAGCAAACCATTGTTCCCCAAGTTAATATCGTCAATCTCGAAATCATCACGGATAAAGTCATATATCGAATCAATATCTGTTACAACTTTTGTGTTGATTTTCCTGCAATAAGTCTGTTCTGCATAAAGTATAAAAAGCAAATTATATTCAAGATAATATAATGCTTCATCAAAAGTATTAAAAGCGCACATTACCTTAAGACTAGTTGGTTCTTTATAAAGCAAAGCATAAAACTTATTTCTATGCTTAGTAATAGTTACATATGCTATATTTTTATTCTTTCTCTGTTTCTTACCTGTTTTCTTATTAAGATTCTCATTATTCTCTTTCTTCTGTCTTATAATTTCTATATCCTCATGGGTAAGGCCAGTGATGATATTGTCATTGCAAAGTTCCTTAAATTTGTTATACATCTCCATTGTATCATTCTTGCAATTATTAAGCTCACTTTCGGTCATTGTATAACTGCTGTTTTTCATTTTATTCTCCTAATTCTAGTAATTTTAGAAACTTAAAGAGGACTCCTTAATTGTGGTCAAGATAGCCCTCTTTATTTTCTTATATTTTCTTATAATATTAAATTGTTAAAAGACTTTGCTTGCAAAAAGCTCATCCATATATTTTTCAATATATTCATAACTCGAATCATTAGATATATGCTTAGCTCTTGTCAATCCAAGGTTGTATTTAGTTTTCTTTATCTTAGAGCATTCTTTCTTCATTTCAGACTCAGTTAATAAACCAAGTTCTTTTCTAATTTCATTGCTTTTCTCATTATATTCAGCTTTAAATTCTGGTTTTATCATTCTTTTAGATGCAGTTTGTATAGCACTCTTATCAAATGAATTAAGATACTCATTTGCAGCTTTATAGCCCTCAACAGCATCTTCTACAGATACTTTTATACCAGGAACTACAAAGAATTCAGCAATTGATGGAATTGAAACTACATCTTCAAATTTATCTGCATTCTTGCTTTTCCAATTATTGATTTCCTCGTTGAATACCTTAGTAAGGTTGTAGCAATCTTTCTTCATTGCAGATAGCTCTGTAAGGTCGGCTTCTTCAATTTCCTTTTCATAATGAAATTTCATCTCATCGTCGTTTTCCATTATATAATTCTTAAAGAATGTCTTTGCACTATTAGCTAAAATATACCTAAGATAAGGTTTAGAATTTAATGTAAAAGAATCACCATTAATAGAAATAAGATCATCTAAATTATAATCTAAGATACTAGTTAAATAATCACTATTCCTTGATAATACACCTATACTATCACTTCCAATAAAATTTAATCTTATATCTTCATAAGGGCAATCACTCATTGAAATTGTTTTAAAGTTCATTTTATTTTCTCCATGTCCCTATTCATAATCGTTTTCAGAAAAATACAAATCTTCAAGATCTCCCGAATATGCGTTTATTGCATTACTTATTTCTTCTTTATATTTTGCTAAGATAGACAAATGATTCTTTATTTTTATAGAAATAGAAACAAGCTTCTGCCATTTTTCTTTATCATTAAATATTGAAGTATCATAACCATAAAGTGCTTTATTATCTGAATCACAATTAATTATTGCATCTAAAATTCTAGTATTTATAAATACATATAAACTATTATTGCTCCTATAATAATTAATATAAAAATCGTACAAATATCCTATTAATGATTTGCCTTTAATTAATTGATCTTTTAGAATTAGATATCTACCATCAGGATAAAAGTCTTCATTGCATAATGTTAAATTCTTAACATTAGAATACATATGTGCATCACTTTTTCTAATTTGTACATAGTTTTTAAGATCTACATATGGTTCAAAATATCTCATATTATTATTTAGTTCAACATAGCCTTTATGATAAAAACTACTTGTTGAATTTTTTAAATTGCCAGAATAATGAAAATCACTAAAATCATTTATTAAGTTACTTCTACCTGCGTAAGAATCGCCAATTTTCATATAGGTATCTCTGATTTGGTATGTTGTTACCATGCAATTATTTTCTTCGTCAAGTACGAAATAAGGCGAAGATTGTTCATGAGCCATACCAACAGCTCTCAAATCATTACAAACATAAATAATCATAATATATTAGCTCTCTTTCTTTTTACTTTTCTTCATTAACGGATTTGAATTAATATCATTACCAAAATTACTTTTTATTTGAATAAAACCACCCCTATTCTTTCTATCAATAAAGAAACATTTACCCTTTTGTGCATTAGTTATTTCACTAGTAATATTTTCATAATCAAATCCACCTAGTGACTCATTTGCATCAAATGCTTCAAGAAATAGATTAGCCTGTTTCTTGCTCATTCTAAACATAAATTTATTACTAATCATTTGTAAGATATTCTCAGGATAATTACTCATATTCTGTGTGCTTAATACTGTTGGAATTCCAATAGAACGTCCAAGAGATAGGTAAGAATATAACACAGTTGAAATGTCATTGTTTACAAAAAGAATATGTGCCTCATCAACAAACAATATAGTTGGTTTCATTTTATCAGCATCTGTTAATATATCATTAAGCATTGTGCAAATAATATATACAATTGCTGATGAGAATTTCTTGTCATTTGTTAGGTTGTTCAAATCATCAGTTGCTGCTGGTAATGGCAAACCAAATAATGATATTACTTCAGAACCACCGTCTAATGTAAAGACATCTTTAGGTGTTTCAGCAAAAAGCAACTTACCATATTTAGAGTCAGAATTGGTTTGTAAAATTGTACCAACAGTTTGTGCATGTTTCTTATTACTAGAATAAAGATATTCAGCTAATGCATCAAAGTTAGTATCTGTAATGTCTTTTCTGTTCTGTTTAACAAAATCATTAACAATAGGTGTTACTTCTACTAACTGTTCATCAGATAAACTACCACACATGCATTTTATGATAGATAAAATTGTATTCGTGTCTGGATTCTTTAAAACCTTAAATGGGTTAAGAGCACCAGGTGTGATGTTATTAATATCTGTTAGCTTAATGCTTGAGTCAATATTCTTTAAATCTTTAGCGTCATTTTTTGGGTCTATGAATATTACTCTTGCTCCCATCATAATACAGTTAGCTGCTAAGTTTAGTAAGAAGAAAGTCTTACCACTCCCCGGAATTCCGGTAACGCAAACACCAGGTGGACAATCTTCATATATAGAAGTAAATGGGCTAAAACTTATTGTATTCATTATAATTCACCGTCATTTCTAGTTGCACTTACACCTATTGATGGAGAAAAGAACTTAGAATCATTATCACCTACGTTAACTCCATCATCAATCTGGAAAGAAAGTGAAAATGCCAAATCTGTTAATTGATTATACTTCTCTGGTGTATGCTTAATAAAACCATTGATATAATCAGAAGCTTGATTAAACGAAATTGCAGCTGTTATATCTTTACTAGCTAAAGATGTAATTACAGATGTTTTCTTTTCTTTCAATGTTTCTAAATCATTTGCCAATATCAATATAGAAGCACTTAACTCACATATATAATTACCGCTTTCAAGAGTATCAATTGCTAATTCAGATAAGCTTTTGCTTTCTTGTAATTCTTTTCCTCCACCTCTGCGAGCACCGGATATTTGAGCGCCCTCACGCTCATAATCAATATCTGCACTTACTCTTTTTAGTTTGGTCTTTAGTTTATCTCTAGAAAGAATATTACAATTAATTCTAAGATTATTGATATTCATCCTAAAGTCACTAATATTAATAGCCTTAGGCATATCAACAATATCAATAACAGAACCATATGTAACTTGGGGTTCATAACCAAATACATACAATCCAGAATTACTCATTTCGAAATATCCGAACTTAGAAGTAATCTGCTGTTGGATAGACCCCATAATTGGACTCATATGATCTGAAATAAAAGAATTATTATTATAGCTAATTTCATAATTAGGGAATAATCCACTTATATAATTATAAAATACTAATTCTTTGCTTGCTCTAACACAAATTGAATTAATTGTTCTATATATTTCATTTTCTATATTTGCAATTCTTTCAGTATCAATATTAACATTTTGCATAGAGAAATAATGTTTAGCTGTTCTATCCATTAGCTCTTTAATGATTTCACCAATAGAAAGAGACTCAATATCCGCTATGTCTGTTGTATTGATATCAATTGCCAATAAAGAATAATTCTGATATTGCTTGTTTATGTTTCTTCTAAAAATTTCAGGTATCCCATTATAATGTGGGTCGTACATATGTACAGTATCAATAAGATTAGCAGCAACATCTCTAGGTGTAATTACCTTGTCAATATTGAATATAGAAAACTTAAGATCTTTCCTCTTATTTGCCAAAGACGATAAAATTGATTCTATTTCTCTTATATGTACAGAAACACCAGCTTTGTTTGTAATACTATAATTTACTGGACTTAGAATATAGTATGCAGTAACAGTATTGTTATTAACTAGTATATTTTCACCAATTATGCCAACACTGTTTTCTTTAATATTAACGATTCTCATTAAATCTCCTTATTAGATAACTTTTTCAACAATTGAATCAATTAAATAATTTTCTTGTTTTATAATTTCTCCATTTTGACTAAAACTATGCTTTGGTCTAAAATAAGCAATCAAATAATCAAGTAATCCATATGAAGAAATCTTAATATATTGTAAAGCAAAAGATATTGAAAATGGTATTCCTATAAATATAATATCAAATAATGCTCTACTATTGCCATTAAAGTCAATAGGAATATAATATAGCTTACCTGCTTTAATACATATAATTATACCAAAAATATTAAAAATAAACAATAGAGGTACAAGTATTTTAAGAAAATTTACTTCTATACCTGATTGTGATATTACTGTATGGCCAGCACCACTACTAATAGAATATATTCTTGATTCTCTATTCTTTATAGATGTATAATTATAAGCTCTATCACTTTGATTAGCCATTTAATATTACCTTTCTAAATTTAATTATCTTCTTTATATTTGTTTCAACAATTCTTTCAATATGATATTAGTTGTCATATTAGTTTTATTTGTTGGGTTAACATTTGCAATATGCGGGTCAATTGTCCATATACCCCTGCTATATTCTGAAAAGATAATTGCATTTATGTTCCTACTACCAACATTAGTTTTATTGTCAGTTTCATTAAACTTATCTATAAAATATATTTGTCTGCAAGCTGGAGACGGCAAATAATCTTTAAAATCAACAGTCCTCTTCAATTCTTTATATATGTTATTCTTAGACCAATTATAGAAATAAGAATTATTACCAATTATAGATATAACTGGATATACTCTATTAAAACTTGTTGGTTCTATAATAAGACAATTTAATATATTTGTTACGGTGCAGATTACTATTGGGTTAACAAACTTATTTGTATATGTATTTAACTCACTATGTGAAAGGTTATTCCAATCTCTATCTTTTTTATTGACAATACGGCATAATTCTAGTGTCTTCCTAAAATTACTTCTGATATCAAATTGATTATCAGTTCCTTTACCAATATTATTTAATAAAGATTCTACAACTAATTTCGTCTCCATTTGTTAAAACCTGCTTTTATTCTTAATTGTTGAACATAATTGCTATTTTCTTTTCTTTCTTGTCTTTCTTAACTTGTTAAATTTGGCTCCTTTTATCTTTGTCATTCTTGCTTGTACTTTATTTAATGATGGCTGATAAGTATCCATTGCCCATTGCTCACCTATAGCTAACAATAATAGTTTTTGGTCAAAGTCTAATTGATCAAAATAACTATATGGAAATCTTATAGCACATCTAAATTTTACATTATTGGCATTATATTTAGCTATCTCATAATACATAGCTGGGATTTCAATGTATTTTTTCTTTTCTTTCTTATCTTTCTTAGCCTCAGCAATAAGTTCTTTATGCTGTGCCATTCTTCTCATAATATCAAAGCTTTGTCCAACATATAAACAACTAAAACCATTATTGTCTTTGCCCATTATTACATAAATGCCGGGACCCTTGCTTAATTTAACAAAGTGTTTTGATGCATTATTTTTACTATGATCTGAAAATATTTCAATGTATTTCTTTAAAGGTTTATATTTGTTTGTATTCATATTTATTCTATGTCCATTGATGTAGTAAGATTTACCACGTTTCTCAACAGAATAAATAGAATTTTTCATTTCTTTGCATTTAAGGCATTCTCTATTATGGAATTTTGTTTTGCCATGTACTATACAAGTATCTGTATAAATAGTATCTTTATGCTTGAAACAATACCTATATTCTTTACTTATTCTTTCTTTACAGCCCCTATAAGCACATTTATGTGTGCCAGTATTTGTAGGTGCTTTCTTTGCTTTTGACCTTATTACTTTTTTACTTTTCATTTGAACTTTCAAAATACCTATTACAATCTACAATAAATCTCTCAAGTTCTGTTAAAGCATCAATATAATTACTAAGTTCTTTAACTTTTAATGCAGTTCTTTTAGCGCCTACTTTTGATTCTACCTCAAGTTTATCAGTATCATCTTTTAGTAATACATCAATTCCAAGACTATATGCATACAATGATGTATCAACTTTATATTTTCCTGCATTTTCTACCAATCTAAAATTATCACTGCAAAGAATTACTTTCATAATAAAACCTTTCTTTTAAATATTGTCATCCTCAATGTCTAGTTTCTTTTTATATCTATCTTCTGGGAATTGAATACCAACAAAAGATGTCTTGCCAAATATAATTTCACTAAAAGAATTATCTACATTTTCTGGTGAATAAAATATCATACCATAACATCCATATAATCTCATTGAATTAATGAAATAAATTACATATTCCATATCCCATTCACTTTCAATTTTTGGTATAAATATAACTTTGTCCCTTATATTAGATTCGTTGGCTTTAATGAACTTATCAATTAATGCTCTTTTCTGATTTGTTGTCCTATATGATAAATCTACATATACCTTAAAGGTTTCACCATCAATAAATGATATAGCATCATTGTTAAGACCTTGTTCAACCAACCAATGTCCAATCTTATATACACTAGCTTCAGTATTACTGCCAGCTAATAAAAAATTACCATCGCTAATTGTGTTAAAAATTGTTGCTAGTTTATTTTCGTATTTTTCGGTTGTTTCAGCTTTAAATTTCTTTTTAAAATAAACCCTATTTTCCCAGAGTTTTATTTGGTTAGCAATCATTCTATCAATTTCTCTTCTAGTAGGCTGTTGTTTGTTTTCGGTCTCTTCAAGTTCATTTAAAAAAATAGAATTAGTTTGCTGTTCCATATTTACCTACCTATTTGTTATTTATGCTTAATTAATAATCTTATTTTAATTAAATACATTAAAAGTCTATTTAATATCGTCTTCTAAACTAATAGTTAATTTACCCTTATTATTAAATGCCATTTCTAATGTAAATAAATATCTTGTATTAATAAAGTTAAGCCCATATTTTATTTAAAAACATGGGCTATTAAATATTTAGTTTCTATCAATATTTACACCTACTGATTTAAGTAATGATGAAAATTTATTCTGTACATCAGAATTTTCTTGGTTACGTAAATAACTCAATATCTCTCTCTTTTTAGGAGAATCACTTAACAATAGGTTTTCCATTTCACCAGATCTAGATCCAGTATATTCCTTATTTGATTTTTCATTAACCATGTGTGTTTGTAACTTTTTAGCTCCGATATGATTAAGTCTCATAAAGAATACTTTACCAGCAGTGGCTTCTACTTTCTTTTTGCCATCCTCTAACAATACTTCTCTGTTCTTTCCAAAGTTTTGAGGACCGTCAACTGCCTCATATACCTGGCTAATATTCATTCTACCTTGTACAGCAATAGGTGACATTACAATTTCAGATGTTACATACGAACCATCATCCTGTTTAATCTTTGGCATTTCATTATCGTCGAGAATTTTGGCAACAATTGATTTACCACCAGCTCTGTTTGTAATTTTATCGCCAACAGACATAGGATAAGTACACTTTACATCAAATCCTTTATCTGTTACATTGGTGATTTCACCACCATATTTTACTTTTAAGCCGTCAACTGTTGTGCCAGCTTCAACATACATCCCTGATTTAGCTTTAACTCCTCTTTTCTCTTTGCCTTTATTAGGACCTTTGTTAAATCTATATTCGTCAGTTTGTTCGGTTTCAAATTTTCTAGCACAACTTCTTGAAATTAAAATAGCATCTTCATGGTTTTCTTTCATTGGTATATAGGCTACATTAAGGTTAGCACCAAGTTTTGCTCCACTAATAGATTCCCAAGCTTTATCAGATGGATCACCTAACTTTCTAGGGTCTTCACCACCTTTTATTGGACAAGCTTGTTTCATTTGAGCAACTGCCATTGTTGCTCTATTTGGGTCACAATTGTATCTATAAGGTATAAAATCACTAACTGTCATGCAAGCATCTTTGCTATCTGGTGCTTTGTCGACTATAAATCCTCTATCATCGATATCAGCATTCTTTAGTGTTAAAGATAATCCTACATTTTTGCCAGATGTCATGTCTAAAGGATCAATTTTGTCTTTGTAAGATGGGTGAATATCTCTTAATTCAGCAGGTGCTTTATCTTTATTATAGCCACCTGGCCCAACTAAACTTAACTTTTGATTCTGACTCAATGCAGCCAATGGGTTAAGATCATCGGCTACCTGCACATTGCTTGCAGTAGTTAGCTCAGTTTTAATATTACTTGTTAAGTTTTTCTGGAAAAACAATGGTAACTTATTAGCTTTTTCTATTTGCTTTTCATCGCCTGATTCTTCTGCTTTCATTTGCTTATTAAGGTTTGTTCTAAAAGTAACGCCCATTCTTCTAAACTGTTTATTCATCTCAGAACGAACATTGTCTTCATATGATATTACTTTTCTCCATGATAAGTCATTTGGTTCATCAGGAGTATGGCTATCTCTAAATCCAGCAAGATCTGTTTTAATATTAGGGCTTCTTTCAAAAGCTATAGGATCGATATTATCAATACAATATTTTTGGAAGTCGGTTAGTTTGCAATCTTCACCATTGAAATATTTTTGAACTTCATTTATATTAACATTTGATCCACCAATTTTAACTTCATCGCTTCCTGGAGTTAGTGTCATTGCAACATGACCATCAACTTGTTTAACAACTGTACAGTTATCAAATTGCACATACCCACTCTTGAACTGACTTACAACTGGGATATACCTAAAATCACAGCCATTGATTCTCATTGTACCATCTTCATTAATATAAGGTATTTCGCCTAAATCAACGTCGTATGTCTTACCCCTAAATGAAACAGTTGCATTTAATTTGTAAGAAAGGTTACCGTCTTCGTCTTCTACAAGTTCTTTATCAACACTTTCAACATCTACATTTTCAAGTGTATCACCCTTACCTATAGTAAAGTGACTAGCAAAATCTTCCTTAATAACTGATTCCCAATCAGGATTATCGGTATAACTCTTCTTATTGGCTTCAATAATGTTATTTATAAGTGGTTTTTGGTCAATTACTTCATATCCTGTTTTATCACCGACGTATATACGTCTTTCAATACGGTCGATAAAGTCAGTTGGCGATTCTCCCTCTTCCTGGTGTGCAATGTGATTGCATCGCCCCTTACCCCTTAATTCAGGTGGGGCAATGCAATATGATAATGAACCATCTGTTTTAAGTGCTAAAACTCGTTCTGCCATGTTTATTTACCTCTTTTATTAGTCATGAATTTATTATTTTATTTGTCTTTGAATTCACTATTAAACTTATTAATTCTTTCAGTTGTATTCTTATCTATTCTGCTAATATTATCGACTTTCTCTTTAATTTGTTTGTTTAGCTCATCTAAGTTTTTATTGTACTTCTTAACTCTTTCACTATTGTCAGTTAATCTAGTACTTGTAACTGCCTTATCCTTTAATACACTTGCAGCTGATTTGTTTCTTCTAATCAAAGAATCTCTTTTAGCTTTAAGTTCTTTTAACTCAGTTACATTTTGTCTTCTAATATTATTTGCATTATCTAGTGTTTCTTTAAGTTTAGCGGATTCTTGCATTTTCCTGCCATTCTCAACCTTACTAGATGGCGCATCGAACATATCACCGAAATCAACAACACCCTCACTGTTATAAGAACTGCTTTCAGAGCCTAATATAACATCATTATTAGCATTAAATGTTTTACTTCTATCAAAGTTGTCGTCAAATGGATCTAAACCAGCATTATTTATTCCAGATTTATGAACATCAATAGGCGCATCAGGTTCATTTCCAACAATTAGATCATCACTAAATTCTTCAATGCCAACTGTTTTACCACCATTTATTTTTTCACCTTTGTCACCAATATCTATATTGTGGGTAGGTTTAATTATATTTTCATGATTACCATCTGATTCAGAATCAAAACCATCACCAGTATGTATTCTGCCACTTGTATCACTTATATCAATTCCATTATTCTTTGAACTTAATATATCATCAGAATCGGCAGCAAAGTCACCAGTTAATGCATTACCACCCGGATTTGTATTGATTTTGTTTCCGCCATTAGCAACAAACTCATCTAAATCAAAGTTAACATCTTTATTGAAGTCTTTGTCCCCAAGCATGTCGTCATTAATATCATCGATTTTGCTTTTTGAGAATCCATTTTTAACAGCATTTAGGAATCCAGTTGTCTCCATTCTACCGTCTCCACCAACAGACTGGAACCCACCTTTCATGTTCTGCATTCTACCAGAAAACCTTTGCATACCGCTGTTAATTGAATTCATAAATCCTGCATCTGTTCTCTGTATTCTTTGGTTAATTACTCTTAGTAATGCTGGGCAAAACTTCCCTGCAAATCCCAATAAAACACAAGCTACAACAACGCCTACAAATCCCTGTTCAAACATAACAATAGTAGTTGTAAGTACTAAGTCAAATATAACAGTTCCAACAGCAAATCTAATAAATCCATTAAGATACGTATTTAGGAAAGATTTAGCAAAATCTCTTGTTTTTCTAAACAATAATAATGCTGGTATAATTGGTATTAAATATGCACCTACAGTAATAATGATTTTACCTATTGTTAAGAATAATGTTGCAGCTATTAATGCATAGAATAGCATAATGTATGTAACAATAAGCATTAACATATTCCAGCATCCACTAGTATAAGAAATGTTTGTCATATTTCTCATAATAGAGTCTAATTTTAATTTAAGTGCAGAATCATCTTTTGTTTCTGCAGATATTCTTGAATTTTCCAAGAAATCAACAACAAATAAAACCATGTCCTCATTAGAAGATTCAATTTTACCACCATCTAATGGAGTATTAGGATTTACTCTTGAATTAGCTGCCCACCAATAGTAACCTAGATTGTTGTATTTTGCAACTCCATTCGAAACTTCGAAATTATGCTTATTATCACCAAATGTTTTCTTAACATTAGCTTCAGCATCATTACCAAATTTATTAATATCTAAATCATTAACTTTTTCACCAAATTGCATCTTAATTAATGTATCAACATAAGGCTTGTTAATAAGTTCATATTGTGAATGACTAGCATCTTTAGAATTATCACCTGTTGAATACATATAAAGATTAGATGAATCAGATACACTAGCAGTTACCTGTGTAGAAAAGTTAGTGATTATGTTAATACCAAATTTACCTATACTAGATTGACTAGAACCAATTAAACACATACCAGCAATTCCTGCTGATAATAGCAGAATACCCATTTCATTGAATACTACTTTAAAAGAAGTATTCCCTTTAATAGCCTTAATAAGGGTACCAATCATACCAAAAAGGAAAGCTATAATTCCAACCTTAAGGAATGGAGACATTGTCCCATCTTTTGATACTAAGAAAAGAGCATTAAAAGCATCTTTTAATTTACCACCAGAATCAACTGCATCAAATATATCTGTTGAGTTAACACCCTTAATAAATATTAATAATCTTAAAAATATTTTAATAATTGAAAATATAAATCCAAATACAGTAAAAATTATCTTGCTAATACCAGAGTTTTTCTGATATTCGCCCATAGATACAAGGTGATAATCATGTTCTTTATCAATTACCTGTTTGCCATCTTTTTCACTACCTGTAGTACCACTTGTTCCCTTATTAAAGTTCTTCCCATCTGGTCCAAGAAACCCACTACTATTACTTGATGTTCCTCCGTTTTCTTTTTCATCATCTACAGATTCGCCAATTACACTCTTACCCCATGGTCTTTTAATACCATTTATTTTAGAGCTGTTATAAACTCTATATTTCTGGAATGATTCATTGTCTTTTTCACTATATGGTATTTCGCCTTTATAAGCAGTTAAGTTTTTATTAGAGCCATAAAGCTCAGTAAATGCAACAGATCTTGGACTTATTGTAAATGGCCACTCATCAAGATCAGGGGAATAACTGTCACTATTAGATATGATATCATTTCTGCTCTCTAGTATACCAACTTCATCCCATGTTCTTGAAGCTGATATATTTCCATTAATTATTGTACTAGCAAAGCAAAAAGAAATAATTAGAAAAACAGAGATAATTACATTTTTGATAAAATTAATCTTCTGTTTTCTTCTTTGTATTTTATCTAATAAAATCATTAATTATTCTCCCTAATTAAAATTTCAAATATTATATTATAAATTCCCCTAAGGTATTGAGCTATCTAAATAACTTATTACCCAAGGGGAAGAAATAAAAATGAAAGGTCATATATGATAACATATACTATATTATTAAACTAAAGACTTTCTATTGCAATATTTTTACTTTCTCTTGTGATTGCCTTTAAATGGTAGATTCTTAATATCATAACCGCTTTCCTTTAGAAACTCAAATGTAGTATCCTCATCAAATACTCCAATTTTAACATCAAATGAATCTTTACCTAAAACAACCATCTCAATATCCATTTTGCCTGGTTGATCACTTTTTAGTTTATGTGTTTCACCAATTGAAAATCTATCAAAGAATTCATCATTCATATCAGTGTTGTATTTTTCATCAAAGAACTCTTTATACTGTGGTTTTCTTATCCATTCAATATCAAGTCCATTTGTGTTCTTTTCATGTTCTGATTCAGGATATTTTAAATCTAAATTTACAACAGACCATTTAGCACTATTATTATTAATCTCAGCACAATATTCCTTAGTTATATCATCAGTTGTCTCTACAGGAATTACACAAAAGATATAATTATTTTCTTTATAGCAATACTTATCTGGCCATGTATTAACAAATCCTTTTATAATCTTCCATTCACCCTCGTCAAAGTTAACTTTAACATTTCCTGTTGATGTTGGCGGATAAAACTCACCATAACTATTACTTGTTATGTATGCATATCCTTTTGCTTTATCCATATATTTTTTATTGATACACATTATATAATAAGTTGGAGAAATATGGCCATCAAAATTACTATATTTACCCATTGAACCATTTAGAAAGTCATACATAATTGGCTGTTTAGTTTTATCAATAGATGACAATGAAATGTTATCATCTGACAATTCTGTTACAGTTTTTGGCTTTTCTTTCGTAAAATACTTATAAGCTTGTATAGAACCGTATATAATAGAAAAAGAAACAAACATGATTAGAATTGATAAAACCAATTTGTTTTCTAATAAAAATTTCTTCATAGTTTTAAACCTCATTTAAAATATTATAGTGCTGCTGTTTTATATTTACTATTTTCTTGTGGTTTTACATTTCTCCATACTCTATATCTTTTTTGACCATCAAACCAAGGTGTTGGCAAGTCTTTTACAGCTGGCTGGTGGTCATCGTACGAAGCCTGTGCTTTAGAAGCCTTAGAATTTGGAAATTTAGCTCTAGCTGGTGCATAGTTTTGATCCCATTTCCCACCTTTCCATGAATTAATTACAATATATGTATGATAACCACCAGATATGCTTATTGCAACATCACCAGGCTCAGAATCTTCTCCCTCTTTAACCTCTTTCCATCTGTCGCTTTTCTCCATGTCTGAATTGGTCTGATGTAATGCGTAATTATCATCAGCCCCAGACCACCGTACAGAATAACAAACAAACCTGTCACAAGAAGCATAATAACCATCTCCGCCAACGAGGTCATGTACTTTATTATAAAGTGCCAATCTTGGATCAGGATTTCGATGGCGAGCTAAATCTTTAATTACACCTTGCCCAATAGTATCATCAGTAGCACATAAACTTACAGCAGCTTCCGCTATTGATGAGTTACCGCCGCCACTGATGTTTGAACAATCTCTATCTGTTCCTTCTCCAGTTGCTTCTGTTGGTCCTAATGGAGTATCTTCATCAACCCAATAAGCTTGTAATTCAACATTTGAATCTCTACAATTAGTAGGGTAGTCGCCACCGTCTAGATCTCCACTGCCAGCTTTAAATCCAAGAGCTGCCTGCGCTTTATAAGACAACCCAAGTGGCCCCGCAGACAAAGGAGAACCACCCCAGTTAGGGTTATTTTTACCATTTCCTACCATACATACAACACCCTTTTTATTTTCAGGGTTAACTACCAAAACTTTCTGTTTACATATCCATTTATAATAAGAGCTATCTACATCTTTGTTTGGCATACAACCATCTGGGGTTTTGGTTCCATATTTAGCATGTGCAGGATATTTATTCTTTATAATTCTATAGCTTACATATTCCCATCTACCAGCTACAGCATAGTTTTCTTCAGAAAATTTACTTGTTCCATCCCAAGCAAAGTCTTCAGATGCATATACTCCGTTGCCTCTTTTGCTGTCATCGCCTGTATAATTTTTACCATTATATCCGTCATAATGAGCCATTGGTAATTTATAGCCATCTTTTTCTTTTGTTCCATTAGATGGGCCAACTCCAGAACCGCCAACTACTTTACCATCATTACAGAATACAAAGGGTGTCTTTCCACTTGAACTAACAATTCCAGCTGCAAAAATAGCAAAATTAACTACAAGTATAATAATAATTGCTGTTAATGCTGCTTTTAAAAAGAAAACTGGATTAGTTAATACTTTGCTTGCAACATTACCAGCTTTATTAAATCCAAGTCTTTTAAAACCATTAACTATTTTAGAATCTGTTGGTAAAGAATCAACACTCCTTTTAGTATATTTATCAGAGCTTGCTTGACTAAGCATATTATAATGTTTATTAAGTAAGTCCTGGTTTATGCCTTTTAGAAAACTATGGTTAAATGCAGCTTCTTCGTCAATGTTAAATACTCTGCTATCGAAATCCCTACATTCAGGGTTTGTTCTTCTAGCTTCAATGAAATCAATTTGCTCTTGGACAGTCCTGAAAGAGTTAATATCATCTCTTAATTCTTTAACATAAGATATTTCTTTAGGTGTTAATGTATTAAGAGATTTATCATCTAGTGAAAAATAATCACTGATTTTAAAATCTAATTTATCTTTATGACTCATAATAAAAATACCTATTCAACTAAAATTAACGATAACAAATAAAAATTAAATATTCTCATATACCTTATTCATATTGAGGTACTGTTTAATGTTACCAGAAGAAAACTTCTTTAGTGCATCAATATTACCACCATTTTTTATAATAACAGATGTTAGTCCAATTGAAACTTCATCAAGCCTTCTAATACATAGGTGTCTTTTACCTTTAGCTTCTTTGTATTCTATAGGTATACCGCCTTTGATTTGTCTAACAGTTGGTATCTTAATTATCTCTAATATTTCTTCATTAAGTTTATTACTCATTAAAATATCTCCAATCTCATAATTATTTTATGAATATGTATATTTATTATTATTTTTAAATAAAAACTAAAATCAAAATAAAAAGACCATAAACTAAGCAATTAACCTAATTTATGGTCTTTAGTAAAAGAAGAAGAAAAAATACAGAAAAACTAAATTATTTATCTCATTTCCCTAAGCGAGGAAATAAGTTTTTCTTTCTCTTCTCTAGGAAGAGAATCCTCTAATTTATCGAAGAAACTTTTAATTTCTTCGCTTTTAGCTTTAATAGTTGTCTTTTCGCTTTTAGCCTCACCAACATCTACAAAATAACATCTCTGTTCTTTGTCATATGTAAATTGAACAGTATCAGCATCACTAAGTACATGACAACATCTACCCTTGCCAACTAAATGATCTGGTGCAGAACACTTAGAGACGCCTCCATCTTTTCTTTGTCTTAATACAGTAGCCATTTTATTCTAATCTCCAATCGATTTAAGTTTTAATTTATTAGTTTATATAATCGCATAAATGCAAAATTATAGGATATTATTTATAACCCATGATTTACCAGATTTCTGCATATCAAGATAAGATACAACCTTGAAATTAATACCCTCAGTCATTCCAACTGTGTATTCTACCCTAGCATTATATCCATTCTTATTTTTGCCTTTGTATATCTTAAAATCTGTAATCTTATCATAGGTGCAGCCAGAATCGCCTAATTTATCCGCACCCTTATACAATTGGGTAATATCAGTCTTCTGCTCATTATAGCACATTACAAAGAAGTTATTTAAAAATACTTGTGCAGAATCAGTATCACTATCATTTAGTGGTTCGATACCTTTAAATGATAGATAATCATTACTTGCTTCTTTTATGCTATTTTGGCTTTGTGCAATAGAAAACTGAATAGGACCAGCTGGTTGATAAGCAAATTTATTCCAATCATATTTTAATGGCAATACAAAATTATGACTTGCCATACCTTGCTCAGTCATAATTGGACAAGTAAAGTATACATTAGCTATTTCATGTGTCTTTTTGCCAATATAAGTAATTTGAAGCTTATCTGTAGCTATAGTGAAATCTTTTGTGCCATCTTTGAAAGAAATATTATCTTTCATTAAGTCGCGAACATTTTCTTTTAAATAGTTTTCAACACCAGAAATTGGGAATGGAGTATCCCTATTTGCATAGTTTACTTCACTGGCTAATTCTTGTCCTGATTTCTGTGGTCTAATAAAAGTATTAAATATACCAAAAATCATTACAAAAACAAATAGTACAATAATACATATAGAAGTTGCTTTCTTCTTGATTCTTAGTCTATTAATTCTTAATTCAAGTGCTTCATCTGCTGTTAATCCAGCATATCTTTCAGCTTCTTTTCTTGCTTTCTTTTCTTGTCTTTTACTCTTTAGCTTATTCTTTTTAGGTTTCTTTTTCTTAGATTCATATTTGTTACTAAACTGACTGTCACTAACATCCTGGCCTTTATCTTTAAATACTTCTCTATTGGATGGCCCAGCATTACCAGAATCAAAATTGTTTAAATATTCCTCAACTTCAATTTCACTATTTGTGCTACCATATGGATTGTTATAATTTTCAGGAATATTACTCTCTATATTGGTATTAGAATTGCTTGTATTACTAGAAGACAAATTCTTTTTGTTTAAAAGCTCTTCTATTCTTTGATTTTCAATATCAATTCTAGATACTGGACTAGTGTCACTATTGATATTCTGACGGTTAAGCTTTATCTTTTCAGCCATTACATCAAACTCCTTAATATGCTACTATTAATGTTATTTTATTGTCTAAATCCTTATGTATTTTTGTTACAAATTTAAAATCAGGAAAGTCGTAATTAGCCTTTTCTATTGTAACATAGTTAACTTCATCATAATATTCTGGATGGTTTTCTACAAACTCTCTCCTATAATTTATATCTTCGTTATATTGCGAGATGCAATAATTTATAAAATCTTCCTTAGACGTGATCTTTAAATTAACACATCCCTTATTTGTATGGTCAGTTACTTCAAGATTGCAGAAATGTCCATAAACATACAAAGGATTATCTTGACTAATATCGCTAAATTTGAGTTTCCTGCTTAAGTTTCTTATATTATAAACAAACTCTATTCTTTTTGTTGTATCGTTTTGTTCTATTCTCTTAATCTTAAAACTAGGAATAGGAATTGTAGTCTTGAATTCAATATTCTCTAAGATTTTCTCTTTGGTTTTCTTATCTAAAATATATTCATCAACTATTTCTTCATATAGCTCAATATCATTAAGGGATGTAATTGAAAAATCAACATTAGTTGTTTTATTCTTAGGTTTATTTGTTTTAACTAATGGTATCTTTTTAGCTTTTTCTTTTATAGCATTAGTAGATGCATTCTTAAAGGCATCCTTTTTAATATCTATACTTCTTGGATTTCTCGTGTAATCAGAAATTATAGCATTATTAACTTGGATATCTTGATTATCAAAATTATTTCTATTTTTAAAGTTTTCTATACTACCATAATTCTTTGCTAAAAAATTATTTAAATCCTCTAGCTTTATAATATCCCTACATCTTTTAATATAGTTTTTATATTCATTGCTATTTACATCGATAAATGAAATATTCATAAAATTTCCCCTACATATTCTTTATTTATATTTAAATCTTTATTTATTAGATTTCCAACTAGTTCTTACTAAATCACTAGAAGACATACCTTTAGTTTTGAAATCAGATATAAGAACTATATTATCATTTACTATCCTAAATCTTCCATTTAAAATTTTTCTAACGGTTTCTGTCTTCTTTCTACTTGCTTTGGACTTATTATAAACCTCAAGCCATTTTTCTTTGTAATGTAATTCTGTTTCACTCTCAATAAACAATTTCTCTACTGTTGCTTTTTCAACTTCAGCATCATTCATTTGCTGTTGCCTTTTTAATTCTTTCTCTTCTTTCTCTTTCTTTAACTTTTGCTCTCGTATCCTCTGATTAGTTTCATATTCAATAGCTATTGTTTCATCTTCTTTTATGTCATTCTCTCTAACGGCTTTTATGATATTGTTGCTGTTATTATGTTGAGTTGGTTTATTGTTGCTTGCATATTTATTGTTAGATTGGTTATCCTTATTTTTATTATAGTTTAAATTTCTATATTCAGCTTCAATATGCGCCTGTAATTCTTTTTCAAAAGTTTCGTTTTTATTACTATTTCTATTTTGGCTATAGTTTCTTGTATCACTATTATTTTTTATTTGATTATTATTTGCTTGTGCTATTATCTTATTTTTCTCTTCTACTTGTTTGTTAGATTTATTAAAATTATCAAGTTTAATTTTAATTTTTGTGTTATTATTAGTGGCATTGCTTATAGCAGGAGAATTAGAATTATTAGAAGAACCATTTGGTGTTTTTAATTTAATTTTATTTTTACTGGTATCTTCTTTTTGCTGGATTTCTACAACTCCAGATTTACCACCTTCTTGTTTATTAGAATTTGAAAATTTTTTACCTGAAGCATTCTTGCTATCTTTATCTTCTTTGCCACTATTTTCAAATTTTGCTAAGAAATCGTTAAAATCACCCATTTATTTTTAACTCCAATCTTTTAATATATTGGCTTTTTTAAGTTCTTCATTCTCAAATAATCTATCTATAGCAATACCTATGTTCTCATCTTTACTCAAACACATTGCTAGATACTTTTTGATTGTGTCAGTAAAAAACATATACTGAGTTTCTAGCTTAAATTCCTTGCCGTTAGCGTTGAGCCTTTGACATAATATCAAATTCATATTTGCTATTAAATCATACATAATCTCTGAGTTGTTTTTAGATGTATAATTATACAATCTAGACAAACACCCAGAAACATTCTCTGTATGGAAACTTGAATAAATACTATGACCTGTTCTTGCAGCATCAATACAAGCATTAATACCCTCGTTATCTCTTATCTCACCAACAACAATGTCTGTTGGGTGTTCTCTAAGAGCCTGTTTTACACCCTCTTGGAAAGATATAAAATCTTTACCCATTTCTTTCTGTACAATTTTTACAGATGGTGTTGATTTATACAAGTATTCAATAGGGGCTTCCAATGTAATGATTACTGAATTATCCAAAGGTTCATTTTTCTTTGTAAAGTCATTAATACAAGAAGCTAGTGATGTTGTCTTACCAGAACCAGTTACGCCAGTTAATAGTGTAACACCTGATCTACGAGAACATGCTTCTCTTAATACTTGCATCTCTTTCTTTGGAAAATTGATTGTACTAAAAGATGGTAAGTCAGGAGTAATCATTCTAAATGTTGCTATTTTCTTTTGCTCAGAGAAACCAACATTTACTCTATATCTAAAATAATCATGATTCTTTTTAAATCTTGAATTATCAGGTACTTCTATTTCATATGAAAAGTCACACATTTTATTATGGACATAATCAAAATTCATTTCACTAGTAATAGCTATAGATGCAAATTCTTTCCATGTTTTATCATCTATGCCATATGATGGTATTTCAAATATACTACCATATCTACTTATGTAAGGTCTTTCACCAACTTTAATATATAAATCAGAACAGTTATATTCGGTACAGAAAGCTAATAATTTATCGATAGATGGAGTTTTATACTCAAATATCTTCATCTTTTCTTTGATATCGACAGTTTTAAAATTCATAAATTATTTACCTCTATAGATATTAAACCCTTTGTAACAAGAATTTTTCTCAAAATTTTCTAATTTATTTAACCTTTTAAGTTGTGCTTTGTTCGAATTTTTGTCCAAAATAGACTTACAAATACATTCATCATATATAAGACCCAAGTCGAAGGCTTCGTCTAATAAATCGTGTATATAACGTTCTCTTTCGTCATCAGAGGCTTCTATATAATATTTACACGATTTTGAGGATCTATAAAGAATATCATATAGCTCAGCAGATGTTTTGTTAATAAACTTGTCATTTGTCTGGTGAGCAATAATAACATTCATAAGATTACCAAAATGTTTATTATTTATATTTGCTTCTGTACTACCTGTGAAATATATCAACGCATCTTCGTATTTACCACTATAATGACTATGGTTTTTATTACAACAACTGTCACACATGACTACTTTATTACGTTTGCTATCATAACTCCACAAACCAAAGTCTTTTCTATATTTACTTTTTCTTGTTTTATATTTCTTTGCTTTTTCTTTCTCTTCTGTATCGTAAATATTCCCTAAATTAATCATTTTAAAGTTACCTTAATTTATTTCGCTATAAAAATAAGATATGCTAACCATAAATCTAATAAAAAGAAAACTAAGTCAATAATTGTGTTTACAACTCCACCAGTATAAATTTGGAATTTCCCAAGTATCCATGGTCTCCACCAACCCTGTTTCTTTTTAAAATTAGGTATAGGCCATATAAGAGGCACTGAACCCTGTGTAAACAAATCTTCAAATATATGTGCCATCCAACCAATACCAATACTTATACCTATATATCTAAGAACTGACATAGGTTGTGAAACCATATATATTACTGAAATAACTGTTACAATTAATGAACTTATATCTTTTAATTTGTATTGCCCAAGTAGTTTAAATAACTTATATGTAATCATATTGTATCCCATATAAATACAACATGCCGCTATAAAAATTGTAATTACAACCATTGGCAACTTTATTACAAAAAGTTCTAATAAATTACCATTAGCTTTAAATGTCTTAAATTCATTTGCAAATGAATTATTAGATCCTTTAAATACAAATGAATAGTATACTATAATCAATATTGCAACAATTGGTGTATGCCAAAATAGTCTGTGCATAGACTTTGGTGGCTTATCTCCACTTCTTTTTGTTAGTCCCCAAAATACACTTGCAACAACAGACATAAATATTTGTATTGCACTGCCAAATAGCCCAAGTTGATATTTTGCAGAAGATTCTGGACCATCCAAATCTACAAGCATAGATGCACCTACAACTGTCATAAATGCAACAAAAAATAAAATAAATGAAGACTGTATAAACTTCAAATATCCAGATGCAAAGCCAACTCCAACCAATAGCATAACTTGGAATATAAATATCGTTATTAGTGCGTGGGTTCTCCCCATGAAACCGCCTAAACTATCAATTGCATAATTCTTTTTATTCAAAAACATAAGATTTTTCCTAAATATAAATTAAACCAAAAATAATTTTAGGGGTATAAAGACTAAAACTACCCCATAAAACTAATATATTAATTATCTTCTGATTTCTCCGTATCTTCACTACTCTTAAATTCTGGATTATTCTTTACACTAGTAGAGCACCCATTATCGGTAGTACTGTAAATTGAATCATTGTCTGCCATATTATTGCTTGTATTATCAGCAGGTTCACCGTTAGGTCCGATATAAACATCACTGTTAAATGCAAGAATAGGAATAAATATAATAGGCAGGAATACTGCTCCAATCTTAAATAGAGTACTCTTGCCGAATGCTGTACATATCATAACCGTTATATAAATTCCAAATACGATATTTACATAAGGAATCAATCCTATAAGGAAAGGCCATCCATTACCTATTGCTATCTTACACAGTGTATAAGAATTATAGAATGGAATAATAGCTTTCCAGCCCTCTTCTCCAGCTTTCTTAAAAATAAACCAATGGCTTATAATAATAATTACCATTGCAATAATTGCAAAAGAATAATACATCTGCATAATTTCGTTGTAGTTATCATTATACATCATTGTTCAGTCCCTCCTTGAAAAATAAAATTCTTATATTTCTTTAGTCTTTGATTATTTAATTGTTGTAAATTATACAGCGAATTTACTTAAATAGCTAATATAAATACTAATTAAATTATAATTAAATAACTTAATAAATAAAACTTTTTTTAAAAGGAGAAACATAATGTACGAGCTTAGGTGTGGTAAATATAATAACATCAAAACAATTGAGAATATCAAAAAATACAACAAAAGAGCAATTGAAGTAAGAGACAATGCTACTTGGGATGGAATTGAAAGTTCTATATTTTCAGGTGACATTAGCGACAATGAAGTATCTACTATTGTTTGTGCACTTACAATGGGTGCCCAATTAAAAGATGGTAAAAAAGACAAACGTTATTGTGATATTCTATTTTTTACAATGTGCGTAAATAAATATTCTGACAGTGGTAAATTAATACACAATATTTTCAATGCCAAGAAAGCTTTCGAAGTATATGGGAATGACTTTGAAAAATATGAAAATATGGAAGTAAAAGAGAGGCAAAAATATACTACTTTAGATATTATTGAATATGTACCAGCTGGGTTTAGTGTAAAACTTAAGTTTCCAGTAGCATTTTTCTCTAGTAATGGAAATAATTATTGTTGTATTTCATCTAAATCTCCCGCATATATTTTGATTAATAACTCAAAATACACTTTACCTAGAGACCTATGGTTTGATTTATTTGAAAAGGATAGAGGCAGAGTAGTTGGCAAGACAACTGACGAATTAAAGGGTAAATTTAATTGCAGTTTCAATAAATTTAAAGAATTTTTAGTATTAGCTGGTTGTGAAAGACTCGGTGGAATTGATACTTTTATTAAAATATTCACAGATTCTTGTAGTGACAATGACATTAAATTTACATGCAGAGATAATAAACTAATATGTACTATTTTGACAAAAGACAAAGAAAAATATAGAGAATTATCAGAAAAATTATGTGCTAATGGATTTATTAAATTGAATGACCTTAATGAATTTGTTTTCTTAATTAATGATGATTACCTAGTTATTAAACCACATAAAGATGCAAAGACTGACTATGTAATATTATCATATGGAGATATTTAAAATTATATAAATACATGCAAAATAGTCTTCCCCTTAAAATAGATTAATACCTATTCTAAGGGGATTAGACCATTTAAGTTGATTTAAGCTATAAAAATGTAACTATCTCTTAACTATTAGCTTTCTTCCAAAAATACCTGCAACAGCTACAACAGAAGCAATTGCACCAACAAGATATAGTGCAACGTTTCCATTATCTCCTGTCTGAGGTGCCTTAACCTGTGGCTGAGTATTTGCTACTGGAGCCTGTGTCTTCTTAGCTACTGTTGTTGCCTTAGCAGGAGTAGCCTTTTTAAAGTTGAACTTTCCAGCCTTAAGTGCATCGAGTCCGCCCTGTGTATCGGAACTACCAGGCTTAACAACTGGCTTCTCTGGGTCTGGCTTGTGTCCAGGATTTGGATTATGTCCAGGGTTTGGCTGAGGCTGAGGCTGTGGTTCTGGATTTGGCTGAGGCTGTGGATCAGTATTATGTCCAGGATTTGGCTGTGGCTGTGGTTCTGGATTTGGCGTAGTAGCCTTTTCACAAACTACAGAAAGTGTAAGATCACTGTTAACTGTAGTTGTGTAGCTTGCACTAGTCTTTCCAGCAGCACCAGGTACAGCAGCTCCACTTACGGAAGCACTCTTGATAACATACCCCTGGTTAGCGGTGAATGTAAAAGTTGCCTTTGTGCCCTTAGCGTAGAAACCTATACCAGAAACTGTTCCGTTCTGGGAAGCTCCAGCACTTACATAGTACTGCTCGCCATCACCATTACCAGAACCGGAACCTCCCGGGCCATCAGCGGCAATGTTTGTGCTAAGGCCTACAAGAACAAGTGCAAAAGCAACAAGCATTGCGCCAACAGCAGCAAATGTCTTCTTTGTCTTAGTCATATTTGACCTCCAATCTTAATTAAAAATAGCTTTCTCAACTTTTAATTTATAAATAAATATCTTATTATCTAATTATAGTTTTGTTTCTGTTTCTGTTTCTATTGTTACTATAAATTATTTATAAGATATAATTTATCTATATTATTATAATTCTTCAAACTTTTGGTCTTTTGTATTATCTATGGTTTTCTCATAATCCTGGAATTTAAAGGTATTAGTTTCACTATTAAAATCAATGTCCTCAACCCCACTTAGTTCTTCTCTTTCAACGACGGTTTTGTATCCACCATCTTTAGGATAACCAAGTTCATCAAGCCCCCTAATTTCAAACCAACTTTTAATGAACTTAGGGTCTGCATAATAATATTGTATAGAATCAATTGCACCATTAAAGCTTACAAGACCTGCTCCTGGGTGCTTTCCGTCAATTGTAGTGCCAAGGGAATTGCCTAAAGCCATTAATGATGCAACAGTTCCTACACGGCCACATACAAATCTTGCAGAACAGTTATGTGTTAAGACATAATTAAAATTTTCCAAATAATCAGCAAGTTCCTGTTCTGTTACATATAATACCTTACCACAAACATCATTTATTTTATAAAGTCGTTCTTTAACTGATAGGAATGGAATAAAACTTTCTTTAGGTTCAATAATGTCTAGAATAGTTACTTTTCTATCTAGGCATTTTATTTCATCACCTATAGTAAATTCTTTAATAGATTTCTTCATTTTATTTACTCCATGAGAAATAGCAAAAATTTTTAATGAGCTTAATAAAATACAAGCCCATTAAAAATATTATATTAATATTAAATAATAACTTAATTTGTATATTGACTAATCATCTTTTAAAAATGGCAGGCAATTTGCATAATAACTACAAATTTACCTGCCTGCCAAAAAATTAAGAGATTAGATAGCTAGCAAAATTAATATTCCCCATAAAGGGGGAAGAGAAGACTAAACGTCCTCTCTTCTCTTTCTCTTAGCAGCAGCAAGGGCAGCCGCAGCACCTACCATTAGGGCAGCAGAGCCTGCTAGTCCACTATCATCACCTGTCTTAGGTGTCTTTGACTTAGCTCTCTTGGAAGCAGCTTCTCTTCTAGCCTTTTCAGCCTGAGCCTTAGCTCTAGCAGCATCCTCAGCCTTAGTCTTAGCCAACCACTCATCGTAATCAGCCTTTGCAAATGTGTACTCAACAAGAGCTTCGTTATAAGCCTTGTCAAGACCTGGCATTGCAGCATCGGCATCTTCCTTAGCCTTTGCAGCAGCCTTAACTCTACGCTCAGCATTAGCGAAAGCGTCCTTTGCCTTTTCTACGTTATCCTCAGCTTCTCTAAGCTCATCAAGGCTTCCGTAAGTAGAAGCATCTCCTCTAACAACTGCCTTAGCCTCGTCCAGCTTAGTCTGTGTAGCATCTAGCTTAGCTTTCTTAGCGTCAGCATCACTCTTAGCATTATCAAACTTAGCATCGGCATCTGCCTTAGTAGCAGTAGCGGTTCTCAGAGTTTCAGTTGCTGTATCAAATACAGCTTTCTTAGCTCTATAAACATTAACTACTGGTCTCATGTCATCATGGTTACCAAGTAGGTCGAGCTCTCCATTTAGAGTTGTAATTTCTCCAGCGATTAGGTCATGCTCAGCATTTGCATCGCTTAGCGCCTTGTTAGCACTGTCAAGCTTAGCAGCCTCATCATTATAAGCCTTAACTGCACCGTTATATGCAGTTGTCTTAGCTTCAAGGTCAGCAACGGCATTCTCGTGTCTAGTGTTAGCAGCATCAAGATCATTCTTAATCTGTACAAACTCGGCACCAAGGGAATTAGCAAGAGCAGCCTCAGCAGCAGTTACATCATCCTTTAGGTTATTTAGACGATCGTTCTCCTTAGCAATTGTAGTTTCAAAGCTAGCGATCTGCTTCTTTAGAGAAGCCTCTCTATCCTTAAGCTCATCATACTGTGCAAGCTCTGGATGTGCAGCGATGAAATCATTAACTGCTTTCTTAGCAGCCTGATTATCTCTAATTGCACCCTTAGCAGCCTCGATTGCAGGTTTAACTGTGTTCTCGATATAGCTATCAAGATCAGCCTTTGCTCTATCTCTAACTGCCTCAGCATCTGTAACATCTTTCTTTAGCTGTACCATGCTGTTCTCAGCATCGGTCTTTTCCTGGTTGATTCTGTTGATTTCGTTCTTAGCCTCGGTAATATACTCAGGCTCAGTTCCCTCAAAGAAGCTTCCCATCTTCTTAACGAAGTTGCTACCAGGAGCCATCTGCTTAATGTAGTTGTAAAGTGCAAGTCTAACTTCATCTGTAGTTAGGTTGTATGTTCCCTGAGATACAAACTCAAGAGAGTGGCATCCAACACCAACTCCATTGTCATCATAACCTGCACTGGCATAGCCGTTAGTGAAATACTTTTCGGAGAACAGGTTGTATATCGTTGCACCAATAGTAATGGCT
>ERZ773213.163-NODE-163-length-42191-cov-38.724915_pt1 | contig 42191 bp, 28 predicted proteins | sample MGYA00580996_ERZ773213 | MGnify/ENA primary metagenome ERZ773213 (study PRJEB29015, sample SAMEA2738152) | human oral metagenome | biome: human oral; feature: human-associated habitat; material: saliva | place: China | collected 2197 ...
TTACTAGCGACGACGACGTCACCCGCGTGGTGGAGGTGCGTCGGCCCCGCTAAGGCTGGGGCAGGCTGAGTTCAAGCTAAAGCTGGACCCAAGTTAAGGCTGGCTTCAAGCTAAAGCTGGACCCGGCCAAGGGTGCCCAAACAACGTGAGCGAGGCTCGGGAAACCGGGCCTCGCTTTTGTTTTGAAATGTTGCAGAGCGTAGTGCGATGAGGTTGATCTAGGGCGCTAAAAACCGCGAACCCCAGTTTCCAAAATTTAGGCATTTTGCGCAGTATAATGACAAGTTAAGAAGTTTTCCCCGCTTACGCGGGGATGAAACCTGCACTATCAGCCAGTGATTTAACTGATTGCTAACTAGTGGGGCCCGGCAGTGCCGGGCCCCACTAGTTTTATGTGCATAGTGAAGTAGTGGCTGCGCTCATCTAGGCGTGGCTTTTATGTCTGTGCTCCAGCAGTTCTACTTGTTAACTGTGTGACTGGTGTGACTGGGGAGCTCAGTCTGTTGCATGTTGTTTCACGTGAAACAACTGTATTATTTTTTGGTGCGCCTGACCTTTGTGAGGGCGTCGATCGCGTAAACTTTAGTCCTGATCTGATCGCACTCGTGAGGAGCAAAGTGTCCGGCTCATCCATTTTCGACCAACTCAAGGCTGATACCACCGCCCTGGAGAAGGTGCGTGAGCTAGGCTTTGCTGCACCCACCCAGACCCGAGTTATCGCCGTCGCTAATCAAAAAGGCGGCGTCGGCAAAACCTCAACTGCGGTAAACGTAGCTGCGGCACTAGCCGAAGCGGGCCTAAGGGTACTGCTTATTGACGCTGACCCGCAGGGTAACGCCTCCACCGCATTCGGGCTGGAACACCCCGAGGGTGAACCTTCCGTCTATGACGTGATAGTGGAAGGTAAACCCATTAGCCAGGTAGCGAAGGTTACCGAGCTAGGGGAGAACCTACAGGTAGTGGTGTCCAATATTGATCTTTCTTCAGTGGAGATTGATCTATTAGAGGCCGTCGGGCGCCAATCACGACTACGCGAAGCAGTTCGCAACTACCTCATTGAGGTAAACCGTAGTGGCGGCAAGCGCGTGGACTACGTGATTATCGACTGCCCGCCCTCACTTGGCATTATCACCATTAACGCCTTCGTGGCCGCCGGTGAAGTGCTAATCCCCATGCAGGCCGAGTACTACGCCCTTGAAGGCTTGGCACTGCTTACCCGTTCTATCGATCGTATTGCCAAGGTTTACAACCCGGCTCTGCACGTATCGATGATCGCTCTTACCATGTTCGATAAGCGCACCATGTTGGCGCGCGACGTCGAATCCGAGGTGAAAACCTACTTCCCCCACGCCACGCTAGAAACCAAGATTCCTAGGTCGGTTCGTATTGCCGAGGCCCCTTCCTACGGCGAACCGGTGGTCACCTGGGACCCGCGCTCAACCGGCGCGGTGGCATACAAACGACTGGCACAAGAAATTTCAATGCGCGGGATTACCCAGCCCGGCGTCGCTCCTAAGGAAAACTGACATGGCTAAAAACCGTCGAGGGCTAGGTCGTGGCCTCGCCTCATTGATCCCAGAACCCGCCGAGCAAGAAGTTGTTTCCCGTCCTGCGCACAACACCGCTGAGGCTACTGGCACTGATGGCCAGCGCCCCACGGATCTGTTCTTCGCGGGCAGTTCGGAAACTTCCGAGATTGTCACCTCCCTGCTAGCCCCCGCCCCGCGCCGCGATCGAGGCTCCCGTAAGAAGAGTGTTTCACGTGAAACGGTCACGGGTGGGACCCTCTCGTTGGCTAGTGGGTCCGCTGTTTCTAACGACGACGCCGCTGCTGCCGCTGCTGCCGCTGAGGGTGCGGAGCCAGTTGAGCTGGTGGATGTACCCGGCACTAGCTTCGCTGAGATTCCGGTTGATGCGATTGTGCCCAACCGGCGTCAGCCACGGACTTATTTTGATCAGGCAGAGATTGCCGAGTTGTCAGCTTCAATTAAAGAAGTTGGTTTGCTACAGCCGATCGTGGTGCGCCCCTGGCCTGAAAGCGAGCCACTGCCCGATGGTGTTTCACGTGAAACGCTGCCCGGCGGACGCGCCTACGAGCTGGTTATGGGCGAGCGGCGTCTGCGTGCCTCGCGCGAGGCTGGCCTGGAAACCATTCCCGCAATTGTGCGTACAACCGCAGATGATGATCTGCTGCGTGATGCTCTGCTGGAAAACCTGCACCGCGTCCAGCTGAACCCGCTGGAAGAAGCTGCTGCCTACCAGCAGTTGCTAGACGACTTTGGTTGCACCCAAAGTGAGCTAGCTGAGCGCATTGCCCGCTCCCGCTCCCAGATTGCTAATACATTGCGTTTAATGAAGCTGCCGCCGTCGGTACAAAACCAACTCACTGACGGCTCCCTGTCTGCTGGTCACGCCCGTGCTCTGCTGGGTCTGCCCGACGCCGAGGCTATGGAAAAGCTAGCTGAGCGCATCGTTAATGAGGGCCTGTCAGTGCGCAACACTGAAGAGCAGGTGGCCTTGCAGGTGGACGCCACTGAGGCGGGAGAGACCAAGGCTAAGGCCCGTAACCGCGCAGTGCTTAACCGTGAGCTTTCCACCAAACTCTCGGGTATTTTCGATGCGCGCGTGAAGGTCACCCAGGGTGCTAAGAAGGGCAAGATCGTCATCGAATTTAGCGGCGGCGAAGACCTAGACCGAATTGTCGGCTCGCTAACTTCAGCCTCCAAAAACTAGTGCCAGCTACAGTCTTCTCATACCTGCACTGGGTGCTAAGGCACTAGTACAGCAGGTAGTGTGGGGGCGTTTACAAGCTAGCAAGCTGCTGACAAAAGGGGCGGTCAAGTTCTAACGAACTTGACCGCCCCTGCGTTTTGCTTATTGCCGCTAAACCTTAGCTCGCGAAGATTTAGCGCTTGTACAGATTTAGTGGCTCAATTTAACTGCTTGTGCAGTTCTAGCAGCTTGTACAGATTTGGTTAGATCCACAATCAGGCTCCTTGTCACTGGCACTTAGGTGCCGATGCAAGCTAAGAGTGGCTATGCATAGCGTCATTTAGAAAAGCGCAGGTAAAGGGCTAAAAGTCTCATGCGAAGACCTCAAAACAGGGTAACCTAACTTAGGTTATATAAACCTTATCTTCGTGAAGGGTCACGATAATGTCTCAGGTTACTGGGTCGGGTGTTACTAAGGCACGCTCGGCCGTCACGATCGGTGCATTCACAGCTGTTTACTTCGTCCTCATGTGGTGCTCGGGAATGCTGGGTTTCTTCGGCCCCGCATTCATGTTTGTTGGCTGGATCATCGGGCTTATCCTCAATGGGCCGGTCATCATGCTGATGCTGGTTCGCTCACGCATGTTTGGCACGCTCACGATCATGGGAAGCATCGTTGCGCTCCTGATGGTCCTAACCGGCCACTCATGGGTTACCTTGCCGGTTACCCTGGTGCTTGGTTTCCTAGCTGACCTTGTTGCTCGCAGCGGCGGCTACCTGAATGCATCTCGCAACATCGCAGCATACATGCTGGTCTCCCTGTGGATGATCGGCCCGCTTGCGCCAATCTTTTTCGCTCCCGACTCCTACTACGCAGATATTGCCTCCTCAATGGGGCAGGACTACGCCGATAGTATGCGCGCACTCTTTAGCCCCGCAGTGATTGGGGGATGGCTCGTTGCCGCCATGATCATCGCGTTCATCGGCGGGCTCATCGGCCGCTTCCTGCTACGCAAGCACTTCGCTAAGGCCGGCGTTGCCTGAGATTTCGCCGGCCGAGTCCGCCCCCGGTGAGTCGCCAAGCCGGCTGGATCCGCGCACAAAGCTGCTGGCCCTGCTGGTGCTTAATGCGCTGGTTATGCGGGCAAGTCCCACGACGACGCTCATCGCCGTGCAGGTGCTGGTTGTGGCCGCCCTGGCCTGGGAGGTAAGTACCAAGTCTGCGCTGCGTATAGGTTTTGGATGCCTCATCTGCGACGTGATCTACCTGGGCTCTCCCCTCCTAGTTACCTGGATGCAGTCAGCAGCTTGGCCGCATCCCGTGGCGCTCACAATCGGCACCTGCGCGGCAATCATGTACTGGTTTGCGCGTTTCTTCGCGGGCTTCGGCCTAGCCCTGTACGTGTACCGCACCACCAGGATCGGACAGATGAAAGCCGCCCTGCGCGCTGCCCACCTACCACGCATCTTCGTTGATGCTCTGGTGGTTGCCTTCCGGGTAATCCCCACAGTAGGGGCAGAGGCGGTCGCCATACGTGAAGCGATGCAGATGCGCGGCGTCGACCTGAGCACACGTGGCGTGCTACGCCACCCACTCGTGATCGCTGAGCAATTCCTAGTGCCACTGCTTTCGTCTATCGCGCGCGTGGCCGACGACCTAGCGGCCTCCAGTGTGGTTCGCGGCCTAGGCAGCTCTACACGCCCCACCAGCCTTACGCAGCTACGCGCCACAGGCTGGGACGCGCTAGCCCTGGTATGCGTCGCCGCTGTAATTGCCCTTGAATACTGCTGCTACCTGGGAATCCTGCCATGATTGACGTTGCATCCCTATCTTTCTCCTACGTAAGTGAACTAACGGGAGACCGCGTCGAAGCCTTGAAAGACGTGGACCTGTCAGCTGACGCCGGCAGCCTCACCCTGGTCTGCGGGGCCTCAGGCTGCGGCAAATCAACCCTCATGAAGGCACTAACCGGCCTGGTCCCACAAATGACTCCAGGGGAGTTAGACGGGGTGGTGCGTATCAACGGACGCAACCTCGCCGACGTCGCCCTAACCGACGTCGGACACCTATGCTCCTCAGTCTTTCAAAACCCCCGCACCCAGTTCTTCTGCGACACAGTTGCCGAAGAACTAGCCTTCTGCGGAGAAAACTATGGCCGCGAGCGCGCCACACTGCGCCAGCAAAGCGAACGCGCCGCCAAACTCATGGGCATCAGCCACCTGATGGAGCGCAAGCTTACAACCCTCTCGGGTGGGCAGCTGCAGAAGGTGGCGTTGGCCTGCGCACTGGCCAGCGGCGCCCCCGTACTGCTGGCAGATGAGCCCACCTCAAACCTGGACCCCGCCGCGATTAGTGAGGTGCAAGCGGCCCTGAAAGTACTTAAAGAGCAGGGCCTAACGATTATTGTCGTTGAGCACCGCCTGCACTTCCTGCGCGGCCTGGCCGATCAGGTGCTGCTCATGGAAAGCGGTAGGGTGACGCGGCGCTGGAATGGCGCAGAGTTTTTCTCCATGGGGCAGGCGCAGCGTCGCTCGCTGGGGCTACGCACGCTTGTGGACCCTGGCCCGCCCGAAACCTGGGTGGGGCAGGTCCAGGCGGGCCGCCAGGAAAACAGGGAAGCCACCCCAAGCCAGGTACGCCTTTCATGTCGGGGGCTGAGCTTTGCCTACGGTGCCAGCCCGGTTTTTGAAGGGTTCGACGCCGACTTTCCAGCCGGGCAGATCACCTGCATTGCGGGAGCCAACGGCGTCGGTAAAACCACCCTAGTGCGGGTGCTGTGCGGGCTAGCCGCCCCCAGCTCAGGCAGCATCAGCCTGGATGGCGTACCCGCCTCACGCAAAACCCGGCGATCAGCCTGCGCCCTAGTTATGCAAGACACCGGCCGCCAACTTTTCTCCGACACCCTCGCCGGGGAGCTAACAATTGGTGCTTCACACGCCAGCGGACAAAGTGGGGAACAACTACTGGCTGATTTCGACCTAGCTAACCTAGGCGAGCGCCACCCACTGAGCCTGTCGGGTGGGCAAAAACAGCGCCTGGTTATCGCCGCCGCCCGCGCAACCGGCAGGCCCATCGTCATCCTCGACGAACCCACCTCAGGGGTGGACGTCAGGCACCTAGATTCAATCACCGCCACCCTGCGGCGCATCGCGGACGAGGGGGCCGCCGTCATCGTCGTTACCCACGACGGCGAGTTTGCCGCAGCCTGCGCAGACCGACTAATCACGCTCACAGCGACGGGCATCAGCTGTGCCGGCGAAGGAGACCAACAATGACCACCAACCAAGACGAGAGCAAGGCAGCGCAAACTGCCTGCCTATGTGAAGCGCAGGGCAGTGCACAAAGCAGCCAGGGCGCGCAGGGCGACGATCCGCGCGCCGCCTACCTGGCAGGCAAACGCGCCTTCAAAGAGTTAACCGCCCCAATTCGCAAATCCATGATCATTGCCCAGGTACTCGGGGTTCTCTATGGGGCGCTCGCGGTGGCCCCCTACGTTATCCTCGTTCAACTTGGCCAGGTGCTGCTGTCTGCCGCCCGGGCGGGCATCTCACCCGATCGTGGTGAGGTTATGGATCTACTGATGTGGCTTATCAGTGCCTTTGGGGCCCGCTACGGAATCTACTTTGTGGCCGTGACCGTCACCCACTTCGCGGATCTGCGTTTTGGGCACATCGTGCGCTCTCGCATGGTTAAAGTTTTATCCGGTGCCCCCCTAGCCTGGTTTACCTCCACTAACTCAGGGACCGTGCGCAAAGCCATCCAGGACGACACACACGACGTACACACTGTTATCGCCCACGCGCCCGTCGAATCTACCGCTGCCATCAGCGCGCCGATCTCTTTAGTTATCTACACCTTCATTGTTGACTGGCGACTTGGACTCCTCTCGATTGCCACCATCCCCATCTATGGCCTCATATATGCCTGGATGCTGCGAGGTATGGGGGATAAGACGGCGCAGATGGACCGCCACCTCACGCGCGTGTCAGCCACCATGGTTGAGTTCGTATCCGGCATTAGCGTGGTTAAAGCCTTCGGGACTGTGGGGCGTTCACACCAGCGTTTTACCCAGGCTGCTGAGGAATATTCACGCTTCTACCGCGAGTGGTGCGACCCCATGTTGAAGGGATCCGCATTGGGGCAGGCCAGTGTGTCTCCCTCCTTGATTCTGCTTATTTCGACGGCGGGAGGGGCGGCGCTGGCGGCTACGGGTGCAGTCAGCCCGGTTCAGGTCATCACCTGCGCGCTCATTGCCTTGGTTATCCCGGCGGCCATCGAGGTGCTGGGAACGACGGCTTGGGCATACCAGATTGCCGGTGCTGCTGCGCTGCGTATCGTTAACCTGCTTTCTGTGAATCCCCTGCCTGCCACTGGCACTTTGGTGCCTGAAGCGGCGGATATTGAGATCGACGACGTCTGCTTCTCCTACGGCCCTACGCTCGCCTTAGACCATGTAAGTTTGCGCGTGCCCGAAGGCAGTATCACTGCGCTGGTGGGCTCTTCTGGCTCTGGTAAGTCCACCCTGGCCACACTGGTTGCGCGCTTTGCTGACCCGGACCAAGGCAGGATCCGTATTGGGGGTGTAGATCTGCGTGACGTCGACCCAAATGCTCTCTACAAGCATGTCTCGTTTGTACTTCAAGACCCGCAACTTCTTGATATTTCTGTACGTGACAATATTGCGCTCGGTATGCCCGAGGCCAGCGATGAGGAAATCTGGGCTGCTGCGAAAGCTGCCTGCATAGATGATTATGTGCGCGGCCTACCTCAAGGTCTTAACGCTGTCATCGGCCAGGATGCGCATCCTTCAGGCGGCCAAGCTCAGCGTATTGCGATTGCCCGCGCCCTGCTTGTAGACGCCCCCATCCTTGTACTTGATGAGGCTACAGCCTTCACAGACCCGGAAGCTGAAGCCGATATCCAAGCAGCCCTGACCCGACTGGTCCAAGGCAAGACAGTCCTGGTGATCGCCCACCGTGCTACCTCAATTGCCGGCGTCGATCAGATTGCCATCCTTGAGACGGGCCGTCTCATTGCGCAAGGTACCCCCAAGCAACTCGCCGACCACCCATACATGCGTCGCATGAGCGCAGTGAAAGGACACTGACATGTTTGAGCTTATATCACGACTACGTGAACCACTGTCTGCTGCGGGACGCACTAATTTCAGGCAGGTGACGGCGCTTTCCTGCATTGTTGGCGTGGTTAGAGGTTTATCCTTGATCGCGTTCATCCCGGCCGCAATTGCCTTAACTTCAGGGCGGCCAGCCTGGGGCATGAGCCTAACTGCCTGGCTCATCGTACTGGCGCTGTGCGCTCTAGCTTCTTTCATCACTGAATACCTGCTAGCTATGCGCTCCTATATGGTCTCCTTCGACTTCCTGTCCAACATGCACCGCGCAATCGGCGATAAGGTAGCCTCCCTGCCGCTGGGCTCTTTCCGGGCGGACACGGCCGGAAAGATGTCACGCCTGGTTTCACGTGAACTAATGCTGTTAGGCGAGATGTTCGCGCACATGTATTCGCCCTTCATCGCTGCGATCGTCACTTCACTGACGATGCTTGTGGGTATCACTGTGTTCTCCCCGGCTCTGGGGCTGGTGTGTGTGCTAGCTATTCCCGTCATCGCTGGGGGAGTGTGGGTGGCCCGCACCTGCCTGAATTCCGGATCTGCACTTAAAGAACCTCCCGCCCAAGAGCTGTCTCACCGCATCGTAGAGTATGCAACCAAGCAGGGAGCCCTGCGCGCGTGCGGGCGCTCCAGCTCCTATGATCCGCTTGAGCGGGCCGAAGACACCTATGGGAAAGCCGCGCGGCGCTCACTGATACGTGAAACCATCGGTCAGGTGGTCAATGGAATGGCCGCTCAGGTGGTAGTGGTTTCACTGATTATTGTGATTGGGCTGCTGGCGGTAGCCGGTAGCGTCAGCCCTGTGGAGGCGATCGTCTCGATTGGTCTGCTTTTACGTTTTACGCAGATCCTCGTCGATATTGGGACGCTAGCCTCCGCCTTTGAAACCCGCCGCCCAGTGTTGGATCTAAGCCACGAGGTCCTTAGCGCCCCCGAACTGCCAATCCTTCCGTCCAGTTCCAATCAGGACCCGGCCAGTTCCAATCATGATCCGTCCAGCTCCGATCAGGACCCGGCCTGCTCTGGTTCCGCTGTGGCCCTTGCTGACGTGTCCTTCGCCTACGAAGCCGACCACCCGGTCCTGCGCGGCGTTTCCTTCCAGGTTGCGCCGGGAACCATGACGGCGATCGTGGGCCCCTCAGGTTGTGGTAAGACCACTATCGCGCGCCTGGTTGCTCGCTTCTACGACGTCGACGCCGGCAGCGTGAGTGTGGGGGGACGCGACGTGCGTCAATGGGACACTGCCCAGCTCATGGCCCAGCTGTCGCTGGTCTTCCAGGATGTATATCTTTTTGACGACACACTCGAAGCTAACGTACGCATTGGTAGAGCCGATGCTAGCGACGACGACGTTAAAGAAGTAGCCCGCCTAAGCGGCGTCGACGAAATCGTTGAGCGTCTACCACTAGGGTGGAACACCCGTGTAGGTGAAGGGGGCCGTGCCCTATCGGGCGGCGAACGTCAACGTGTCTCCATTGCCCGCGCCCTGCTCAAAGCCGCCCCCATTGTTCTCTTCGATGAGGCCACCAGTGCACTGGACCCCGAGAACGAAAACCACATCAGCGATGCCATGGATGCGCTGCGACGCAACGCCACCCTCATTGTCATCGCCCATAAACTCGACACCATTACCGCTGCAGACCAGATCATTGTGCTTGACCACTCTGGCCGCGTAGCCCAGGTAGGCACACACGCCGAGCTCTATAGCCAAAGTGATGGACAATATCGGGCCTTCTGGCAGGCCCGCAGCCGGGCAGCCGGATGGAAGCTGGTCTAAACCGGGCGGAGACTGCTCTAAACCGAATGGAGGCTGGTCTAAAACCAGCTCCAATTGAGGCTGAAACTACTCCCGCGAGCCATAGCTCGCGGGAGTTTGTCTTAGGCTTTAGCGCGCGATAGATCCACAATCAGCCCCAAGCCTGCCACCAATGCCGTAGGCAGGATCCAGCCCAGCTGCGCACCCTGGCCGGGGGAGAGAGCTAGAAAATCATTTAGCGCCGGCACGTCTTTAACATGCTCGCTGACAAAGGTGAGTGCCGACCACAGGGTTGCGCCCCACGCAGCGAAAGTGAACATGAAATTACTGCGCAGACGCAAAGCATGGCTGAGCAAAGTCGCAAACACCAAAGCAATCGCAATGGGGTACAGGAAAGTAATCAGCGGAGCTGAGATCTTAAGCAGAGTCTCCAAACCATAGCTAGCAAAGGCGAAACCAATCACCGCAAAAACAATCAGCAACGCCCGGTAACTAAGCTTTGGAATAAGCCGATTAAAGAACTCAGCTGAGGCTGCCAACAAGCCCACCGCCGTCGTCATACAAGCCAACAACACCGTCAAACCATAGGCATACCTACCAACCGACCCCATAGTCAGTGCCGACGCATCCGAAAGCAGAGCGGCGCCGTCGCTATAACTAGCCCCATTAGGCATCAACTGACCTACAAAACCCAAGCCCACATAAACTGTGGCCAGCAGGGCGCCAGCGATCAGCGCGGCAATGCCGGTGTGGGTGGTGGCCCCCGAGCGGGAAATGCCGGTGCGGCCAAAAGTGAAGGCGTTAACCACCACGATACCGAAAGCCAAGGCAGCTACCGAGTCCATCGTCATATAGCCGGATAACAAACCGGCATTAATCGGCTGCGTGGTGTAATCACCCTGGGGAGCGGCAGGGGCGGTCTCAAAGACACTCAGCGCGCGCGTCACCAGCAGAACCAGCAGTAGCAGCAAGGCCGGGGTGAGGATCTTACCCAAGTAATTAACCACCTTGCCTTCACGCCAGCAAAGCAGCACTGCCACGGTGAAAAACACAGCGTTGAAAATAATTGAAGGCAAAATACCTTCGCTATTAATAATCGGTTTTATAGCGGTTGAATAGCTAACCGCACCGGTACGCGGCACGCCGTAAATAGCGCCAATAGATAAATACACTGCCGAAGGGAAGATAACCCCAAACACCTTACCGGCGCGTGAGGAAAGGTCACGCAGGTCAGCTCCGGCCACCGCAATAGCAAAAACAGAAATAACCGGTAGCAGTACGCCGCCGATCAAAAAGCCGGTAATTGCGGGAGTGAAGGCAGTGCCCGCCTGGGCGCCCATCACTGGTGGGAAGATCAAGTTTCCGGCTCCGAAGAACATCGAAAACAGCATCAGTGACACGGCAATGAGTGAAACTTTGCCAGCCTGCTTATGCGGTTCACTGCTAGACGTTGAAGTTTTAGCTGATTTAGCTGCCATAGCACTTAGGTCTTTCGTCTAGAAGATACTCGATGAGACAAGTCTTGCAGTCTAGACAAATATCTACCAGGGCCTACTTTACTAAATACCAAATTTCAGGGTGGCTGGAGTGCGGGCAAAAAATGTTGGGGGTGAGTGTTTCACGTGAAACACTCACCCCCAACGCAGGCTATGTAGTCGGTATTTTGCTGCGCTAGCGGCTACTGGGCATCCTGACCCTCGCCCTGATAGTTGTTGTAGGCGGCTAGTACCAGCTGCTGGCACAGCTGCGTGAAGTTACCATCCACCTCAGCTGCCAGCGGCAGCAGCGAAGTCTCAGTCATGCCCGGCACCACGTTCACGTCAATGAACCAAGGCGTACCCTCGGCGTCGACAATAAAGTCAGAGCGTGACAGCGCCCCTAAACCTAAAGTCTCGTGAACCTTCACCGCCGCCTCACGCACGGCGTCGTCACGCGCCTGATCCAAACGCGCGGGCACAAAAAACTCACTACGCCCAGGGTTGTAGCGGGCATCGTAGTCGTAGGAGCCGTCAGTAACAATCTCCACCGTCGGCAGGGCCCGAGCTACGCCGTCGCCGTTACGCACCACCGAAACGGAAGCCTCCACGCCCTCCACAAACACCTCAATCAAGGCGTTGTCAGAATAGGCGAAACACTCCACCATCGCAGAACGCAGCGAGTCGACGTCGTCGGCATAAGAAACCCCTAGCGCCGAGCCGCCCTGGAACGGCTTAACCACCAGCGGCAGACCCAGGTGCGCAATCACCAAATCCAGCAGCTCATTGGCGCCCAGCTGGTTGAAGAAAGACTGTGGCAGGGTCAGTGAATCAGGCGTGGCCACACCCGCCGTACGCACCCCAGCCTTAGCGGTGGGCTTGTAGCTGGCGCGCTGACAGCCATCAGAGTGCGTGCCCACAAACGGCACCTCCAGGGCCAACAGGATGTTTTGCAAACTGCCATCCTCGCCCGTGGAGCCGTGCACCAGCGGCCACACCACATCCGGGTTGTAGTTGCGCAAAGACGCCAGCATAGAGGCGTCAGGGCAGAAAGTATTAACTTCGTGGCCGGCCTCGCGCAGCGCCCTAGCTACGCGGTGAGCCGAGCGCAGCGAAACCTCGCGCTCGTGGTTGAGGCCGCCGGCGATGATGGCCACACGCAATTGCTGTGTCATGAAAGGCCTTTCTATACGGCTAAAAACTTAAATAGGGGTAAGTGGGACCCGGGTGTCCGGTGACGGTCCCGCAAGCTGACGGGCGCCGGGGCGGGCGGGGCAAGCTGGTAACCAGGGACCCGGCGGACTAGTGCTGCCCGGGAGCAGGGCGCTTGGCCGTGCCAAACAGCGAAACCAGCTCCAGGTCGCGGTTAACCACCTCAGAGATGCGGCGCACGCCCTCACGAATATCTTGCTCATTGGGGTAGCAGTAAGACAGGCGCATATGGTCGCGGCCCTCGCCGTTGGCGTAGAAGGCGGTACCCGAAACATAAGCCACCAAGTTAGTTACCGCGCGCGGCAACATGTCCTTGGCATCCAGGCCCTGCGGCAACTTAACCCAGGTGTAAAAACCGCCCTCGGGAACATTCCACTGGCACATGGGCAGGTAGTCGTTAAGCGCCTGAATCATGGCGTCACGTCGCGAGCGGTACATGCCTCGGAAAGTGGAAATCTGGTTGCGCCAGTCAAACTCGCTTAGGTACATGGAGATCGAATACTGGCCCATAGAGGTGGGGCACAGGATCGCAGACTCAGAGGCTAGCTTCAGCTTTTCGCACATTGCCGACGGCGCACAGGCCCAGCCCACGCGGTAACCGGGAGCAAAAATCTTAGAGACAGACCCCAAATACACCACATGATCAGGAGCCAGGTTCTTAAATGAAGTGTAGGTGCGCCCGTCAAAACCCAGTAGGCCGTAGGGGTTGTCCTCCACAATCAGTACGTGGTGGCGCTTGCAAATCTCCACGATCTGCGGGCGACGCTCCTCGCTAACGCATACCCCGGCAGGGTTGTGGTAGTTGGGAATGGTGTAGAAGAACTTAACCTTGCGGCCCTCGCGCTCCAGGCGAGTGAAAGTTTCTTCCAAGGCCTGGGGAATGACGCCGTCGGCATCAATAGGGCTCTGCACTACCTCAGCCTCATAGGCGCGGAAAATACCCAGGCTACCCAGGTAGGAGGGGGCCTCACAGACCACCACGTCGCCCGGGTTAATCATGATTTCGGTAATTAGGTCCACGGCCTGCTGGGAGCCAGTGGTGATAAGGATGTTGGCGCTGTCAGCCTCGATGCCCTCATAGGCCATTACTTCAGTGAGCTGCTCTGCTAGCTGCGGTAGACCCTTGCCGTTGCCGTATTGCAGGGCTTTGTAGCCGTCACGCAGCAGCATCTGCTTGGTGGCTTCAGCGATGTCGGCCATGGGCAGGTCTTTGAGGTTGGGCATACCGCCGGCCAGTGAAACTACCTCCGGGCGCGATGCCACCGAGAATAAGGAACGCACTTCTGACTCGCGCAGCCCTGCGGCTCGCTCTGCGTAGGAGTCTAGCCAGGGGTCGAGTCGGTTACCTCTTTGATTCTCAGTCACGGTGGTTCCTTTCGTAAGCGCTGGTGGGCTGGTTGTGCCCAGGCGCGCGTAGCTCCAATTCTGCCACGTTGGTGGCGTCTAATGCCGGAAAGCTACTGAGGGCGTAAGTGCTGAGGTGCTGGGGTTGGGATGTTGGGGTTTGGGTGTGGGGTCGACGGCGGCGCTGCGGTTGGGTGCTTGGGGTGCTGGGGGCGCTGGGGGTGGGGTGCTTGGGGTGCTGGGCCGACGGCGACGATGTGCGTGGGCCGCGTTTGCTGTGAGGGGCGGCGCCAGGCGACATCTGTGCGAAGTGCGGCAGCATAGAGGCCGACGGCTGCGCGGGGTGTGTGTGGCGCGTGCGGCGTGTGTGTTTCACGTGAAACACGATGTTTATCGCGTGGCTGGCTGGATGTTGGGGAGTGGTGGGATCGGCAAGCGAGCTGAGATGTGGGTTGGGTTTGGGTTGAGACGTAGACCGGATAGAAGTGAAATGGCCAGAAATGAGCTGGCTAGAGGTTAACTGGTTTAGAAGTGGACCGGCCAGAAGTAGACCAGTTAGAAACAAGGCTGGCTAGAAATGAACCAGTCATAAATGAGCTAGCTGGGGTGCGGCGGTATAGGGCTGAGGCGTAAGGCAAAAGTGGGGCTGGCGGGTGACGTCGTCGTCGATATTTAGTGCTTAAGGGAGGTGGGCGTAAGGGGATGGGCACAAAAACTGACAAATCATCCCTTCCCTATAAAACCCCATGGAATTTTTATAGGGAAGGGATGAAATTGCCTGTATTTGTCTGAAATTGCCTGTGTGTACCTGTGTGTATAGCTCAGGCGTTGGGGAAGGCGGCCTTCTGGACCTCTTCCACAAAGTTAGCCTTGGGGCGCGAACCCACGAACTCGTGGCGGACCTCGCCGTCACGGAACACCAGGAAGGCCGGGATGGAACGCACGCCGTACTTGGCGGCGCTTAGCGGGTTGGCATCCACGTCCACCTTCACAAACTTGACGTCCTCAAGCTGCTTAGCGGCCTCGTCAACCACCGGAGCCATCTGACGGCAAGGCGGGCACCAGGTGGCCCAGAAGTCCACCACTACGGGCTTGTCAGAGTTGATGACCTCATCCTGGAAGGTAGCGTCAGTTACTGCGAGAGCGTTCGACATGTTGTTCTCCTTGTATTTAATAGCTGTTTCTAGCCTAGTAGAGATTGAAAGGATTGTGGGCGCAAACCCACGCTAGTTATCAGGCGGGTAGTTAGTTCAGTTCAGCCAGGTAGTGTTGGGCGTCCAGAGCGGCGCGGGTGCCCGAGGCGGCAGCAGTGATGGCCTGACGGTAGGTGGGGTCTGCGACGTCGCCGCAAGCAAAGACACCGGGGACGTTAGTGCGGGTGGAGGGGTGAGAAACCACCACATAGCCGGCTGCATCCAGCTCCAGCTGGTCACGCACCAACTCGCTGCGCGGGCTGGAACCAATGGCAACAAACAGCCCGGTAGCCTCCAGCTCGCGAGTTTGACCGGTAACCGTGTCAGTCAGGGTTACGCTCTCTAGCGCCCCCTCGCCGTGCAGTGCCGATACGCGCGAGTTCCAAGCGAAGTTAATCTTGGGGTTCTCCAGGGCGCGCTTAGCCATAGCAGCCGAGGCGCGCAGCTCGTCGCGGCGGTGCACCACAGTCACAGACTTAGCGAAAGTGGTTAGGAAGGTTGCCTCTTCCATAGCGGAGTCGCCGCCACCCACCACAATGATGTCCTGGTCGCGGAAGAAGAAACCGTCACAGGTAGCGCAGTAAGAAACGCCGTGACCGGAGTACTTATCCTCTTCCTCCAAGCCCAGCTTGCGGTAAGCCGAACCGGTGGAGAAGATGACGGTGCGGGTCTCAAGCACTTCATCTTCTAGATGCACGCGCTTTACCTCGCCAGCCAGCTCCAGCTTGACCACATCCTCATAGCGGATGTCGGTGCCAAACTTCTCAGCCTGCTCCATCATGTTGTTCATCAGGTCAGGGCCCTGAATACCCTCAGGGAAACCGGGGAAGTTTTCCACCTCAGTGGTGTTCATTAGGGCGCCACCGGCAGTCACGGCGCCTGCTACCAGCACCGGCTTGAGCTGGGCTCGGGCCGCGTAGATAGCGGCGGTGTAACCGGCAGGTCCGGAACCTACGATAACGACGTCGTGAACCATGCTGCTCCTGTTCTTCAATGTTTGTTGGCAGGTACAACCGAGACCTAGGTCCGAATGTTCCCAATACAAATGTTAGCTGCGCCCTATCAACTAGGGGCAGCTAACTTAACTAGCGGCGGTAACTATTGTCCCTGGGTTGAGGTGACCGTGGGCACTGTCGAAGCGGCGGGACCATCATCCTCATCGAAGGAAACGTTAGACAGACCCAGCAGGTTCGAGAAGGCAAACACCACTGCCAGAATCACTACCAGCGCTAAGGCGGCCAGCAGCGCCCAGGAGGTGCGGCTGCGTTCCTTGTACTGGATGTACTCTGCCTCGTTTTCTTCCTTGCTGGGCATAGGACGAGGTGCGTCTAGGGCCTCTTTTGTGGCCGGCATGGTGGGCATAGAGATGATGTCGCTCAGATCGCTTAAATCAACCTCACGGCCCGGGCCAGGGGCAGCCGGAATGGCGTCACTGGCCGCCTTAATGTCCTCACGCACACTGTTACCCACACGCGAAGCCAACTGGGTGGTCTTAATGCGAGTGTTCTTAATCAGGCCCTTAACAGCCTCAAGGCCCTCAACGCCCTCTTCAAGCTGCTTAGTGGTGAACTCAGTGGGCTGAGCTACCGGCAGTTGGGAGCCTTTAACTGGCTGCCACGTGCCCAGGGCGGTGACCAGCGCGGCGGCGCTACGGATGGGCCTACCCGAATACTGCTGGGCGAAAATCTCGTCCAGGTCGGCCGGAACCTGCGGGTTAATCGTGGCCGGGGAAACCGGGTGACCGCCGGTCATGGGGGCACTGGGAATCCCGGTGCGCTTACCCGGCCAGCGCTTGGTCAACCCGTAGTAGAGCAGATCCAGTAGTGCCTTGGCGTCAGTAATGTCGTAAGCCAACAAGCCATGCTCGTCACGGTCAATCTTTACGTGGCGCAGCGCTGACTCGTAAGACAAGCCAAATACGCGCACTTTACCGTCCACAGTGACGCGGATATCTTCAGTGCTCAGGCACAGGTGGTGCAGGCCGCGACGGGAGGCATTATCCAAAGCGGAAGCTACCTCACCAATAATGGAGCGGGCCTGCTCAACCTCCAGGCCGTCCTCAATGAGACGGTCGAAGGAGACCCCCTCAACCGGGTCGGTGACAATGAAAGCCGGCTCTAATTCGACGTCGCGCACCCGTACCAGACGCGGGTCAGTAGCCAAGGCAGCGCGCTGAGCAGACTCAAGCACCTCGACCTGGTTGCGTACAGCCTCGGTGAGCACATAAATGGCCACCGGCTGGTCCAAAATCGTGTCGATACCGTGGTAGCGGCGTACGTGTGGAAGTGATGTGGGCAGATTGCCACACAGGTGATAACGGCCCGAACCGATCGGGAAAGATTGAACTAGATTTTCTGCTTCTGGCTGCATAGGAATAGAAGGCGCTGGCGTATCCGCGCCCGACGACGCCGGGGGCGGAGGAATTGGCGGAATAGCTGCAGCAGGAGCTGCGTTAGCGATTGTACCTAGCGACTTAGATGCAGACGAAGAAGTCTTTGAGGTGTCGCTTACGCTGGTAGAGGTAGCACCCTTAATGGAGTTCTTAGCTGAGCCCTTAGTGGCGGCGCCGTCGACGGCGTCACGGGCAGCCGCAGTGGCATCCTTGGCGGCAGCTAAGGTGGCGGGGGTTGATTCAGCTAGCGTAACTTTGCTGGTTGCCTGATCACTGACGACGTCGGTAGTGGCCGCGTGGATAACCTCACCCTCAGCGATCACGTCAGAGTACTTAAGCGGCACACTCTTATATGCGGGCGGGGTAACCAGGGCGGCGGCACCCTTATTAAGCACCTTGGCGATCGGGGCGGGCAGCAGGGAAGCCACCTTACGCACCACGGAGGTAACCGGGCGGGCAATATTGTTTAGCTCCTCAACACGCAAAGCCCGGGCGGTGAGTAGATACACCAGGGTCATGATGGGTGCAACAATGAGGATCTGTGCCAGAGAATCACTAAAACCACTGTTGATGTGGATTAGGTTGAGTCCGTAACGCACCAGGTAACCAGCCACTACGGCGGGGGCCACCGCCAGGCCCAGCAATGCGTAGGTGGTGCTAACCCGGCGTACATCCATATGCGGCAGGTGCTTGCGCAGCAAGAACACGATAATTATCGAGCCGGTAGCCTGGCTTGCCGCTGAACCCAAGGCCGCCAGAATCATCCACCAGGTGGCCGGAGCAAACATATATGCCGCAGCGCAAATAATGATCTGGGAAAGACCCACGGGCACGTCGGCCCACAGCATACGTTTAGTGTCGTTATAGGCCAGCATTACACGCTGCATAGTGGCCCATAAACCCTGAGGCACAATACCGATTGCCAGCATCATCAGCACAGCGGCAGAAGCGGAAACCTCTTCAGGGCGCAAAGTGGGTACAAACACCTGCATGGCAGGCCCGGCCAGTACAAAAATACCGGCACTAAATAGGGTGGTGAAAATAGCGATAGTGCGCAGACCTAAAGACAAATCATCCTTAACGCCTTCAGCATCTCCCGCAGCCGCTTTTTCACTCATGCGGGTAAATAACGCCACAATAATTGAGGTAGTCACCAATGATTGCGGCAGCATGAAAATCATTTGCGCATTGGTGTAAATAACCGTAGAAGGCACCACTGTATGGGCATATTCGGGTAATTCACTAGCGCTTAAAGCCGCAGTACCCAGGTTATAGACCACCAAGGTGCTTAGCTCCACCACAATCAGGCCAAACACTGCCCACAGGGCTACCTTGGATACCTGACCCAAGCCAGAACCGCGCAGACCCCACACCAGGCGAGGCTTAAAGCCAGTGCGTACCAGCGGGATGTACAGGACCAAAGCCTGGATGGCGATACCCAGGGTGGAGGTACCCGCAATTACAGCAGTGCGGGTGAAATCCCAGTCAGCTGGGCTACCGCCGCGGGAGTGTTCGCCGTAAATAAACAGGTAGGCAGCCAGGGAAGCGATCGAAATAATGTTATTTAATACCGGCGCCCACATGTAGGGGCCGAAATTATTTTTAGCGTTTAGGACCTGGCCCCATAGGGCATAAAGTCCATAGAAGAAAATCTGTGGCAAACACCAGTAGGCAAACGCGGTAGCTAAACCATGCCATTGACCTAATTGGGAACCATAAATAGTTACCACTATGGTGGCAGCTACCGTCAATACGCCGGTAACCACCGCCAGCAGGGCGCCAGCGGTGGTAATTAACCGGTTAATGAATTCTTCACCGGCTTTTTGACGTAGCGCCCGCACAATTTGCGGCACCAAAATAGCGTTCAGTACGCCGGCAGCCAGCAGGTTATAGATCATGGTGGGCGCGTTATTGGCCACCGTGAAGGCGTCAGCGGCGCCCGATCCGGTAGCACCCAGCGCGGCCACCAGCATGGCGTTACGCACCAGCCCCAACATGCGGGAAGCTAGCGTACCCATAAACATGACTGCGCTAGAGCGCGCCAGTGTTGGTGCTTTTGCCATTACTTACCCTTCTGAGATCACCACACGGCGACCACGGTGTACCGTCCTGACGATACCGGCCACCATAAGCACGCTAAATACACTGCCTAAGCCCCAGGTAAACCAGCTTTCCCAGTTGGCGCGCACACGCATATGCACAGTGGAGCTGGAACCTACCGGCTGCCCCAAGGCGTTCTTCATAGAAACCTTGACGTCAATATCACCGCTACCGACGGCATTTACCGGCACCATCACAGTGGTTTGGGAGTTAGCCGGAATAACTGCAGTGGTGTCACCCTTGGAACGCAGTAGTGAACGCGAAGGGCGTAAATGGATAGTGACCTTGGCAGGTTGCGAAGTGTCGTTAGAGACGCGCACAGGTAGGTGCGCGGAGGAGTCAATGAGGTTAATGGTGGAGCTGGGCAGGGTGCGCAGCATATTGCCGATGATCTTATTGCGGCAGCCGACGTCGTCGATAACCACCATGAACTTACCTTGACGCCAAGCTGAGGACGTAGCCACCTCAGTTAGACGCAGGGTAGAGCCAGCGATTTTTGCGGGCTCATTGTAGATAGACACCATGTTTTGGGTGGTGCTAACAGTTTTGGAGGCGGTGGCTAGTTCTTGCTCGTTGATGCGGTAGGGGTCAGTGGAGCTGACAGGCAGAGGTTCGCGTTCAATCTCAGTGCCGTCGCTAGCTTTAGTACTAGCCAACTGTTCCAGTTCAGTCAGTGGGGCCGGGGTGGACCAACTGTTGTTTATGGCCGAAAGCCGGTCGTTTAGGTCCTTAACATCCATGTTGGAGGCAGAGTCACGCTCTACCAGCAGCAAAACGTGGCGCACCTGATCCGGGCGCTGACGGGTGATAACAGCCGTAGTGCCGCGCGCCAGCTGACGTGCGTCAAAGTCGGTTAGGTTACCTAAAAAGCCCTCATAGGTGGTTAGCATCCCAGAAACAGACTCTGACAGGGTCTGATCAGGGATTAGTACACGCTGGTTGTTGAGGAAAGCTGTGGAGTCAGGAATGTAGTCCAAATCCTCAGCTGGATATAGCGCGTCAGGCGGCGAGATAACCGTGCTCACCTGTCCTTTTACCGCGTCCAGGTAGGTTTGGTCTAGCTCTAGCGACGAGGAAATAGCTACGTCTGCACGGGCCCCGCTTAGCAGCTGGTCCTTACCAACCATGGCTTTAGATTGGTTGATAGCTTCCCTGATTTGGCTGGCTCCAGTGCTGACATGGCTAAGGGCAACCAGGTCGGCGTCCATAGGCGGCAGGGCGATGATGCCCCCGCGTTTGAGAGCGCCAGCTAGGGCCTGGTTAAGGGCCGCGACTTGCTGGGCCTCAACTGCTTTTGCGTTCTGGGTGGAGCTTTGAGTGGGGGTAGGGGTAGCTGAGGCGCTAGGAGTGGCGCTAGCGGTGGCACTAGGCGTGGAATTCTCAGTGTTTGCAGAGGCAGTGGCCGGGGCACTAGCAGTTGGGCTGGCCGTAGCGCTAGGGGTAGCGTCTGCGGTTTTTTGGTTAACCGCTGCGGCAGTGGCGCCTAGGGCAGAAAGCAGGTAGGGGTCTACAGCCACAATTGTCTGACTATTAGCAGCGTTAAGTATTTCGATAGTGCGTGTACGCATCTGGGTGGTGGCAAGTTTGAGGTCTACCTTGTCACCGGTGATGCAGGCGTTGGGGCTAAAACCATCACTTTGGCTGGGGGTAAAGGCTGCCCCTGACTGCAAGGCCAGTAGCTCACGCATCTGCATAGCTGAGGCGGTGAGGGGGATTACCGCAGTGATTTTGGTGGGCTGCACCTGGGTGTTGGGTGACCACACCGCAATGGCGCGGTCGCTACTAACTAGCTCACCGGAAGTTACGGTCACTTCCATGCCGCGCGCGCCCCAGTTGTTGCCGGCAGCGCTGGGAAGCTGCGAGGCGCGAATGTTCAGCGAAAAACGCATAGAGGCACCCGCTGCCAGGGAGTGGTTTAGCTGCTCAGTGTGGGCTACATAGCTGTAGGAGCTGTCGTCAAACACCAGCCAGTCTTTAAGCATCTCCACTGAGCTCTGGGAGCGTGACTGCAGCGATACGCGCATATCAAAGCCAGATAGCGTCTCAGTGGAGGTATTGGTGATAGTCCCCTCCACAGTGATATCACTGCCGGGGCTAATTACCTCAGGGTTGATTTTGTCAACTTCTACAGTGAGCCCGTCAGCTGCAGATTGGCTAATGTCTGCGGCTGAGCCAGTGGGGGTACCTCGGCGGTGACCAGTGCTTTTAACGGTTGCGCTGGTTTTGGTGGCCGCATTACTTTTAGCGACGCCGCCTGCCTGGGCTGTTTTCAAGGTGGCGTAGTGCGCAGCTTGCGACGACGCCGCAGCCACGTTTTTGCCGTAAGTTACTGCTGTAGCGCTCGCCCCAGCTGACGCTGAAGGGAAGATAGCGAGCAGCGCCATTGCTGAGGCAATGGCGCTACAGCGTAAAGCTTTTTTAAATCGTTTCACCCGTCACCTACTAGAATTCTGCGGGCGGCAGCGACAATGCGACGCTCGTTTGGATAAGCCAAACGGCGTGACACTTCACTTAGTGGCACCCAAGCTACGTCCTCGGCCTCATGATCAGGGTCGTTTTCAATGGTCAGCTCGCCGCCGATAGCTTCCAACAAATAGTGATGAACTACCTTATGTACGCGATGCTGTTCCCCGGTGAACCAATAGTCGATTGAGGCCAAGTGGCGCAGCACGCGCCCCTCAATACCGGTTTCTTCCGATATTTCACGGACGGCAGCTTCTGGGGGAGTTTCACTGCCTTCTAGATGACCCTTAGGTAGACACCATTCCAGGCGAGCGCCGCGATTGCGGCGGGCAATTACTGCGGCCATGGCCTGCCCGTTTTGGACGTCTACTACCAGCCCACCAGCGCTGGTTTCGTCTACTACCGGCAGCGCACGCGAACTGACCCGGCGCAGAGCTGGGCCAGTGTATGGGAACGGGCGGTTAGCAGACATATACAAGATTCTAAAACACAGGTGGATAACTGCGCGTGTGGCGTAGACATGGCAATCTAGTAGGGATGCAAAACGTTCTGCCGCCAATCGCCGACCAAGCTCTAGCCAATCTGCCAATTTCATTGGCTGCATTAGGGCATGCTTTTGTTCGCTCCGGGTATGAAATTTCCCTAGTGGGAGGCCCAGTGCGAGACGCCTGCTTGGGTATTGAGCCACACGATTTTGACCTAACCACCTCCGCACGCCCAGAAGAAACCGAGCGTTTGCTGCGGCAGTGGGGTGATGCCTGTTGGGATGTGGGACGTAACTTTGGCACGATTGCCGCTAAAAAGGGCGACGTCGTCGTTGAAGTAACCACTTACCGCACTGAAGAGTACGAAATCGGCTCGCGCAAACCGGCCGTAGCTTACGGTGACAACCTCGAAGGTGACCTAACTCGCCGCGACTTCACCGTTAACGCCATGGCGCTGCGCCTACCCGACCTGGAGCTGGTGGACCCCCACAACGGGCTGGCGGACCTGCAGGCAGGGATTTTGCGCACCCCGGTAAGCGCTGAGCAGTCTTTCGACGACGACCCGCTACGTATGCTACGGGCGGCACGCTTTGCTTCACAGCTAGGTTTCGACGTGGACCTAGAGGTGATGGAAGCCATGGAACAGATGGCGCAGCGTCTAGAGATCGTTTCAGCTGAGCGTATCCGCGCCGAGCTTGAGCGTCTGCTGCTTTCTCCCTACCCGCGCCGAGGTCTAGAGCTGCTGGTACACACCGGTATTTGCGACATTGTGCTGCCTGAGATCTCAGCCCTACAAGACACGGTCGATGAGCACCGCCGTCACAAGGATGTTTATGAGCACACGCTGACCGTATTGCAGCAGGCCATGGATTTGGAGACCGGCCCTGACGGGGCTGTGCCCGGGCCGGATCTGCGACTGCGCCTGGCGGCGCTAATGCATGACATCGGTAAGCCGGCCACGCGCCGTTTCATGCCTGACGGCACCGTTACTTTCCACGCCCACGACTATGTGGGGGCGCGCATGACCGCTAAACGTATGCGCGCACTGCACTTCGATAAGCAAACCATTAAGGACGTTTCACGCCTAGTGGAGCTGCATTTACGCTTCCACGGCTATGCGGACTCGCCCTGGTCTGACTCGGCGGTGCGCCGCTATGTGACCGACGCCGGCCCGCTGCTGGCCCGCCTGGGGTGCTTGACCCGTGCGGACGTGACCACCGGTAATCGCCGCAAAGCCGCCATGCTTTCACACGCCTACGACGATCTAGAGCGACGCATTGAAGCCCTGCGTCAGCAGGAAGAACTGGCCTCTATCCGGCCTGAGCTGGACGGCCAGGAAATCATGGCAGAGCTAGGTATCAAGCCGGGTCCTGAGGTTGGTAAAGCCTATAAGTTCCTGCTGGATCTACGTATGGAACGCGGCCCGATCGGTAAAGAACTAGCCCGCGAGGCGCTACATTCCTGGTGGGCCACCCAGCAGTAGCACCCTGGCCGGCGGCGCTAAAGCCGCCTGCGCCTGAAGCATGAGCCACAAGCTGGCCAACTAAATAGCTGATGTATACAAAAGGGGGGCGCGGCTAAAAGCCGCGCCCCCTAGCGTTTAGCTAGTGTCAGGCTAGCTCGGGCTGTAGACCCAAAGTGCCTACCAGCGAAGCGCGGTATGCGTCGCTAGCGTAGTGGGCCTGGGCGGCCTCTACCTCGGCTAGGCGCTCGCGGGCACCGATGCGCTCAACTACACCCTCGTTACCAGGGGTGTTGATGAACTTCTCAAGGGCAGCGTGAGCCTTGTCAGCGTGCTTGCGGTCACGGACAACCTTGGCGTCCAGGCGGGCGTTGTACCAGTCGGAAGCCAGGATGTTCTCACGCTCGAATAGGGCGCGGAACTCGGGGCTGTATAGGTGCCAACCCTCGCGGCTGACGCCGTCGTGCATGATCTCCAGCAGGGCGCGCAGAGGCGGGCAGGCCTGCTCCAGGGAGCCGTCAGCGAAGTAACGGTCGGCAACCACCTTGTGGGTGGTGACGATAACGTCAACGCTGTCAGCAAAGGTCTTGGGATCTTGCAGCTCAGGACGCAGCATCTCCTCGGTGAAGATGACATCGGGGTGTAGGAACACACGACCGAAGTAGTTACGTACGAACTCGCCGTTGATGCGGTAGCCCAGGCGGCTAGCCTCAACCTTGCGGCCTTCGTATTCGAAGTCCTCAATGCGCTCCAGGCAGCCCTTAGCGATTAGCTCCTTGGCGTCACGCTCAGCGTGGCTCATGCGGGAGAACAGCTCCGGGATCAGCAGCGAAATGTCGTGGGCGACCTTCACCTTGGGGCCGATGTAACCAGCCGAAGACAACCAACCGTCATAGCCACCTAGCGCGTAGCTCAGCAGCGAAGCGTTCAGGTCGTAAACGGTGGGCAGAGCGTTGAACGGGGCCTTGGTTAGCGCACCTTCACTACCGGCACCGGTGGTGGAAGGCGACTTACCGGTCATGGAGGAAATGAACTCCATGTACAGCTCCGGCAGCTCCATGTAGTGCAGTGGGTTGTAAGCGCACAGGGCGGGCACACCCGGCTCAGGCGGGTTGTTGCGGCGACCAGCGGCCACCACATCCACGCTTTCACGCAGCGGCTCGTCCAGCGGCACCTCGTGGTAGAGGTGGGCGGCCACCTCGGCTAGCTCAACCTCGTAGGGGTTGGCCAGGTCCGGGCGCAGCTGCAGGTAACGCGGGTTCTTGGAGCGAGCACCGTTAACAATGCGGGTGTGAGCGCTGGAAACAAAGTAGGTTCCATCCTCACCCTGAGCCGCAGCGCGGCGGATCAGGTCCTGCATCGGCTTGGTGTACTGGCTCAGACCAGGGGCGTCATCCACTAGCTCCTGGGCCTGAGCAGGGCTCATGGGCTCGAAGTTAGAGATGAATGTGCCCGGCTTGGACATGTCCAGCTCGGTCTGCTTGTCGTAGCCACGTACGACGGCGTCGTCGGGGCGCTGGAACAGCAGACGCTCGCAGTTAGCGACGTACTTGCGGCTCAGGCCAGCAATGCCGTGCTCAGCGGCGAAGGCGGCGTCGGCCTCCTGGGCGGGCACCACAATGGAGGCGGTGATGTCGTCTTCGGTCTGAACCTTGGCGGCGGGGGAGAAGTCCGGACGCAGCGAGAATAGACGCCAGGCGCCGTCGTCCTCGAAGCCCACACGCAGCATGTTGACCTTGATGACCTCGCCATCTAGGCGCAGGGAGTTGGCGTGACGGCCGTTAACCAGACCCACGGTGAAGTGGCTACGCCAGTCGCTACCCCAAGCCGGCTGGTAGTAACGCTTAACGGTGTAAACCAGTTCCTTAACGTGGTCCGGGATAGTGGACAGGAAGTGGTTGTAGTCAGGCGAGTAGGCCGGTGAGGCGGTCAGCAGCTTGATAACCGAACCCAGCGAACGCTTTTCGCTCAGGATCGAGCGGTGGTCAACCCCGTTTGACTTGGGGTCAGCGAAACGGCCTGAGTAGTCGCGGTCGAGTAGTACCTGCACCATGTCCAGGTCCTTTTCGACGTCGCCCACGTAAGCCTCACCGAACACGAAGGCGTCCAGTAGGGCCTTAGAGATCTCAGACTTACCACCACCGGAAACGGTAGCGGGCTTGTGCATCTGAGTGGTCCACGGGGCGGTACCTACCAGGTGCCACTGACGCTCGTCGCCGCTGCGGTGCTTGGTGTGTAGGCGGTAACCCGAGGGGGTGTAGTAGGTCTTGCCGGCCAGTAGCGGAATGGACACGCGGGTGCCGTTGTGGTCCCATTCCACGGTCTGGGTGCGCATCGAGAAGTGCGAGCCAGCGGGAACTACCAGTAGGTTCTTGTCGTTGATGGCGACGGCGTGACCGTCGTCGCACATCTGGAAGTAGCTGGGGTTGGCGTCAACTACACTCTGCACGGTTAGGTGTGCAGGGGTGTACTTGTCGGTGTAGTCCTGGCCCAGGTTGTAACGCGGGAAGGCGCGTGCACCACCGGCGTGCTCTTCTTCCACGTTGCCCAGCAGGTTGGCGCTGTAGCCAATCTGGGTCTTAACTTCCTTCTTGCAGTAACCGAAGTAGTTGTCGGCCACTACGGTGACGATTACGCCGCGCTCGTCACGGGCGCAGCACTTGAAGGCCTTGCCGTCGTTGTAGAGGTCGCCCTCTTCCTTCCAGCACATGCCGTCGCGACGCTGACGCTCGGTGGCCTGGTCCCAGTGGGGCAGGCCTAGTTCCTTCTTGGTCAGCTTGGTCAGGTGCGGGGCCAGGATGACGCAACCGGTGTGACCAGTCCAGCTGGTGGGGTCGAGGGAGGCGTCGTTCTCGGGCAGGTAGGGGTCTCCGGCGTTGCCGAAGATGGACTCTACGAAGTCCAGGTTGGAAACCAGGCCACCGGGGGCGATGAAGCGGATTTCCATGGTGCGCTGGTTGTTTACGCCAGGCACTGCGGGCACGACGATGGGGCGCAGTAGGAGGGATACGAAGGCTTTTGCCGGGGAGTCCGAATGAGCGGCCCAAGGAATCTGCATGAGTTCATCGGGAACGTCATTGATTGCGTGCTCTAGCAGGCGACCAAAGACTTCACGCGGCACAGCGCGCTTGTCGTCAGGGATCGGTAGGCCACCTTCAGCTACGTGGAACACACCGGCAGTGGTACGTCGGTCATTCTTCGGGTTGTGGACGACGCCGTTGAGTACCTTGTAGCTGGTTACGTATTCAGAAACAAAGTGGTCTTCGCCTTCGGGGAGGGCTAGGGCGCGCGAGAGACCAGGCTGATCTAGTACGAAAGTTGCTCCAGGTAGTCGAGGTGCGACGTCGGTACCTTCGAAATAACTGTCTAGGAAGTTCTGAATGCGAGTGTCAGACGCACACAGACGGTTGGATAGTCGCCGCGACATTTCACGAGTACGGGCCAACAGCGGAGCCGTAAGCGAGGCAGTGGCAGAGTCTAGGTTGCCCTGTGACACGGGGATGCCTAGCAGTGCTAAACGTAAGCTGATCGCGGAGTTTGTGCTTTCAGGTGAAGTTTTCTCCATAAGTCATAAGCATAGTGGGTAGGTAGTAGTGTTGTCGTGACGCATGTCCTATACCTGAGAAAGCATTTCTTTCATACTGGAAGGAATCGTTGTGTGGCCGGTTCTCCGCCGGGCGCTAAGAATATTAAGCAGAAACGGGGACTATAGGTGTCGTTACCACCGCAAATCCCGCCGCGCGCTAACTCGGGCGCGAAGGCAAGTGCTAAACAGAGTTCATCGCCTGCAGCGTCTTTAGGTGGAGCTGGCAGGGCTAATCAGCGGCCTACTGGTCAAAGGCCTGTGGGCAAGGGAGCCCCGGCGCGTAAGGGGGCAAGTAAAAATTCAACGCGACCGGCAAACCGTGGCGGCTCTAAAGGCCCTAAATCCAAGCGCAAGCTATGGAATTACCCGCGTGCTGGCAAAGGCAAGATTAGGCGTTGGCTGCCCAGCTGGCAGTTTGTGCTTTGCTCGATCCTATTCGTGCTGACTATGGGTATTGGCACGCTGATGCTGGCTTATGCCACCACGGATGTGCCCGCGCCTAATGACTTTGCTAAGGCTCAGACCACTGTGGTCTACTACGACGACAGCAAGACTGAGATGGGGCGTTTTACGGATATTAACCGTACCGTCATTGACACCACCAAGCTGCCCTCCTATGTGGGTAACGCAGTGGTAGCCAGTGAGGACTCCAGCTTCTACTCCAACAACGGTATTGACCCTAAGGGTATTGTCCGTGCGTTGTTCAACAACTTAACCGGTGGGCCGATTCAGGGTGCCTCAACCCTGACCCAGCAGTACGTGAAGAACTACTACGTAGACACCACTGATTCTTATGTGGGTAAGCTCAAGCAGGCTTTCTTGGCGGTCAAGATTGACCAGTCCCAGTCCAAGCAGAAGATTTTGGGTAACTACCTCAACACCATTTACTACGGCCGTGGTGCCTACGGTGTGGAGGAAGCCTCCAAGGCCTACTTTGGTCACAGCGCTGATAAGTTGACGCTGTCTGAAGCTGCGCTGCTTAGCGCCGTGATTCCGGCCCCCTCAGGCTGGGACCCGGCGGTGAACGCCAAGACCAGTCAGGCCAAGTGGACTCGTGTGGCTGACCTGATGCTTAAGCAGAACTTCATTACCGCCGCCCAGCGTGCAGAAATGAAGTTCCCCAAGACTATTGAGCCCACCACCAAGCAGGTTTATGCAGGTACCAAGGGTTACCTGCTGCAAATGGTGCGTACTGAGCTTAAAGCCAAGATGAAGCTGACTGATGAGCAGATCGATACCGGTGGTTTCAAGGTCACCACTACCATTAACCAGAAGGACCAGGAAGCTGCCGTCAACGCAGTACACACCCTGCCCTCTGACAAGCCTGCCGGCTTGGGTGTGGCCTTAACCAGTATTGATCCGCGCACCGGCGCAATTGTGGCGCTCTATGGTGGCGAGGACTATCTCAAGAGCCAGGTCAACTCCGCTACTCAGGCAGTAGCCCAGGCGGGTTCTACCTATAAGCCTTTCGCGCTGGTCACCGCCCTCAATGACGGCATGACCTTATCTGATGGCTATATGGGCACCTCACCCATGACCATTGAGGGGCACGAGTTCCAAAACTTCCAGGATGTCTCCTATGGCTGGGTGAACCTGGTTAAAGCCACGGCTTTCTCCATTAACACCCCCTACCTGCAATTGAATAAAGATATTGGCCCGGAAAACACCAATAAGACAGCTATTGCCGCTGGTTACCCAGCCAACACGCTAGGTTTCGACGACACCACGCAGGGTGTACTGGGGTCGGTTTCGCCCCACAACATCGATATTGCTCGTGCCTACGCCACCTTTGCGGCTCAGGGCCAGCGCCACGACATCCACATTGTGGGTAAGGTGTCCAGCTCTACCAACACGGTGGTTTACACCGCTAACACCACTGGTCAGCAGGTGTTCAAGAAGGAAGTAATGGCTGACGTAACCTATGCGCTGACTCAGGTAGTGCAGCTGGGTTCAGGTGAAACCGCGAAGAGCCTGAACCGTCCGGTGGCTGCTAAGACCGGTTCGTCCTCGGATAACAAGTCTGCGCAGTTCGTTGGTTACACTCCCCAGTTGGTTACTGCGGTGACCTTGTTCCAGCAGGGTGCCGATGGTTCTGAACAGTCCATTACCCCCTTCGGTAACTACAGTGAAATCACCGGTAGCACCTACCCGGCAGATATCTTCACTAACTACATGGGCGCGGCTCTTGACGGCCAGGAAGTGCTTGACTTCCCTGAGCGTTCAGACGAGTCCTACAGCTCTAGCAGCCGTGGTGGTTCTAGCAGTGGCGGCGGCAGCAGTAACGGCGGCGGCAACTCTGACCAGAACAACAACGGTGGCAGCAACGGTGGCAGCAATGGTGGCGGTGAAGCTACTCAGCCAGCCCAGTCTGCCAGCCCTGTACCCAGCGGCGATTCCAACGGAGGCAACGGCTCCGGTAATGGAAACGGCAATGGCAACGGAGATAACGGAAACGGTAACGGCGGCGGTAACGGCGGCGGCTCCGGTGGAGACAACGGCGGTGGAAACGGCGGCGGCAATGGCGGCGGCTCCGGTGGAGACAACGGCGGCGGTAACGGCGGCGGCAATGGCGGTGGAAACGGTGGCGGCTCCGGTGGAGACAACGGCGGTGGAAACGGCGGCGGCAATGGCGGCGGCAATGGCGGCGGTAACGGCGGCGGTAACGGCGGCGGTAACGGTGGCGGCTCCGGCGGTGGAAACTAGCCACGCTGTTAACCAACCACACCGGTAACCGTAGCTAACCGCATACGGTAACCAAATACACACGGGCGGCGGGAAGTGAATTTACTTCCCGCCGCCCGCCTGTATCGGTTAGGGTTATGTACTGGTTTGGCTTAGCTGCACCCGCAGCGAATGACAAACCTTACGCATCTACCCTCCTGTCACGGAAAGACCGTGACCGTATAGACCAGAGGAGGTGGGTACCAAGCATGCGTCACTACGAGATTATGATCATTCTCGAACCCGAGACCGACGAACGTACCATCAACGCGTCGCTCGAGAAGCTGCTACAGGTTGTTCCCGCTGAAGGCGGTAGCCTGGACAAGGTGGACGTCTGGGGACGTCGTCGCCTGGCTTACGACATCAAGAAGAAGTCTGAAGGTTTCTACGTCGTCGTCGACATGACCGCGACCCCGGCAACCGCTCAGGAACTGGACCGTCAGCTGAGCCTGAACGAGTCCGTGCTGCGCACCAAGCTGCTGCGTCCTGAGGCCTGAGAAGTAACCGCCAAGGGAGGCAAACATGGCTGGAGACACCATTATCACCGTGGTCGGTAACCTGACCCACGACCCGGAGCTACGCTTTACACCCTCCGGGGCGGCTGTGGCCTCTTTTACCATCGCGTCAACCCCGCGTACCTACGACCGCCAGTCTGGCGAGTGGAAGGACGGGGACGCCCTGTTCATGCGCTGCTCTTTGTGGCGTGACGCCGCCGAGAACGTAGCCGAATCCCTCACCAAGGGAATGCGCGTAATCGCGCAGGGCCGTCTCGTACAGCGCTCCTACACCACCCGTGAAGGTGAACAGCGCACCGTGGTTGAAATGCAGGTGGATGAGATCGGCCCGTCTCTGCGCTACGCCAAAGCCCAAGTGACCCGCAACTCTCGCGGTGGCGGTAACTACGGTGGCAACAATGCTGGCGCCAGCAATGGCGGCGGCTACGGCGGCTCCCAGGGTGGCTACAACGCCAACAACAACGCTTCTGCTGGTGGCTACAGCGGTTACAACAGCGCCCCGCAAGGCGGCAGCGCTGGAGACCCGTGGGCTACTGGCGGCTCTTCTTTCGGTGACGAACCGCCGTTCTAAACCTGCCAGGCGCAGTGCCTAGTGCGCAGTGCCTAGCGCGGGACCTGCTTAGCGCAGAATGCCTCATACAGGGCCTGCCTAACGCAGGCGGCTTAAGTCACCAACGCCCGCCCATTTGGGATCATTTGGGTAGGACACCCAGACATTCATCTTTAGAGTGCTAAGCACTCAGACCAAGGAGTACCACTATGGCGAAGCCCCAACTTCGCAAGCCGAAGAAGAAGGTTGGCCCGGTCAAGGCCATCAAGGTCGGCGTCATTGACTACAAGGACACCGCCACCCTACGCAAGTTCATCTCCGACCGCGGCAAGATCCGCGCTCGTCGCGTGACTGGCGTTTCCGTACAGGAACAGCGCAAGATCGCCAAGGCTGTTAAGAACGCCCGCGAGATGGCCCTGCTGCCCTACTCTTCCAACGCTCGCTGATAGGGAGGACTAGCAATGTCAACCAAGCTCATCCTCACCCACGACGTCACCAACCTCGGTGTCGCCGGTGACGTAGTTACCGTTAAGGACGGCTACGCCCGTAACTACCTAGTGCCCCGCAAGCTGGCCACCCCGTGGACCAAGGGCGCTCAGCGTCAGATCGACCAGATGGCTGAGGCTCGTCGCCGCAACGCCATTGAGTCCATGGAAGCCGCCCAGACCGCTCGCGCCTGGCTAGCCTCCAACGTGGTTACCGTTGCCGCCGTTGCCGGCGCTAACGGCCGCCTGTTCGGTGCGGTAAGCACCTCTGACCTAGCTGAGGCCGTTAAGGCTGCCGGTGGTCCCGCGATTGACCGTCGCAAGATCCAGCTGACCCGCCCGGTTAAGGCTCTGGGTCGTCACTCCGCCAGCGTGCGTCTGCACCAGGACGTGACTGCTCCCCTGGAGATCAACGTTATCGTGGCTCGCTGAAGCTAGTTGCGCTAATTAACGCAGCTAAATGGCCGCTCACCGGTTTTGGTGGGCGGCCATTTGCGTCGTAGCCGTTTGCATAGCGGCCATTTGCGCCTTTGGCTCACGTTTGCGTGCCAGGGCCGACGGCGGCAGTGGCGACGACGCCGGGGCCGGGCAGTGGCGGGCATTCTTGCGGGCGCTAGGGGCGCGGCTACGGCCTGGTGCGTCGGCTACGGCCCGGTGCGTCGGCCGGGAGCTGGGCCTGTGCGGGGGCTGGGCCTGTGCTGGGGACCGGGCGGCGCCGTCGTCGCTAATTACTCACTGTAAGGGTCCGCACCCACCGCTTCGCGGGCCATATTGGCGAAGCAGGAGACGTGCCCACGGAAGGAAACCGGGATAGTGCGGGTCTCGCCGTTACGGTGCTTAGCCACAATAATGTCAGCCTCACCGGGGCGGTTTTCCTCCTCATAGTATTCAGGGCGGTGCAGCAGCATAATCAGGTCCGCATCCTGTTCCAACGAGCCAGACTCACGCAGGTCACTCATCTGGGGCTTGCGGTCGGTGCGGTTTTCCGGGCCACGGTTAAGCTGAGCGGCGGCAATCACCGGAATCTCCAGCTCCTTAGCCAGCAGCTTCAAGGCGCGGGAAAACTCCGAAACTTCCTGCTGACGCGACTCCACGCGGCGCCCACTAGTCATCAACTGTAGATAGTCAATAACAATCAAACCCAGGTTGAACTGCTGCTTTAGACGCCGGGCCTTGGCTCGGATCTCCGGCATGGTCAAGTTGGGGGAGTCATCCACATACAGCGGCGCCTCAGAAACCGGGCCGTAATGCTTAGCCAGGCGCTCCCAGTCGCGGTCATCCATTTTTCCGCTGCCGCGCAGCTTATTTAGCAGCACATTAGACTCCGCCGACAACATGCGCATCATGATTTCCATGCGCCCCATTTCCAGCGAGAAATAGCAGGCCGCAATCTTGTGGTGAATCGCCGCCGAACGGCAAATATCCAGGGCCAGCGTGGACTTACCCATGGCCGGGCGCCCCGCAATAATCACCATCTGCCCTGCCTGCAAACCACCGGTGAGCTCATCTAACTCAATGAACCCCGTGGGCACGCCCCGCATCCCCTTATTGTCGCGGTTTTGGGCGGCTTCAATCTCTAAATTGGCGTCGTCAAGGATGTCACCCACGCGCACGTAATCATCGGAGCTGTTGCGCTCAGAAACTGCGTAAATTTCGGCTTGGGCCAGGTTTACTAGCTCGTCGACGTCGCCGCCGTCAGTGGCGTAGCCCAGTTGCGTGACGCGCGTGCCAGCCTCCACCAGGCGGCGCATAGTGGCGCGTTCACGCACAATACGCGCATAGTAGGCGGTGTTGGCCGCCGTCGGCACAGTAGCAATCAGAGACGCTAGGTAAGGGGCCCCACCCACCTTTTCCAGGTTGCCCTGGCGCTGGAGCTCATCAGATACCACGATGGGGTCAGCCGGCTCCCCACGCGAATAGACACTAATGATGGCGTCAAAAATCTGCTCGTGGGCGTGGCGGTAAAAATCAGGGCCTTTAATCTCCTGCAAGGCGTCAGCGATAGCGTCCTTGCTCAGCAGCATGCCCCCCAAGGTGCTCATTTCCGCAGATTCATCCTGAGGCGGGATGCGGTCGAAGATATCTGCGGTGTCGCGCGGCTCCATGGTTGACCTTTCTGTGCGGTGATTGTTCGGGTAGATCTAAGTAGACCGACGTCGTCGACAAAAACACCCCTCCCAGACTGGCACAAAACCACCTAGGCGGCCAGAGGTTAAGCTACCGGCTGGGCCACTGTAGAGGGCGCGAGGGGCAGTTGGCAAATCGAAAAATTGCTTCGCTGTGGGTAATACAAAAAAGCCTGTGGGCAACGCCTGTGTATATGTGGAAAAAGTTGGGGAAAACTGTGGAAACGTGTGTGGTTAGCTCAGATCACATTATGAGAAACCTTGCTATTGCAACGAAAAGTGCCTGTGGGGAAAGTGGATAAAAAATTGCCACCAAATCTGTGGAAAACTCATCAGACCTGGGGAGAACCGGCGTGTCGAGGCTTGACGCAGTCTACAAAACTGTTTGCAAACCGCTTTCAAAAGCTGGACACAACTAGTTAGCGCGGCCGGTGGAGGTTAGGCTCGCCAACAGTATGAGTACAGCAGTTTCCCCCTCCCCTGAAGTCTCTTCCACAGACGACGCCTACGCTACCGGCGCCAGCACCGACGCACCGGCGGGTGCCGGCACTGATGCACCGGCGGGTGCCAGCACTGACGCGCCGGCGGGCGCCAGCGCCGACGCGCCCTTTACCAGCCCGGCTGACAAACTGCGCGGGCGCGAACTTGACCGCCAAATCCTGGCCCTGGCCCTGCCAGCCCTGGGCGGGCTGGTGGCCTCGCCGATCTTTGTCATGATCGATTCCTCCATGGTTGGTCACCTGGGCGCCGACCCTCTGGCGGCGCTGTCGCTGGCCTCCTCCATTTTGACCACGGCAGTGGGCCTGTTCGTGTTCCTCACCTACGCCACCACGGCCACAACCGCACGGCATTTCGGGGCCGGGCGCCGTCGAGAAGGGCTAAAAGCGGGGCTGGACGGAATCTGGCTGGCGGCCCTAATCGGTGTGGCGGTGGCCGGCGTAGCGATGGTGTTTGCGCCCCAGATTGTGGCGGCGATGGGAGCTAAGGCGTCGGTGGCGACTAACGCGGTGGCGTACCTGCGCATGGTGTTGCCGGGGCTGCCGGGGATGCTGGTGGTGCTGGCGGCCACGGGCACGCTGCGCGGGCTGCTGGACACGCGCACGCCGTTCATTGTGGCCCTGGCAGGGGCGGCGCTAAACACGCTGCTCAACGCCTTCTTCCTGTATGTGGTGGGGCTGGGGGTGGCCGGCTCGGGGCTGGGCACGGCCTTGGCGGAGCTGTCGATGGGGGCGGCGCTGGTGGCCCCGATTGCCCGCGCGGCCCACGCTGAGCAGGTCAGTTTGCGTCTGCGCCTGGCCGGGCTGCGTGCCTCCATGGGTGAGGGACTGGGGCTGTTTGTGCGCAATATTTCTTTGCGCGTGGCCATTTTGTCTACCGTATGGGCGGCTACCGCTTTAGGGGCGACGGCGCTGGCTTCCTACCAGGTGGTTAACGCACTGTGGGGGGTGTGCTCGTTTGGGCTTGATGCCTTGGCGATTGCGGCTCAGGCGCTGATTGGTCAGGCACTAGGGCGGGCTGCCGAGGCGCGCCGGCGTGGCGACGAGGCTGCTTTGGCGCAGGAAGATGCAGCAATTAGCCGGATTTTGCGCCGCTGCATGGGCTGGACCCTGGGCGTGGGGGTGGCCGTGGGGCTGGTTGTGGCCGGGGGCGCCAAGTGGCTGCCCTGGTTCTTCACCTCTGACGCACCCGTGCGCGAACTGGCTTTCTGGCCGCTACTGGCCATGGCGGCGTCGTTACCGCTGGTGGCGGTGGCTTTCCTGTACGACGGCATTTTGATGGGGGCTGGCGACGGGCGGTACCTGGCGGTGGCCGGCGTGATCAACCTGGTGCCTTACCTGCCGGCAATCTTGCTGCTGGTCAACGCTCATGAAGGCCTGAGCGACAATACGGCGCTGATGCTGCTGTGGGGGGCGTTTGCATTCATTTTCATGGGGATGCGGGCGCTGACTACCGGCTGGCGGATCCACACCGACGCCTGGAAAAAGTAAATACAGGCATAAACACAGGCATAAATACAGGCAAAATCATCCCTTCCCTATAAAAAATTCATGGGGTTTTATAGGGAAGGGATGAAATGTCAGTATTTGTGAAGAGGGCCTAAAGAAGAAGGGTCCGGAGAAGAAGGATCCAGAGAAGGGGAACCGGGAGCAGCGTGCCAAAAACTGTTTTCTTACAGAGGTCTGGATGTCCGCGCTGTGCGTCACTGGGCTGGTGATCGCAGGAGTTCCCTAAACAGATGCTCGGATGGTGCACCTATCGGCTGTCCCAAATGTGACCCCGGTGGGGTTCCTGGCTAGACCTTCGCCCCTGGGTAGTTTTCGCGTCTGGGCAGTATCTCGCGCCGGGACAGCACTTTATACCCGGATGCCCGAGCAGTTATTTACAGATACGCAGATTTCGTCCGTTGCCTGTAAAACCCCATGGAAAAATCATAGGGAAGGGATGATTTTGCCTGTATTTGACTGTGCCGGCTAAGTCCATAAGTTATACAAAAAGTTAAAAAAGTAGGGGCCCCAGGTAACCCCTTAATACCTGGGACCCCCACAGATTATGGGAAGACCGGCTCGGTTCAGCCTTTCAGCCTTTCGGCTTTGGTGGTTGGCGCCGTGGCCAGACCTCTACAGATACGCAGATTTCGTCCGTTCCCTATAAAACCCCATGGAAAAATTATAGGGAAGGGACGATTTTACCTGTTTTTGTCTGTGTCTGTCAGTCTGACTGTGCCTCTGAAGGCCTCAGAGGGTAGCGGATGCGCCGCCCTGGTAGACGTAGCTGAAGGGGGCGTTGCCGTGCATACGGTTCTCGATGGAACTGAGCACTACCTGCTTGGCGTCGCGCACTGCCTGCAGCGGCGCCACGCCCTTAGCTACCTGCGCGGTAATGGCGGCGGCCAGAGTGCAGCCAGCACCAGAAACTCGCTCGGAGCCCACTGCCGGCACTTCCAGCACCTCTAGCTGCTCGCCGTCGTAGTAAACATCCAGCGCAGTGCCGGTGCCCAGCAGGGTGCCAGCCTTAGCCACCACCACGGGCACACCCTGGTCGTAGATGGCCTTAGCAGCGTCCTTAAGCTGCTCCACACTGGTGATCTCGCCGCGACCAGAAAGCACCTGGGTCTCGAACAGGTTCGGGGTAACAATGCTGGCCTTGGGCAGCACCTGGGCGCGCAGAGCATTGTCCACATCCAGGGCCGCGCCGGGCTCCTGACCCTTGCAGATCAGTACCGGGTCCAGCACCACCTGGGGGAACTTGTAGGTGTCTAGTGCCTGGGAGACCACCTCGATGGTGGCCGGGGTGCCCAGCATGCCGATCTTTACAGCATCAATGTGGCTGTGAACGCTGGCGGCCGCCTCAATCTGGTCGGCAATCACCTGCGGGTCAACCGGGACGAAACGGTGGCCCCAGTTGTTGTTGGGGTCGAAGGAAACAATGCAGGTAAGTGCAGTGCAGCCAAACACACCCAGTTCGTGGAAAGTTTTTAGGTCAGTCTGAGCGCCGGCGCCGCCGGAAGCCTCAGAGCCAGCAATTGCAAGTGCAATGGGAGTAGCCATACGGATAGTTTGCCCCCTTAATAGCGGCTTTGGCTAGGGTAGAGATGGTGTAGTTAGTTATTACTAACTCAGTTATGTCTTGAGTATTGTCTGGTTACCCCCGCAAATTGATTAACGACGACGCCGTCCGGGTTTGCTCTGATGCTTGCGTCTGTCGGGCAGTAATTCACGACGACGCCGTCCACCGCCTGCCTGCGTCCCCTTAAGCTAAGCGCATACCTACCCGGGCACAGCCCAGACAAAGCTAAATGCGGCATTATTAGAGCATGACCGCACTCAACACCAATGCGCTAACGGCCCTGCCGGTTGTCCCCGAAGTTGATGGAGAACTAATCACCCCCGCCGCACTGATGGCTGGCGCAGTTGACCCCGAGCTGGCCTCGCGTCCCTTAAGCGTATTCGACCTGATGCGAGTCGGAATCGGCCCCTCCTCCTCCCATACTGTGGGCCCCATGCGTGCCGGGGCTGCATTTGGCGCTGCACTCGTGCGTAACCTTGAGCGCCGTCGCCAAGCCACCCAAGAAACCCAAGACACCGCGCTACCTCAAGTAACCCGCCTGACCGTAGAGCTATACGGCTCGCTGGGGGCCACCGGGCGCGGACACGCCACCGACCGCGCCGTCGTCATGGGCCTGGGCGGCTACAACCCCAAAACCGTCCCCCAGGAAGTGTGCGCCAACTTCTGGGACCAGGTGGAAGCCCAGGGCTACGTGCAAATGCCGGGGCTAGGCCAGGTACCCTTCTCCACCAGCAAAGACATCATGTTCCTACCCGGGCGCGTGCTTTCCTACCACGTCAACGGCATGACCCTAACCGCCTACGACGCCGCCGGGGCGGAAATCCTACGCCGCACCTACTTCTCCGTGGGTGGCGGCTTTGTGATGGAGGATGTGGGCAGTGACGGTCACCCCGAAATCCGAGCCCTGGCCACAGCCGAAACCAAAGAAGTCAGCGCCACGGTAGCCCCCTACCCCTTCTCCAGCGCCAACGAGCTACTAGCCATCTGCCGGCGCACCGGGCTACGCATCAGCGACGTGGTGCTAGCCAACGAGGTCTCTGCCCGCACTGAACAGGAAGTAATCGACTACATCCGCCTGCTAGAAACCACCATGATGCAGTGCATCGAGGCCGGCTGTAAGGCCCAGGGGGTACTGCCCGGCGTGCTCGGTGTCCACCGCCGCGCCAACGCCCTCTACCAGCGCCTACTGGCTGAGGAGAAAACCCCCGCCGACGCCTACTGCCGCCGTGACCCGCTGCGTGGCATGGACTGGGTTAACCTCTACGCGCTCGCGGTCAATGAGGAAAACGCCGCTGGTCACCGTGTGGTTACTGCCCCCACTAATGGCTCGGCGGGGATTATGCCGGCGGTTTTGGCTTACTACCGCCACTTCTGCCCGGGTGCTAACGACGACGGCGTGCGTCGCTTCATGCTGGCAGCTACCGCCGTGGGGGCCCTGATCAAGACCAACGCGTCGATTGCTGGCGCTGAGGTGGGCTGCCAGGGCGAGGTGGGTTCAGCTTCCTCTATGGCTGCGGCGGGCTTGACTGAGGCCCTGGGCGGCACCCCTGAGCAGGTGGAGAATGCTGCTGAAATCGCCATGGAACACAACTTAGGGCTCACCTGCGACCCGGTTGGTGGCCTGGTGCAAATTCCTTGCATTGAGCGCAACGCGGTGGCCAGTGTGAAGGCTATTAACGCCTCACGTATGGCCCTGTGGGGCGAGGGCCGTCACCAGGTCAGCCTGGACACGGTTATTGAAACCATGCGCCAAACCGGTGAAGACATGCTCTCCAAGTACAAGGAAACCTCCCTGGGTGGCCTGGCTGTAAACGTCGTCGAGTGCTGAGTAGGGGGAGTCTTCCCTAAGCGTATTAGTAGCGCGCAGCAGCTAAATGCAGTGTGATAGAGCTATGACAGCCACAAATGCCACCACTTCCGAGGCCAGCCAGGTCAAGGTGCTAGTGGTCGACGACGAAATTGTCCTAGCCGATCTTCTAGCCAGCGCCCTGCGCTATGAAGGCTGGGAGGTTACCACCGCCCACACCGGTGCCGACGCCGTGCGCCTGGCCCGCGAAATCTCGCCTGACCTGGTGGTTCTAGACATTATGCTGCCAGACTTTGACGGCCTTGAGGTGCTGAGCAAGATCCGTCGCAATGACCCGGACATCTCGGTGCTGTTCCTGACCGCCAAAGACTCCATTGCTGACCGGGTGGAGGGCCTAAGCGCCGGTGGGGATGACTACGTAACCAAGCCCTTCAGCTTGGAAGAGGTAGTGGCCCGCCTGCACGCCCTGCTGCGCCGCTCCGGCTCAGTGGTGGCCCCGCCCAGTAACGAGCTGGTGGTGGGCGATTTACGCATGGATGAAGACTCCCACGAGGTGTGGCGCGGTGAAGACCCAATTAAACTCACCGCCACCGAGTTTGAGCTGCTGCGTTTCTTCATGGAAAACCCGCGCCGGGTGCTATCTAAGCCGCAAATCCTGGACCGGGTATGGGACTACGACTTTGGCGGCCAAGCTAACGTGGTGGAGCTTTACGTCTCCTACCTGCGTCGCAAGATTGATAAGGGACGCGCCCCCATGATTCACACCGTGCGTGGGGTGGGCTACATGCTTAAGGCCGCTGAGGAAAACTAATTGTTTAGGGCTATAAAGCAGCTTCTGGCCTCGGCACGCGGTTCTGTGAGCAGCTGGGAACGCAACTGGCAACCAAGTGCCGCCCAGTGCGCCCAGCACCCCCAGGTAGAGGCGGGGCGGCGTCGTCGGCTGTGGGTCCACAAAAAACTGAGCCTGCGGCGCATGATTGTGCTGACCGTGGTGGCCGTGGTGTTTGTGCTAGCTGGGACGATTGGCTGCCTTAGTACCTGGGCACTGGAAGCTTCACTGATGGACCGCGCCGATATTCGTGTGCAGGCCGCCTCCCAGCGCGGTAACACTCGCCGTCACAGCGAATCCACCGAAAAAAACGTCGCCCAGCAGCTACTGCAAACCTACGGCAGTGACAGCAGCGACTATAACCCGCCCGCCGGCCTAGACGCCCCCGGGCAGGCTGCCGGCACCCTGGCCCTGCTGCGTAACCGCCAAGGGGTGGTGGCCAGTGCCTACATCAACAATGAAGGCAAATACACCTACCTGACTCGCGACCAGATAAACACCCTGATGGCAGCGCTTAACTCAGGTAAAACCAAGCCTTTCACGGTGTATGTGGAGGGGCTGGGCACCTACCGGGTACTGGTTACGCGCGACTCGGTTAGTTCCGACGCCGTACTTACCGGGGTGTCTTTAGCTGATGATGAAGCCCTGATCGGTCGCCAAATGATTATTGAGGTGCTGCTGGTGGGCAGCGGTGTAGTTCTGGCGGCGGTGGTCTGCTTTGGTTTGGTGTCTAGGTTTTTGCAGCCCCTGCGGCGCGTGGCAGCTACCGCTCGGCAGGTAGCTACGCAGCCTATGGATAGCGGTGAGGTACAAATTGAGCGCCGCGTAAGCCTTGCTGACCTGTGTTCTTCCACGGAAGTGGGGGAGGTGGGTACGGCCCTTAACACCCTACTTGACCACGTCAATGACGCCTTGGAGGTGCGTCAACGCTCCGAAACCCAGGTGCGCCAGTTTGTGGCCGACGCTTCCCATGAGCTACGTACTCCCTTGGCAGCTATCCGTGGTTATACCGAGCTGGTGCGTAGCGGGCGTGAGGGTGATCAGCTCAGTGAGATTTCCCAGCAGGCCATGGACCGTATTGCCAGTGAATCGCTGCGCATGAGTGAGCTGGTTAATGATTTGCTGCTGCTGGCGCGCCTGGATGCGGGCCGGGAGCTGGAAGATGAGCTGGTGGATTTAGCTCCGGTGCTGATTGAGTCGGTGGCAGACGCGCAGATAGCCGGCCCTGATCACACTTTTGAGCTGGATTTGAGTGCCGTATTTGGGGCAGATGAGGATCTTGATGAGCAGCTGCCGCTGGTGCGCGGCGACGAACAGCGGCTGCGGCAGGTGTTAGCTAATTTGTTGGCTAATGCCCGCCTGCATACTCCTGCCGGCACGCATGTGTGGGTCAAGCTGCTGCGAGTGGGTGGCGATTACCGCATTGTGGTGGCTGATAATGGCCCGGGTATTTCCCCGCAATTGCGTGGCAAGCTGTTTGAGCGCTTTACTCGCGCTGATGCTTCGCGCAATCGTCAGGGGGGTTCTACGGGCTTGGGGCTGGCTATTTGCGCCGCTATTGCCCAGGCTCACGGCGGTAGCGTGCAGTTGGCTGATTCGGCTAGCTATCTCGACGACGCCGCCCAAGGTGCTTGCTTTGTGCTCAGTCTGCCCGTGGCCAGCTAGCGCTAGTTTCCATCTGGCCGGCGCGCCACGCGCCGGTGGTCCGCTGCGGCTTTGTGTCGCCTAGCCTGCTGCTAGTGGCCGCCGCCGGTGGCGCGCAGAGTGCAAGTGTTTTCGCGTGTGAGATGAATAGCTAAGCAATTTTTTCTTCTCTAACCACAGCATGTGGGAAAAAACGCGTGCCCGGCCTGGGGGAAGTGGGGATAAACCGCCTTGAACTGGAGCTAAGGGGAGGGTGTGGGGCGACGTCGGAAAAAAAGCAGCTAAACCGGCGCAAAAATGGCCACTTAACGTGTGGTGTAGCCCGGGCACACTAAAAGGAAGCGCGCAAAGCGGCGGAAGTATCCACAGCGGTGGCGCAAGTTGTCCACAAATTTCGGGAGGTTTATGCACAGATTCGGTGGCAGACACATCATCTTGGGGTGTTGGCGCTTTCGCACCCCTAGGGGTAGTGTTTTCTATTGCCGGTCGGAATATGCCGGCCGCGTGTTACAAGCGTGTTGTTTCTAGCTCTGGTCTCCCCGCCAGACAGACCCATCAGGATTGAAAGGCACAAATAAAAATGGCGATCACCGTCTACTCCAAGCCCAACTGCGTGCAGTGCAACGCCACCTACC